>OLVO01001590.1_pt1 | contig 22761 bp, 27 predicted proteins | sample 1672571 | NCBI WGS metagenome assembly OLVO01 (sample SAMEA3136700, study PRJEB25190) | human gut metagenome | biome: human gut; feature: human-associated habitat; material: faeces | place: Austria | collected 2013
AATTCCTGCCGAATTATGTCGAAGCAGTCTTTGCTTCACGGCGGCTCCCTCCTAAAGCCGCCGTCACCATTGAAACAGGGTCGTCACTCTTTGCACTCTTTGGGCATAAGGAACGGCGGCCTTGATTTTGTCAAAGCCGCCGTAAGTGTGTTTAGGGCATGGCGATTGCCTGCTGAACGACGGCTTTTTTTCTTTTGCCGTCGTCCGGCAGATAGATTGCATATATCTATCAGTTATGATTGGTCTTGCAAGATGCTTTGTGCCTCATCCTCGCTTATGTAGCCGTATTGAACCATTCTCTGTACGACATACTCTTGACGCTGTTCCGCCAGCTCTGGGTTGGCTGTCAGCGAATAAACTGAGGGCGCATTGGGAATCCCCGCCAAGAGAGTACATTCATAATCCGTCATATCAATGGGGGCTTTCCCAAAATATCCTTGGCTTGCATCGTAAATACAGTAGTAGCCGTCTCCAAAATAAATAGAATTGACATACAGCTCTAAAATCTCATCTTTTGTATAGGTATTTTCCAAGCGGAACGCCATAAACATCTCAGCGATCTTGCGGATAAAACTTTTTTCCTGCGTAAAATACAGGTTTTTGGCAAGTTGCTGTGTTATGGTGCTGCCGCCCTCACGCAGGCTCCAAGAGGTCAGATTGTTCCAAGCAGCTCGTCCTATGGCAATCAGGTCAATTCCAAAATGCTGTTCAAAACGGTGATCTTCCACTGCCACAACGGCGTCCAAATAAATCTCTGGGATTTCAGCAAGGGTCGTATAATCGGGATCAGCTTGAATCTCGGCAACTTTTTCCTCAAGAGGTTGCTCGGCAAGTGCATCACGGTACATTTTATAACCAAATCCGCCCAAAACACCGCCAACAACGAGCATCGCAAGCATCACAAGCGCGAAGGAGCGAATTAGGAACTTTCTTATTCTTTTCATGCTGCACCTGCCTTTCCGTTTGAAGTAGCGCCTACATAGGCTTCGGCTTACGAATTGCCGCCGTATTGTTCCTGCACGGCGGCGGGCATTTCATCAAATTGCACTTCTGCCCAGGTAACAACACCACGGAATGGGGCTACCTTCAGGCATAAGTAGGCATCGTCAGTGAGAATTCGGCTCGTTTCAAAGTTCAGTTCTTTTTCGGCCCCGGTTTCATCGTAGGCGCTTAATGTGTAGCGATAATTCATCGCTCCGTGTGGTGCGATCTCGGTTACACAGTCGTTGTCAATTTGCGTGTAGTAATCGGCGCTTTTCTGCGTGGCAAGAAAAGCAACCGCGATAAACGCTACTACCAGGATAGCTATAACAGCAATGATGATTGTTTTTTTCTTTGCGTTCATAATGTGTACTCCTTACTCAATTTCGATGGATACGGTTCCTTCTGCCTGGTCGCCCCACACACCGATATAAGTGCTTGTACCATCAACTTCTATTGTGCCATCGTACTCACCGCTCTCCGAGAGAAGAATAACCGGATCATCTGCCCCTGAGCGAAGAAAAACTGCTGCTTCGCCGCTTTCGAGAGAAAGTGAACAGGTGATGTGGATTGTACTTCCTGCTTCTCGCTCCAGCGTAGTACCGCCGAATAAAATCTCTGTGCCCGTAAACTCGGAATATGTCGCTTCATACGCCCCCGTGTAATCGTCTACCCCGTTTTCTTTGTGACCCTGCAATTTACTTTGGGGCGTAAGGGCCGCATTTCCCGCATCGCCAACAAGTTCGCCAAAGGCGTTCACGATACTGTCCTTTGCCTGGCCATCGTCTGCCTCTGATAGACCGCCAAGAGCCTGGTCGGCTCCTTCTGATAAGCCATTCAGCACAATATCTGTGCCGTCCGCCAATCCGTTCAACACGGCGTCCGTACCGTCCGCCAAAGACTGCATGGCTGTTGAACATCCAGACAAGCTGCCAACACAAAGAATTGCGCAGAGAACGACACAGATTTTACCAGTATAGTTTAATTTTCGCATGAACTCGCTCCTCTCATCCAACGCGACGCCTGCCGCGTCCCTTTTTGACTTTTTTCTTTTTGTTATTGCCTGCTTTTTTGCTGGGGCGGGATAGCAGTAAAATCGCCATCGTCAGAACCAGCACCGCCGCTATGCCTGCTGCTGCCAACAAAACGCTGGGAGCCTGCGTAGCGCCATTGTATTCCTGCATATCAAAACCGGCGAGGATCAATGCCGCCGAAAACGGATAAGCAGAGAGCAGGAAGCCGCTCTTGAAGAACAAGATGCAATACCCCAGGAAGAATGTCAGAAGCGACCCACCCAGGTAGGCTCCCCGCATCTGTCCAAAAATCAGGATCATCGGCATACAGACCAGGCTGGTATTGAAAGCGGCCGCAACCACCTGCGCGCCCTGCCGCAGCAGAACATCAGCAGAGAATCCATCCAGACCGGCGAGTGTGCCCGTCAGAACCGTTATGGCTACACTATAAATTCCAAACAGAATCGACAGGAAAATCGTGACGATTAGTTTCCCGCCCAGCAGCTTCGGGTAGGATACCGGCACGGTCAACAGATTTTTCATGGTGTCATTTGTGTTCTCACGGTCAATCAGCCAGCCGCCAATCATAACCAGCGAGATCGGCAGGAAAATCTGCGTGTTTCCCCAAATGACATTGGCAAACAGTTTGACAAAATCAAAGTTCTGGTCCCGCATCTCCGGGTTGATAATCAGCTGGGTGCCATATTGCACGACAGGGCACAGTGCCAGAGCTACAATACCAACCAGCAGGATCTGGCAGCGTCGCAGTTTGCGCCATTCCCCTTTTAGAATACTCCACATGACTTTACACCTCCTTAACAGCTCTGGCGCTTATAGACCAGTGCGATCAATGTCAGGAATACTGCCGACTCCAGGATAACGACCAGGAACGCTTGGGGCGTTGTCACAAAGTAAGGACTGATCCGCTCCATCAATTCCGTCATCTGTGCGCCGGATGTGTCCAGATACTGAAAGAACCAGCGGAAGGTCAGCGGTCCGGGTAACAGCGTACCTGGATTGAACCCAAACGGCTGCATGATGAAATAGTCGTTGGTGCCAAAAATATAATTGACCGCCGTGTAGAAGAACGTGATAATTACGGAGATAATGTAACTGCGGTTCAAAAGCACCACCAGGAGGACACAGGGCAGCGCCCCGGCCCACATCATGATCCCTTGTCCGATGCCTACAAAAAACAGTTCACAAAAGCCGACCGGCTCCAGCCCGGAGGCCAGCACAATCGCCAGATTGACCAGGCCGCCGACAGCCATAAACGCAATGGAAAACAGAAATAGCAGCGTCATCTTTGCCAGGGCCAGCGCGGGTTTGCTCACAGGAACGGTCATGAGATTCTTTAAGGTGTCGTTATCCTGTTCTTCAAAGAGCAGATTCGATGCCAGCACTACTACGGCAGGCATCAGGAGCAGATAGGCGCTCAACTGAAACAGAGTAGACATCAGGCGGTCCACCGCTTCCGCGCCACTTGAAAATTCCTGCATCTCCGGCAGAAACAGCGCACACCCCAAGGGAATCAAAGCCGAAATGGCCGCAGCCGCAAAGAACAGGGGCTTTCGTTTCAGCTTGGCAAACTCACAGCGCAAAAGTTTAAGCAATGCCCTCACCCCCTGTAACCTGCTTGAAGTAATCTTCCAGGGTGTCCTCATAGAGATGGGCGTCGGACACAGACAGCCCTGCGTCTACAAACAGCCGGACCGCCGCGCCAGTGTCCAACCGAAGGTCTCGGACCGTCAGCTCATTGGCACTATCCACCTGGACATTCTGAATGCCAAGTTTGCTCTGAAGCAAGTTAGCAGCCAGCGCCGCATTGGAAACAGTAAAGCGGAAATATTTCCCGTTCTTTGCTTCCAGCTCCTTAAGGCTTTCTTCTTCCAGCAATACGCCGTGGTCAATGATTCCGATGTCATCGGCAAGCAGGGAGATCTCCGACAGGATATGGCTGGAGATCAAGATGGTTTTCCCGGTGGCGTCGCACAGTTCCCGGATGAAACCGCGCACCTCTGCAATACCGATAGGGTCAAGGCCATTGATCGGCTCATCCAAAATCAGCAGTTCCGGGTTGTGCATGACAGCCAGTGCGATGGCAAGACGCTGCTTCATGCCCAGCGAATACTGGGAAAACAGCTTTTTGTCCCGGTACGGAAGGTTGACAACCTCCAACGCGCCTTTGATGTATTTGGGGCTTTTGAGTCCCCGCAAATCGGCAAAAATCCGAAGATTTTCTGTTCCCGTCAGGTTCGGATAAAACCCAGGCGACTCGATCAGAGAACCAATACGAGGCAGGATGTTTTTTTCGTTGCCGCGAAGCGGTTTGCCGAAAATCTTCACATCGCCGGAAGATGGAGCGGTAAGACCCAGCAACATCCGCATGGTGGTGGTTTTCCCGGCTCCGTTACGGCCCAGCAGGCCGTAGATACGCCCTTTTCTCACATGGATGGACAGATTGGATACACTGTTCTGTTCCCCGTATGTTTTGGTAAGGCCACGGGTTTCGATAACATAATCGCTCATGTGCGAATACCTCCTTTTCGTGATGATTTAAGCATACCATCCCAACCTTGAGATAACGCTGAGCCAACCTTGAATTATCTCTGAGATTTTAGACACAGAATAGGCATCCGACTTCCTTTGCGTTATAATGTAAATAAAGATAGGTGGTGAAATTTGCTTATGACAAATCACAAAATACTGCTGGTTGATGATGACCGTGATGTATTGGAGATGCTGCTCTCGATATTCCAGCGGGCAGGATATACGAATCTACGAACTGCCGTATCGGGAGCTGAGGCGCTGCGGATATGGCAGGAAGAACACCCAAGTCTGATCGTGCTGGATGTGATGATGCCAGGCATGGACGGCTTCTCGGTTTTGAAAGAGATACGCCGCACAAGCCGGGTCCCTGTTTTGATGCTGACCGCCCGTGGTGAAGCGGAGGACCGCATCGAGGGGTTAGAGATCGGCGCAGACGACTATCTCGCCAAGCCCTTCTTACCCAAAGAATTGCTGCTCAGGGTTGGCGCAATCTTAAACCGCGCTTACCCAAAGCAAAATGAAATGGTGGAACTTGCCGGAGCCACCGTGGATATGGCTAATGCAGAAGTTTGGAAAAACGGAGAGAAACAAACATTGACTGCCAAAGAGATGCAGCTTTTTGAAAAGCTGTATCAAAACGCAGGGCGGATCGTTACCACGGGTATCCTGTGCGAGACGATATGCGGGGAATTTTGGCAAGGGTATGAAAGCACCCTTTCCACCCATATCCGACACTTACGGGAGAAAATCGAGGAAAACCCGTCGAAGCCTGTTTCCCTTGTCACGGTTAAAGGGCTTGGCTATCGCCTTAATCTCAAGGAGGTGTCGCCATGAACGCCGTGCAGCGATTTTTCCGCCGCTATATTCTTTCCACGGTCGGGATCGTACTTTTATTTTTTGCCGTCAACATCGCTTTGCTCTTTGTAATCATCATTGCAGGGGGCATGAGTGGGGCTGATACCTCTTTTTCCGTCCGTGATTTCTCGGACCATGTAGTGCTGCAGGATGGGAAATGGGTCGCAGATGATACTGCCCTTTCCATGCTGCAAGAACAATCTGCCTGGGCAATGCTCCTAAATGAAGATGGCGATGTCATCTGGCAGCAGAGCCTGCCAGAAAAGCTGCCGCGTTCTTATACCAGTACAGAGGTGGCTTCTTTCAGCCGTTGGTATCTGGAGGACTATCCAGTTAAAATATGGACGCGTGCAGATGGCAAGCTCATGGTTGTAGGCTATCAGCCCGGAACGCTGGTAAAATATTATTTTTCTCTGGAATGGCCCTACATGGGGGTTTTACTTGGTGGAATTGCAGCGGTTTTTATCATCAATCTGTTGCTCATTATTTTCCTGATTTTGCGAAATACGCGGAAAGTCGAAAAAGCGATGACGCCCATTCTGCAAGGCATTCAAAATTTAAGTCACGGAAAAGCTTTGCATCTGGAAGAACAAGGGGAGCTGGCTGAGATCAACGCCGGACTGAACCGGGCCGCAGGTTATATGAAGAAGAAGGACAACACAAGAGCGGAGTGGATTCGCGGCGTATCTCACGACATCCGCACACCGCTTTCGATGGTGCTGGGGTATGCCAGCGAGCTGGAAGATGACTGCGACCTTCCACCGAACGCAAGAAAGCAAGCAGGAATTATTCGCCGGGAAAGCGAAAAGATGAAACGGCTGATCGATGATTTGAACCTGACTACCAAGCTGGAATATGCGCTCCAGCCCGTTCACTTCAAAGATGTTGATTGGGTAGAGACCAGCCGCCAGGCTGTCAGTGAAGTGCGGAATAGCGGTCTGGACAGTCGATATGAAATCGTATTTGCCGAGATGCAGCCAGGACGCTCGATCCACCTTTTGGGGGACGATGGACTGCTGCGGCGTATGCTGGACAATTTGATCCGCAACAGCATCACCCACAACCCGCATGGGTGCAGAATTTCCGTTTCTGTCGGAGAAGAAAACGGGCGTTGCCTTTGCACAGTTTCTGACGATGGCATAGGGATCGAGCCGGAACGTCTGAAAGTATTAAATCGCGGAGACGACATTACCAGTACCCAAGGCAGCGATGAAAAAAACGAGCATGGTCTTGGCTTAAAGCTGGTGATGCAGATCGTAAAAGCTCATCGCGGAACCGTTTCTTTTTCCGGCAGCACCCCACATGGGTTGGAAGTCAGAATCTCTCTGCCGACCCAGCCACTTATTTCATAAATCTCGGCAATATAGAACAAAACCCCGAAAGGAAAACAGATGAGCCAATATCTTGAAGCACTGCGGCAGGCGATGGTCATTTACCCGATGATCGTCGTTCTGTTTACAGTGCCATACATCGCATGGAGTTATCATAAATATGGATCGGTCCTCAGTTTACGGGTTCTGATCGTGTACAGCTTTCTTCTGTACCTTCTCTGCGTCTATTGCCTTGTCATTCTACCGCTGCCTACGCCGGAAAAGGCCGCCACTCTGCATGGGCATAAGGCGCAGCTTATCCCGTTTTCTTTTCTTGCCGATATAGTCAAGCAAGCAGAAATCCAACCTGGACAGCCTGCCAGCTGGCTTCACATTTTCACAGGTAGCGCCTTCTGGACAACCATTTTCAACCTATTTATGACGATGCCGTTTGGCGTCTATCTGAGATACTACTTTTGTTATCACTGGCGTAAAACATTGCAGCTGTCCTTTCTATTATCTTTGTTTTTCGAGCTGACCCAGCTCAGCGGTCTGTATTTTGTCTATCCGGGCAGCTACCGCCTGTTTGATGTGGATGACCTGATCGTTAACACAGCGGGCAGCATGATTGGATTTGCTCTTGCCGGGCCGGTGAGCCGTCTGCTGCCCACTCGGCAAGAGTTGGATACCGTCAGTTTCCAACGGGGTGCTTCCATATCCTTTACGCGGCGTGTTTTGCTTTTCTGGCCGACATGGCTTGCCTGATCTTTGCATCGTGCATCCTGGCCGTGTTCGTAGTCCCGTTTGGAATCACCCTTTCCATTCAATGTCTGCCGGTTCTATTTCTTCTATACTTTGGGCTGCTTCCTGCTTTTTGTCACGGGCAAACCCCAGGTAAGCGGCTGACACGAATGAAAATCGTGCAAGCGAACAGCGACACAGCGCATTGGTATCAATATTTTCTTCGGTATGGCCTGCTGATAACTGGTCTGGTCGGGGTTCCATACTGGTTGAACCGGCTGCTGTTTATTCTGATGAATGTATTGCATCTGGACAGCCTGGCGTCTCTTGTACTTCACGGATTGCTGGTCGGCGGGTATTTGTTCTGGCTGTTCTTTGCCGGAATTCGCATGGCCCTGCATAAACCCTTGTTCTACGAGCGATGGTCGAGGACAAAGTTAATAAGTACAGTAAAACGCACATAAAATCAGACTTTGTAATATTGCAAGATAAGGACGGGAGTGACTGGCAAGCTATGCCTGTGGCTATCCAGATAGCCACACGCGCTTGTTGAGGGAAGTCCCCCAAGCCTCCTTTGAACACAGATTTTCAATCTGTGGCTGCGCGTTCTTGCGAACGCTTTTGGCCATAGCCAGTTCACTGCTGGATGCGGCCCTGTGCGCCGAGATCAGCAGGAGCCGGGACGAGGTGAAACACTGCGTCGAGTGCGGGGCCGTGTTCACGCTGAATATTCCGGCCTCAGAGAGCACCCGGTCCGGGTGGTGAGAGCCACCATTCCGTTTTGCGGGAGCCACCCTTTCCGGTGGTAAGAGCCACCCGTATAATAGAGTTACGTACAGTTGTTTTCTGTACGAATCTATTATAGGGAGGTCGTCGTATGACCAAATATCATCAGATCCTCAGGCTTCACAGTCAAGGGATCAGTCAACGGAGCATTGCACAAAGCTGTGGGTGTTCCAGAAATACCGTTGCTGCTGTCCTGCTGCGGGCCAGTGCAGCCAATCTCACTTGGCCGCTGGATGTGGATACGGATGCAGATCTGGAACGGCTGCTGTTCCCAGAGAAGCAGCAACAGGTTTCCCTGCGCCGGATGCCGGACTTTGAGAAGGTATCCAAGGAACTGGCTCGCAGCGGTGTGACACTCAAGCTGCTCTGGATGGAGTACTGCGAGGAGTGCCGCCAACTGGGCGAACAGCCCTTCATGTATTCCCAGTTCTGCTTCCACTTCCAGAAGTTCGCAGAGCGGGAGCGTGCCACCATGCACATTCCCAGAAAGCCCGGTGACCGGATTGAGGTGGACTGGGCCGGAGACAAATTGTACATCGTGGACCGGGATACCGGTGAAGCAATTCCAGTGTATCTGTTTGTCGGTGTTCTGCCCTTCAGTATGTATGCTTACGCAGAAGGATGCCTGCGTATGGATATGGAGAACTGGATCCACGTCCACGTCAATATGTTCCAGTATTTTGGCGGTTCTGCCGTCATGCTGGTGCCGGACAACCTTAAGACCGGTGTGGACCATACCAATGACTGGTACACGCCCCAACTCAATCGTACCTACCAGGAACTGGCAGAGCATTACAACACCGCCGTAGTCCCGGCCAGAGTACGCAAGCCAAAAGACAAGAGCAGTGCAGAAGGCACTGTCGGTGTGGTATCTACCCGGATCATTGCCGCTCTGCGGAACCGGAAGTTCTTTTCTTTGGATGAACTGAATCGTGCTATCCGGCAGAAGCTGGACGAGCACAACAAAACACCTTTTACCAAAAGAGAAGGCAGCCGGTACAGTGTGTTCCAAAGCCAGGAAAAAGCCTTTTTGCACAAGCTGCCGACTGCCCAATTTGAGCTGGCCCAGTGGAAAGTCGCCACGGTCCAGTACAATTATCATATTTCCGTAGAGAAAATGCAATACTCTGTTCCCTACGAATACATCAAGCAGAAGGTAGATGTGCGTTTAACAAAGAATATGGTGGAAGTGTTCTACAACCAAAACAGGATCGCTTCTCACCGCCGGTTGTATGGCCATCCCGGTCAGTACAGTACCGTAGAGGCACATATGCCGGAAGACCACCAGAAATACCTGCAGTGGGATGGAGAGCGTTTCGTCCGCTGGGCGGAGCGTATCGGCCCGGCCACTGCAATTACAATTAAGGGTATCCTTGCCTCCCACAAAATCCAGCAGCAGGGCTACAAAAGCTGCATGGGTCTTCTAAAACTGGCGGACAAATATTCTGTTGCCAGACTGGAAAATGCCTGCGTCAAAGCCCTGCAGTTCACGCCACAACCCAGTTACAAGAGCATCCAGAACATCCTGGTGACAGGGCAGGACAAACTGGAGACTGCCCCCGCAGAGAAGAAGCCGGTCAATAACGAGTACGGCTTCACCAGGGGTGCAAAGTATTATGGGAGGAAATAAGAGATATGCTAAATCAGCCTACATATGACAAGTTGGTCAAGATGCGCATGAGCGCCATGGCGGATGCTTACCGCCAGCAGACGGAAGATCCCGCAGTTGCAAACCTTTCGTTTGACGAGCGGTTTTCCATGGTTGTAGATACGGAATATTGGAGCAGACACAACAACCGGCTCAAAAAGAACATCCGCCAAGCAGCCTTTGACCAGCCTCACGCAGCTCTGACCGACATCAACTACACCGCAGGCCGTCTGCTGGACAGAGGGCTGATTGATGCACTGGGAACCTGTGCGTATATCCGGGAGCGGCACAATGTCATCATTATGGGTGCCACTGGCAGCGGTAAGACCTACATTGGCTGTGCCCTTGGCATGGAAGCCTGCAAGCAGGGCTTCACCGTGAGATACGTGCGCTTACCGGAACTCCTGGAGGAACTGGCTATTGCCAGAGGTCAGGGCAGCTTCAAGAAGGTACTGGCCCAGTGGAAGAAAACAGATTTGCTCATTCTGGACGAGTGGATGCTCATCTCCCTGACAGAAACGGAGGCCAGAGATCTGTTGGAGATTATCCACGGGCGACATAAGCGGGCGTCGACCATCTTCTGCTCTCAGTTCGCTCCGGCCGGCTGGTATAGCAAGTTCCCGGAGGCAACCATTGCGGATGCCATTCTGGACCGGATCGTCCATGATTCCTATCCCATTGAGATCCGGGGCGCTGACGACAGAAACCAGAAATCTATGCGGGAGATCTATGGTGTAGGCAGCAAGTGATGGCTCAAATATTCGTGAGCGCATGGCTTGCAAATTCGTGAGAGAAAGCAGATAACCGGCATGGCGGCCATGCACAACACCCCTGGCCGCCATGCTCAGCGCACCCGGTGGTGATGCACAACAGTAGCGGAAAAGATACCGGCTCTCGCCGCCCGGAACACTGGCTCTGCCCCGCCGGAATGGTGGCTCTCACACGCCGGACACCCGGCTCCGGAAAGACGGAATATTCATTCACGCCGAAGTCCAGCCGGGCCAAATACTGCCCGGATTGCGCGGCGCGGGTACGCCGGAAGAAAGAGGCTGAACGGCAGCGGCAAAAATACTGGCAGCTTTCCGGGCTTTGAAATGCGTAGAAAACAACCCATAAGAAAACGCCGGACGCGGCGGCCTGCTGGCCCTGCATCCGGCGTTTTCTTAATATTCAATTACCAGTGTTTCCTCCCGCCCATCCGGGAACGTGTAAACGAACTTTGCTGTTGTATCTTTGCAGGCCCAGAAAAACGGTTCGTTGCACTACATACGCCGATGCTTCTGCATTTTTAGAGTAGATTTAATACTCCCTTTTCTGAAAAATAAATTTTGATATAAAATAGGAACTCACATAAGCAATTATTGTAACTGCCGTAACAATCACTAAACTAATATAATACAATGTATCTGAAACATTTCCATCCGAAAAAGTATTAACCAGCATAGTAAGGATAAATACAATTCCTATCGAGCCGATAACACCAATAACTAAAATAACTTCTGTTTTTTCCGCACCCCATAAATAATAAAGGGGATAAGAAATTGCTCCAATCAAAATTGCCAATATTCCCCCGCCTAACACTAATGTAATAGCATCACGGAAACCATAGTAAAAATATTGGTCGCCATGAATAATTACCGTAAATGCCATAAAAACGGCTACAACAACAACACCGGCTATACTCCATATTGTATGACTAATATATTGACTTTCAATAATGCTTTTACGTCTAATTGGCAAGGTGAGTTTATATTTTTCCCATTTCGATGCACTTTCTTTACGCAAACAAGAAATCATTAAAACTGCAATAATCGGGGGAGCGATAAGAGAAAAAGCAGGAAGTAATGTGGCTTCTCCTGTTATAAGCAGTACAATTCCAAAAATCATCACAACAGCAATGACAATTTTTACATTTTCAACAATTCCATAGAAGTTATTTCTTAAAAGACCTTTCATTTCTGTTCTCCTTTTACCAATATCAGCATTATTTCATCAATCGTGGCACAGTCAATAGCAATATCCGCATACTTTCGTTTGGCAGCTTCTTTGTTATCAACCAACACGTCAATCTGATAATCTTGTCTGCGATATGCAAGGATGTCGTTTTTGTCTAAGCCTTCAAATTGTTTCTCTTTGCAACGCAGTATAGCATATTTATAGATCAGATTATCTTTTGACTCGGTTAGAATAATACGCCCTTGATGGATGAAAGTAATGTAGTCTGCAATTTTTTCCAAATCACTTGTAATATGAGATGAAAGGAGAATTGAATGGTCGTCTGAACCAACAAATTCCAGAAAAACATCTAACATTTCATCTCTCATAACGGGATCAAGGCCGCTGGTTGCTTCATCCAAAATAAGCAATTTCGGGTGATGTGATAGCGCGACTGCGATTGCTAATTTCATTGTCATGCCTTTTGAGTATTTGCCGATTTTTTGTTTCTCGTTCAAATGGAATGTATGTAAATACTTTTGGAACAGAGCATCATCCCATTTTGAAAAAATACCTTTCATAATGTTTGAAAGTTGTCTGGCAGTCAAGTAGTTGGGAAAGTTATCGCCATCATAGACAACACCAATTTCATTTCGTAACTCCGTATCTTTATCCTGCATTTCCTTGCCGAATAGCTGAATTGAACCAGAATTTCGGGATAGCGTGTTTAATATACACCCTATGGTTGTAGTTTTACCAGCACCGTTTTCACCAACAAACCCCATAACAGACCCCATAGGGACTGCAAATGACACATTTTCTAAAACAAAATCTGACATTTCATAGGTCTTACATACGTTGTCGAGTTTTAATGCGTAATTCATGTTATTCGTCCTCCATATAAAACATCGTGAGCAATTCCGTTAGTTTAGATAAAGGAATATTACTTACACGTCCAATATCAGCGGCTGCCTGCAAATGTTCTTCTGCAATACGCTGTTGTTCTTCTTGATAAAATTCTTTGTTTCGTGCCGATACAAAGCTACCTCTACCGACGGTTGTTTCAATAAAACCATCCCGTTGTAAATCTTCGTATGCTTTTTGAACAGTAATAACACTGACATGGATGGATTTAGCCAATGAACGCATTGACGGAATAGCATCGCCCGCTTGCAATTCCCCACTCATTATCATGGCTTTAATTTGTGTTGTTATCTGCTCATAGATCGGCTTATTCGCATTATTGCTGATTATGATTTCCATGCTTCACCACCTCTCTCAAAATTGTATTTATTGTACAAGCACATTATATCCGCATACAGGATGATTGTCAATACTACTAATGGTGTTGCAGAAGTACGCAAAATACAGGCCGGAATAGGGGTGACGAAGCGTGAAGATATGGAAAAGACATTTCCGCCTGTGTTTTCAGATTTTATTTTTGTTGTGGTAGCCGGATATAGCCCGGTTGAATATGCCTCCTGTCTACGCATTTAGGACGATAAAAAGCCCACAATTTCAAGGCTTTCCCGTCATGGTCGGTGGGCAGGCGGGACAGATTTTCCAATCCCCACCAGAGAGGGCTTCTAAATGCGTAGGAAAATTCTTCTGATGGTGGTATTCCCGGTGCTTCTGTGGTATGCTCATAGTAAAACTATGACAGGAGTAGTTAAGGAATGGCCGAACAGGAAATGTTGCTGGACAGCGCCACGATCAAGGCCGCCGTCGCAGGCGAGAAGTGGGCTACGGAAAAGGTGCTTGAACACTATGCCCCCATGATTGACGAGCTGGCCGTAGACGAGGATATGAAACAGCACTTGATTATTAAACTGTTGGAAGCCCTGCCGAATTTCCAAATGGAGCAGGCATAAAGGCAAAAAAACAGCGCCGGACGCAGAGGCCATACAGCCCCCGCGCCCGGCTTTTCGCTTTACCAAGGTTATCAACGGTTCTGCTTCTGATCACGTTCTTTCTCAATCTGTTTTCCAGCCTCAAAGCTCAGGACCCGATCCACATTGTTCTTGACAGTCAGCAGCTCCCGCATGGCGGCGCGGGCCTGCCGGTACTCTCCATAAGCCTTTTTCTTGTCCGCCAGCAGCTGGGCGTACTCGGTCTGAAGCTCCTTGATGGTGGGCAGCTTCTTCACGTTCAGCTCGTTGAAGGCGTCCTTGGCGGCCTGGTGAAGCAAGATTTCTTCCTCATGCTCCTGCCGGAATTTCCTTGAATACCCGGCCTTGCGGTAGGCCACATAGGTCTCGCGGGTCTTGGCGTAGTTGACGATGTGGGTGCGCAGTACGGCAATCTCGGCCATGCGCTTTTCGGCGGCCTTGATCTGGTCGGACAGCGCGTGGTAGCGGGCCGTCGCCTCTGTCGTTTTGGTTTCCAGATCGGCATAATCCAGCAGTCCGTGTTCGGACAGGTAGTTGAGGGTCTGCGCCATCTGTTTGAGGTTGAACACCTTCGCCCAGCGGGCATACCCGGCACCTTTCCCGGCCTGCAATTTTGCCTGGATGTCCACCAGCAGATTGACCTTGGGCGGGGCGACCTGCGGGACAGCTTGCTTGCGGGGCGTATGTTCTTTTTGGCCGGAGAGGACCGCCAGCAAATCGTCCAGCGTGTAGCCATCTCCCAGCCGGTCAAAGCGGACGTTGTTGCCCCAGCCCTCCGCGCTGATAGAGATGGTCTTGCCCCGCCGGTGAACGGTAAAACCGTCCTGCTCCAACAGGCGCAGCAGCTCCTCCAGGCTGGCCGGTTTCTGTGCCAGCGCCCGGTCGATGGCCTGGCGCAGCTGCTCCTTGTGGGAGGGCTTGACCGCATCGCCCAGCCACTTGTTGTAGCTCTGACCGCGCCGCTTGGGAACCTCCACAATGGAGTAGCCGTTCTCGATGCAGATGGTATCGCTCAGGCGATGGACAGCGCGGGTGCTGCCCCAAAAGTTGCGGAACTTGCGGTCACATTCCAGCGTGGTGGAGTTCCAGATAATGTGGTTGTGGACGTGAGCCTTGTCGATGTGGGTGCAGACGATGAAAGCGTGCTTGCCCTTGGTGAATCGCCTGGCCAGCTCCACGCCAAGCCGGTTGGCTTCCTCCGGCGTGATCTCGCCCGGCACAAAGGACTGCCGCAGGTGGTAGGCAATCACATTGTCCGCACCGCGCACCCGGCCGGTGCGGGCGGCGTAGGTCTGCTTGTCCAGCAGAAACTGCGCGTCAGCCACGCGGCTGTCGCACTGGTAGCTGGTGATGAGCCTGCCGTGGTCGGTCTTGTCTGGATTTTTTACATAGTCGATGATGTCGCTGATGGCCTTGCCGACCGTGCGACCCTTGCCGGCGTGCAGCGGTATAATGCGGGTGGTGGCCATGTGGGGTCCGCCTCCTTTCCAAAAAATAAGCGGCCTGCTTATCACAGACCGCATCGGTTTACTCTATATCAGTTTCCTCGTCCATATAAAAATCGAAATCTTCCTCAAAGCCATCTTCCAATTCATCCAGTTCTATCCTGGGCGGGAACCGCATATCATACTGCTCCGTTGCCAAGGCCCGCACGGCATCCCGCTTGTCCTTCATCCGTTTCTTCAACCACGAAAGTTGTTCTTTGGATAATCGCCAGGGAAGGTTGACAAGCCGGGTAAGCGCCATTTCTTCTGCCTGCTTTTCTGGCGGGAGAGCGGCGCAGGTTTTACAAATGTGCGCGGCGTGTCCCTTGCCAGAAAACTTTTCGTTTGCCTTATACTCGCCACAGACCTTGCAGTAGTGTCCACGCTTTTTCATACCGTGCCCTCGCAACGAGCGAACAGCTGACGGACCGCAGCCATGACCGTATCCCAGCCAAGGTCGGACGCATAGGAGAACTTTTTCTGATAGGCCGCCCACAGGTCCTGCATGACCGGGCTGTTCTCCACTTCATCAAAGACTTCGGCGGCCTCGGCCAGATGGCGCTCGGTGCCGCGCTTGTGGGCTGTCGCCAGCAGCGCGTCATGGAGAACGTGCGGGTCCAGAGTGCTGCCATAGAGTTGTTGCAGGATGGCGATGTCGTAAAAATCTCTCATACGGGTGTTGGTCGTGGTGCGGGTGATGATGGTTTCCAGCTTTTCAGCCAGCACGGTCTCCAGGTTATAGGCCCAAACATCAATGGAGCGGTCCTCCAGCATGAGCTTGAAGCTGTACCGCACCTCTTTAGGGGTGATGGCGTCGCCGGTGGAAATGTCGATTTTCAGCGGGGTGCGCACCCCGTCAAAGAGCGTTGTCATCGTGACCCGGATACCGGGATATTCCGCTTCATCCATGATTTCCGAAATGCTTTTCACCTGGAAGGTAACGCCATCGTCAATGGGAACCGCGATGATCTCGGCTATCATGTTCTCCACATCCTCCACGCTGACGTTGGCCCCCTTGACTGTTGCGTCCAGGTCCATCGTGGAGCGGGCGTCCAGGCCAACCATCGCGGCCACCAGCATCCCGCCCTTGAGGATAAATTTGTCCCGGTAGGACGAGAGAGAAATGCGTTCCAGAAACCGCTCCATCATATAGTTGCGCATCAAAATCTGCGCGTCCGCAGCGTTTTTCTTTGACAGGTTGCGGATCAAATCTTTCAGCTGCCTGGCTGTCTTTATCATAACAGTACCTCCAAATACTGGCGTAAAATCTTCTCGACCCGGAACAGCTTAGCATAGCGCACCAGCGTCCGCAGGTCCTTGTCTTTCCGGCGGGTATACGCTTTCAAAGCGTCCTGAAATGTCTGTATCTCGATGTGGCTCCGGCTGCGCAGCACATCGCAGATCGTCCGTTCCATATCATAGACCGGCACATCGTGGCCGAAGGGGGTCTGTGCGGTTGACAGGCCGACCTCATACAGCTCCGCCTTGATGGTAAAGACTTGAACGCCCTCACTTTTAAGCCGGGTGGGGTTGTAGCCCGTCTTGACCGTAATGGAATAGGCCAGCGGCTCCCGGTCGGTCAGGTCGTGGAAAAACAGCGCCGTTTCATGGGAAAAAACTGCCTGCGGACAGCGAAGATGCAGCAGATACATGGCGTCCACCCAGGCGTCTTTGGAAAGATAAATCCCATGCGCCGCCTGTTCCAGTCCACGAGACTGCACGAATTGATAAAAAACAGGTTTTGAGATCCCGGCCGCGAGGGCCTGCCCGGTGCGCAGCATCCCGTCCTGGCGTTCCATCAGCTGGTCTAACTGTTGAAATTGGCTCATGTTCTTCACCTTCCTTTCATGCTAATATTATACGCGAAATTAGCACGAAAGTAAAGTCAAAAATGCCGGGGCTTCGCTCCCGGCAATTCTTCGTCTCCTGTTCAGCCATACACCGCGTCCTGGATCGCAAACCGCAGGTCCTGCACTTTGCCCACCAGCCAGGCGGCGGCCATCGGAAGGCCCAGCGGGCTGACCAGGAAAGCGATCACCAGCAGGATCACGCCGTTTTGCGGCGAGTAGGTCACCAGCACCGCGATCCCCAGCAGCGCCACCACCGTGGAGGCCAGGCCGAAGATGAAGCTGGACACATACAGCAGGCCGAAGCATACCCAGGTGAACAGCATCAGCGCCAGCACCACCGGCGCAGCCAGGATTTTCAGCCCCAATTTCAAAATAAACAGTACAGCTCTCATTCTATGGCCGAAATTTCAGCGGTATGTTCTGCGATCCACTGGTCCTGTTCCTCGGTACTGCTGTCGAGAAAGGTGTCCAGCAGATAGCCCATGTAGTCTTTTTTCTGGACGGCCTCCAAAAAGCGCGGGTGCGGGTCCTCGTCCGGCGTCTTGGGGGAATAGTCGGCCTCCCATTTTCGGAGCAAGTGATAGTAGTCCGTCAGGACGCGCCAGCCGTGTTCTCGTTTTTCTTTCCGCACCTGCGCCTCGGTTTTCTGCCGGACATAACTTCGCCGGATCGGGGCCTTGCTGTCATAAGAAAGGCCAAAATCCTGGGCCAGCTTTTCAGCGGCCCCCTTGGGGGACAGGTCATAGAGCCGGGCGGTGAAGTCGATCACATCGCCGTCTGCGCCGCAGCCAAAACAGTGGAAACGGGTGTCCACCTTCATGCTGGGGTGGCGGTCATCGTGGAAGGGGCAGCAGGCCATACCGCCGCGCCCCACTGCGATGCCGTAAAGCTCCGCCGCCTCCCGGACGGTGACGGACTGTTTTACGACTTCAAAGACGCTCTCGCCCATGCTTACTTGCCGCCCGCTTTCGGGACGGGCGGTTTGTACCCGGCGGCCTTGGCCCGTTCGCTGGCGGCCTTGCGGCGCTCGGCGCTGTACGGCTCCCGCACCGACACGCAGCGTTTGGGCACTGTGAAGGTCTGGCGGTCCTTTTTCACAATCTGGTCCGGGTACTTCTCGGCCAGCCGCCGCAGCTTTTCCAGCAGGCGCGGGTCGTGGGAATAGACCTCGGCGGTGGCCTCGGCTTGGTTATAGAGGATAATCGTTTCCTGTTCATACAAACTCAGTTTCATTTGCCGCCGCCTTTCTGCCGGTCAAACTCCAGCTTGAAGTTGACGTACTGGCCGGTATCCTCCATCACCACGGTGGCATCGTAGGTCTTGCCGCTTTTCTCGGAGTACATGCCCGTCACATGGGCGCGGCCATCTTTCAGCAGCGCCGCCACAATGGCTTTGGTGGGCTGCTTGCGCTTTGCGGCCCACCACTTGCTGTTTTTCCAGATTGCAAATTTGCAAGATTTGTCCTGGCAGAAGAAGCCTTTTTGCATTTCTGCAATTTCACCGCCGCAGCGGGGGCATCTGCCCACCACCTCGCGGGGCGGGGCAAACAGGTACTCGCTGCCCTTGATGACCTGATAAGTTCCCACCAGCTCCTTCAGCATGGCGGTGATCTCAGCCATGAAGTCCTCCGGGGCCAGCTCGCCGCGCTCGATCTCGCCCAGCCGGTACTCCCACTCAGCGGTCAGCAGCGGGGATTGCAGTTGCTCCGGCAGGACGGTAATCAGGGAAATGGCATCGTGGGACGGCAAAAGCTGCACGGTTTTCTTGCTCTTTTTGCGTTCCAGGAAGCCGGTGGACACCAATTTCTCTAAAATTCCGGCGCGGGTGGCGGGGGTGCCCAGCCCCTTGCGCTCGGCGTCCTCCGGCATATCGTCTTTTCCGGCAGTCTCCATCGCAGAGAGTAAGGTATCCTCAGTGAAGTGCTTGGGCGGGGTGGTCTTGCCCTCCTTGACGGCGGCACCGGCAACCGGCAGCGCCTGGCCCTCGGTTAGTTCCGGCAGGGCCTTGTCCTCGGAATTGCCGTCCGGTTCCACATTTTTCATGCTGGCCCGGTAGGCGGCGTCCAGCGCCCGCCAGCCGGGCTGCTTCACCGTGCGGCCTTTGGCGGTAAACTCCGCACCAGCGCAGTCCACAACAACGGCGGTTTCTGCAAAGTTATAGGGCGGGGCCACCGCGCACAGCAGCCGCAGCGCCACCAGCTCCAGAATGGCCCGTTCACCCACCGGCAGAGCGGACAGATCCGCCTCGCGGATGTTCCGGGTGGGGATCACCGCATGGTGGTCGGTCACTTTCTTGTCGTTGATGACCGCCCCCTTGTCACAGGAAATGGCGATGCCCTTTCGGAACGGCATGGCATTGGCGACCAAATTCACCAGCACCGGCAGACCCTCGGCCATATCAGAAGTCAGGTAGCGGCTGTCCGTCCGGGGATAGGTGCAGAGCTTCTTTTCATAGAGGTTTTGCAGATAGTCCAGCGTCTGCTGCGCCGTGAACCCCAGCAGGCGGTTGGCGTCCCGCTGGAGGGTGGTGAGGTCATAGAGGGCGGGCGGCTTCTCAGATTTGTCCCTGCGCTCCACCTGTTTGACTGTCACCGTGCCGCCCTGGCAGGCGCTTTTCAGCTGTTCGGCATCGGCTTTCTTGTCCATGCGGGCGCTGGCAGCGGTAAAACCGGGCAGGTCCAGCGCCACGGTATAAAACGGCACCGGCTTGAAAGCGTCGATCTCGGCCTCCCGCTGGACGATGAGGGCCAGCGTCGGGGACATGACCCGTCCAATGTTGAGGGTGCGGTGGTACAGCACCGAAAACAACCGGGTGGCGTTGATCCCCACCAGCCAGTCCGCCTTGGCCCGGCAGAGAGCCGCCTGATGCAGCCCATCATAGTCCGCGCCGGGGCGCAGGTTGGCAAAGCCCTCCCGGATGGCGGAATCCTCCATGCTGGAAATCCACAGCCGTTTCATGGGCTTCTGGCAGCCCGCCAGGCAGTAGACGGTGCGGAAAATCAGCTCGCCCTCGCGCCCGGCGTCGCAGGCGTTGACTACCTCGGTCACGTCCTCCCGCCGCAGCAGGGTCCGCAGCACGTCGAACTGATCCCGCTTGTCCTTGGCGATGGTGAAGCGCCAGGACTCCGGCAAAATGGGCAGGTCATCATAGCGCCACTTGGCATAGTCGGGGTTGTAGGTGGCGGCGTCCGCCAGCCCGGCCAGGTGCCCCAGGCACCAGCTCACCAGCCAGCCGCCGCCTTCCAGGTAGCCGTCTTTGCGGGTAGCAGCGCCCAGCACGGCGGCCAGGGATTTTGCCACCGAGGGCTTTTCGGCAATTACCAATTTCATTTTTGCTTCCTCCTTTCGCGCAGCCACGCAGTCAGCTCTTTGTGGCAGAAGCCCACACAGGGCTGGCCGGGGCGGTAGGTTCCGCAGCCATAGCAGGGGTGGCCGGGAGATAAAGAGGGAGGACGGGAAGCTGCCTTCCCGCCCTCCGGCCTGCGTGTCATCATGGGTTCATAGGGGCTGTCGGTAAACCGGGTCATTTGGCCGGGTTCTCGCTTTCCTCATCGCCGCCCCCGCCGGCGTCCTCCGGCTCGTCGGATTCCTCGGTCTCCCAGGGGTCCGCATCCTCCTGTTCGGTATCGTCCTCGCCGTAGTCGTAATCATCCAGATTGTCGCTGCCCTTGGTCTTGGGCTTCTGCTTGATGAATTTGAAGTAGACCAGCGCACCGATGCCGCCCAGCACAGCCAGCACCACCAGCAGCATCGCCGGGTTCAGCCCCGCCGGTTCCTGTTCCGGCTCCGGCTCTGTTTCCGGGGCGGGCGTAGGTTCCGGCTCCTGGCCCGTACACTCCGCCATGTTCACGGCACAGACCGGGCAGGCCGTATTCACCGCACCGGCGGCGCATTTTTCCGTGCAGTTGCAGACAGCGGGCGTTTCCTCCGCCGTCTCGCCGTCCTCCATCAGCGCCTCCAGATCGGCCTCATCCACCTGGTTCAAGAAGTGGACGGCAGTCTCCTTGTCCTCGTTGGCGCGGTCAATGAGGATATAAAAGTAGTTGCCTGCCTTGGTGGTGACGGTGATGAGCTGCTTGTTGCCGCCGTAGTCATCCACCAGGGCGGCGTTGCCCTCCGGGGTCAGCGGCGGGGTATCCTCGGTTTCTTCCACCACCACATTGCTGTCGTTGGTGGCGTCCGCCGCCGGTGTGGCCGTCGGCGCAGGGTCGGTGCCCTGGGCAAAGGCGGTCACGGAAAAGCCGCCCATCAGCACCATGCAGGTGCAAAGGGCGGCAAAGGTTCTGAAAATCTTCTTATTCTTCATGGGTCATTTCCTCCTGTTCAGAATCAGCGGGACCCGCCGCCCGGCCGGGCACCATGCCGCCGGACAGCATGGCGGACAGCTGGGCCGGGGTCATACGCAGGGCGCGCACCATCTGGACGATCTCCAGGTTCTCCGCCTCGGTTTTCTGCGCTTCCAGGTCTTTCAGCTTTTCCTGCTGTTCCGCGATCTTCTCGCGAGTTTTGGCGATCTCCTGGTCGATGCGCTCGATTTTGTTTTTAGCCATAGTCAAATCACTCCATTCCATATCGCTCTTTCCAAGCGTAGTTGCGCCCCAAACCTTTGACGGTTTTGAGATGGGGCATCGCGTTTTCTTCGATGGCAAGCGCCCGCCGGTACAGGTCGGGGTGCTGCCGTTTCAGGGTTTCGATTTCCTCACGCTTCATACTGGGGCAGAAGAAGCAGGACGATTTGCCAGGCAGAGGCAGACCCGCCTCCCGGATTGCCCGGATGCAATCGTCCCGCGTCCAGTGCCAGTCCTCGATCAGCGGGTAGCGGTTTTCATATTTTTTGTCCGCCTCATTGAATTTTCTGGAATGCTCATACCGTTTCCGCTCCCCGGCATCGTAGCCGATAAACCGTGTGACCCGGTTCCCGGCCTGCCACACAGCGCGGCACAGCGGGTGGTGGTTTCAGAACTTTTCCTGCGGCCCGACCTTGTGCTTCTGAGAACACCGCTTAAACCCGTAAGCAATGGAGGGAAGCGTGCCGGATCGCAGACACTCTGTTTCCAATGTCAGGCGGTTGCCGTTGCGGTCCATCTTTTCCACCACCGTGATGGGCGGCATACCGTGGGCGCGAAGCCATTCGTTCATAGTTTCAAGGAACTGATAGGTGTGGGGATGTTCCGCCCCGGTATCCGCAAAGAGGATCAGGTCCACCGGGATACGGTGCTGGTGCAGGCCGATCAAAAGGGCGGTGCTGTTGACACCGCCCCCGTAGGAAACCATATTGATGCTTTACCACCTCCCATCAGTTGTACGGCGGCCGGCCGTAGGCATAAAAGTGTGATTGCCAGTAGCTGGTGTTCAAATTAGTGTAGGAAATCGGATCTCCGCAGTGCAGCATCATATTGTCACCCACATAAATGCCCACATGGGAAACGCCTGGAGTGTCGTAGGTCCCCACGAAAAACACCAGGTCGCCCGGCTGGGGGGCGGAGACCGGGGTGGAGATATTGTAGAGCCCCTGGGCGCCCAGCCGCCCGGTGTTGCACAGGCCGGTATTGGTCAGCACATAGCTGACGAAGCCGGAACAGTCAAAGGAGGTCTCCGGGCTGCTCCCGCCCCAGACATAAGGGTATCCCAGGTATTTCTCCGCCTCGGTGATAAGGGTGTTGAACCGCTCGTCCGTCAGGTATTCAGCGGGAATCTCCCAGGCGGTGGGCGGGTTGTCG
>OLVO01001606.1_pt1 | contig 22587 bp, 11 predicted proteins | sample 1672571 | NCBI WGS metagenome assembly OLVO01 (sample SAMEA3136700, study PRJEB25190) | human gut metagenome | biome: human gut; feature: human-associated habitat; material: faeces | place: Austria | collected 2013
CCCGACGGCCATGCCGGGATTCCCGGTTGGGTTGATATAACCGTCTATGCCGTCGGTGATGCAGGTCTCGTGACCCTTCAGCAGGACAACGCATCCCAGTTCTTCGGCAAGAGCAGCAGCCGCAGCCATGCGGTCTTCCCCGATGACGCCGCCCAGCCGGGCAAACTCTCCGTCGTGGGGCGTCAGAATGGTGGGTGATTTCCTTCCGCGCAGTAAATCTCTATGCGCGGACAAAACATTTATGCCGTCTGCATCCACGACCACCGGGCATTCCGCTTTTTCCAGCACCGCCCTGACCACCGCCAGCGTTCCCTCGGACTGCCCCAGACCGGGGCCGACCAGCACGGCATCCATTTGAGGAAACCGTGTAAGAATTTCCGGCACGGCATCAGCGCTGAGCCTGCCGCCCGCGTCGGGCAGGGGAAAAATCACCGGCTCGTTGAGCTTCACCGCTTCAATGCCGTAGATGCTCTCAGGCACCCCCAGAAACACCAGCCCCGCGCCTGAGCGCAGAGCGCCCATGGCGGCGAAAAACGCCGCCCCCGTATAGCCCCGGCTGCCGCACAGCAGCAGGAGCTTGCCGAAATTCCCCTTGTGTCCCCATGGATTCCGGTCAGGCAGGAGGGACAAAACCAACTCGTGATTCAGCCGTCTTATCATGGTCTTACAGGCCGTACAGCTTCGTGTACTTTTCCGTCAGGTAGTCGGTATAATACTTTGCGTCGAACTTGCCGCACACGGATTCAAACAGCTCGCCGGGCTTCTTGAAGCTGGCATAGCGGTGGATATGGCTTCTCAGCCAGTCCGTGACCTTGCTCAGGTCACCCTTTGCCACGTCCGGCCAGATGTCGCCGATTTCCTCCTGCATTTTGTGCAGCATCTGTGCGCCGTAGGCGCTGCCAAGGGCATAGGAGGGGAAATAACCGCTCCAATGGCTGTCCTGAAGGCAGCCCTCCCGGTCGCTGGGAACGTCCACGCCCAGATACTCTTTATACAGCCGCTTCCACTCCGCCGGAACGTCTTTGACCGCCAGCGTCCCACCGATCAGCTGCTTTTCGATCTCGTAGCGCACCATAATGTGCAGGCAGTAGGTCAGTTCGTCGGCTTCCGTCCGGATGAGAGACGGCTCTGCCTTGTTGATGGCGCGGTAGAACATATTCTCGTCCACATCGGCCAGCTGCTCCGGGAACAGCTCCTTCAGCTTTGGGAAAACGGCGTGGACATAGGCGGGACTTCTGCCGATGATGTTCTCATAGAACCGGCTCTGGCTCTCGTGAATGCCCATGGACACGCCGCCGGCGAGGGCGGTGTAATTGTAGCAGTCGTCCGCCCCCAGCTCATACAGGGCGTGGCCGCCTTCGTGAATGACGGAGAACATGGAGGAAACCAGATTGTCCTCAAAATAATGGGTGGTAATGCGCACATCCTTGTTGTTGAAATTGGTGGTGAAGGGATGCTCCGTCTCGGCGATGCCGCAGTGGGTGCGGTCAATGCCCATGACCTCCATGAGATAATCGGAGAGCTTTCTCTGAATTTCCACAGGATAATGGCGGTACAGGAAAGCGTCGTCGATCTGCTTCGTCGCCCGGATCTTCTCGATCAGGGGGACGATGGTCTGCCGGAGCTGGGCGAAGAAGGCATCCAGCGTCTCCACGTTCATCCCCTCCTCGTATTCGTTCAGCAGCGCGTCGTAGGGCGCCATTTCCGGATGGTAATACCCGGCAAACTTCCGGTTATAGTCCACGATCTTTTCCAGATACGGGGCAAAGGCAGCAAAATCGTCCTCCGGCTTCGCCTTGTGCCATACGCTCTCGGCGTCGTTAATCAGCACGGAATAGGCGACGTATTCCTCCGCCGGGATACGGTGAATCTGGTCGTAGCTTTTGCGCAGAACCTCTACCTCCCGCTTTGTCTGGGCATCCAGCTCATCGGCGTGGGCTTCCAGATAGGAAAGAAGCTCGTCATTCTCATCGTTCACCAGCAGATCATAGGTGATCTGAGACATGACCTCCATGGTCTTGCCCCGCCCCTCCCATGTGTCGCTGGGTGCGGCTGTGGTGGCATCCAGATACAGCACGCCCAAGGCGTGGTTATACGCCGCCTGGGTCTGTTCCAGCTTCTTGAGGGCTTCTCGCGCCTGCTGTACGGATTCATATTTCATGGCAATGCACTCCTTTGTTTTTTCGATACTCCAACCATATCACTCCCCCGCGCCTTCGTCAAGAGATTTCCCGTTTTGGGCGGGTTCCGTGAAAAAAATGCTTGCATATTTTAGCCGTATATGCTAATATGAGGGCGATACGGAAAAAGCGTTGAATGGGCTGCCTTGTGTTGGTTTGCGCTGTCAGAGAGAGCGGGATGGTGAGATCCGCTTGCGTGCAATGCCGGGCTTTCTCCCGGGAGCTGCCGCTTGAACGAAAAGTAGAGTTGGCCGCGTGACTGCGTTAACGGTCTTGGATGTGTCTGCATCCGAAAAGCGCGCCGTTTCGGCGAATTGCGGGTGGTACCGCGGAAGGAATGCCTTTCGTCCCGGTTTCGGGATGAAGGGTCTATTTTTTTGTAGTTTACCTTTCAGGAGGAATGAACATGAAAGAACAGTTAGAGCAAATCAAAGCCAATGCCCTGACAGCGCTGGAAGCTGCCGCCACCCCGGCGGCTCTGGAAGAGCTTCGCGTCAAGCTGCTGGGCAAGAAGGGCGAGCTGACCGCTGTATTGAAGCAGATGGGCAAGCTCTCCGCTGAGGAGCGCCCCGTCATGGGTCAGCTGGCGAATTCCGTCCGGGCAAGCATCGAGCAGGAGCTGGAAAAGCGGAAGGCCGACATCCACGCCGCCGCGCTGGAAGCCAAGCTGGCTTCTGAGGCCATCGACGTGACCATCCCCGGCAAGGCCGTGTCCATCGGCCATCAGCATCCCATGAATCAGGTGCTGCAGACCATCAAGGACATCTTTGTAGGTCTGGGCTATCAGGTGGTGGACGGCCCCGAGGTGGAGCTGGCAGACTACAACTTCACCCGGCTGAACATTGAGGAAGGCCACCCCTCCCGCGACCACTCCGATACCTTCTATTTCACCGATGACGACAGCGTCCTGCTCCGCACCCAGACCAGCCCCATGCAGATCCGCTACATGGAGAAGCACAAGCCCCCGCTGTGCATGCTGGCTCCCGGCCGCGTGTTCCGCAAGGACGAGGCCGACGCGACCCACTCCCCCATGTTCCATCAGATCGAGGGTCTGGTGGTGGCGGAGAACATTACCATGGGCGACCTGAAGGGCGCACTGACCACCATCATGCGGAAGATCTACGGCGAGGACGCCGTGATGCGGTTCCGCCCCCATCACTTCCCCTTCACCGAGCCGAGCTGTGAAATGGACATGCAGTGCCACAAGTGCCACGGCACCGGCGAGATCGACGGTCAGGTCTGCTCCACCTGCCACGGCGAGGGCTGGATCGAGCTGCTGGGTGCCGGTATGGTGCACCCCAAGGTTCTGGAGAACTGCGGCATCGACCCCGAAAAATATTCCGGCTTTGCCTTCGGCATGGGTCTGGAGCGTATGGCCATGGGCCGCATGAAGATCAACGACCTGAGACTGATTTTCGACAACGACATCCGGTTCCTGAACCAGTTCTAAGGAGGGAAAAACAATGAAACTCAACAGAAAATGGCTGAACGAGGAATTCGTAGACCTGTCTAACGTCTCCGATAAGGAATTCGTGGAAACCCTGACCGTTTTTGGTCAGAAGGTGGAAACCTGGGAGCGGCTGGACGCGGAGATCAAAAACGTGGTCGTGGGAAAGGTTCTGTCCATGGTGCGCCATCCCAACTCCGATCATATGTGGATCTGTCAGGTGGACGTGGGCGGCGACGCCCCCGTGCAGATCGTCACCGGCGCACAGAACGTCCACGAGGGCGATCTGGTTCCCGCGGCACTGCATAACTCATGGCTCCCCGGCGGCGTTCACATCACCAAGGGCAAGCTCCGGGGCGAAGTGTCGTGCGGTATGCTCTGCTCCTTCGCCGAGCTGGGTCTGACCCAGAACGACCTGCCCGGCGTGTTCGCCGACGGCATCTGGATTCTCAACGACGAGGACTGCACGGTTGGCGAGGACATCAACCTCGTCATCGGCAACGACGACACCGTTGTGGATTTTGAGATCACCAACAACCGCCCCGACTGCTACAGCATCATCGGCCTTGCCCGGGAAGCTGCCGCCGCCTTCGGCAAGTCCATGCGTCACCACGAGCCTGTGGTTCACGGCTCCGACGCCGGGGATATTTACGACCATCTGGACGTGGACGTCCCCGCAACGAAGCTGTGCAACCGCTACACCTCCCGGATGGTGGCCAACGTAAAAATCGCCCCCTCTCCCAAGTGGCTGCGCCGCCGTCTGCGCGCCAACGGCGTGCGTCCCATCAATAACATCGTGGACATCACCAACTACGTCATGCTGGAATACGGTCAGCCCATGCACGCCTTTGATTACCGCTATGTTTCCTCCGGCAAGATCGTGGTGCGGGAAGCCGAGGACGGCGAGACCCTGACCACTCTGGACGGCAATGTGCGCAACCTGAAAGCCGGTATGCTGGTCATCGCCGACGAAAATAAGCCCATCGGCCTTGCCGGTATCATGGGCGGCGAAAACTCCGAAATCAAGGACGATACCGCCATGGTAGTCTTCGAGTCCGCCAACTTCGACGGCACCTCCATCCGCCAGACCGCTCTGGCGCTGGGTATGCGCACCGAAGCCTCCGGCAAATTTGAAAAGCGCCTTGACCCCATGATGACCGTCCCTGCCGTGCAGCGTGCCTGCGAGCTTGTGGAGATGCTGGGCTGCGGCGATGTGCTGAACGGCACCATCGACGTCATCAACTATGTTCCCGAGGAAAAAACGCTGCCTCTGGAGCCGGAGAAGATCAACCGGCTGCTGGGCACCGACATTTCCAAGGAAGATATGGTCAAGTACCTGAACCGGCTGGAAATTCCCGTGGAGGGCGACACCATTCTCGTTCCCTCCTTCCGTCCCGACCTGAACCTAATGGCGGATATCGCTGAGGAAGTGGGCCGTTCCTATGGCTACAACGAGATTCCCACCACCGCTTTCAAGACCTCCACGCAGGGCGGCTATTCCCCCGTGATGAAGCTGGAAGCCAAGGCCGGGACCCTGTGCCGCGCCATGGGCTACAGTGAGATCATCACCTATTCCTTCGTCTCCCCCACCGTTTTCGATCAGATCCGGCTGCCCGCCGATTCTCCCCTGCGCAACGCTCTGCGCATCCAGAATCCTCTGGGCGAGGACACCTCCATCATGCGCACCATCGCCCTGCCCTCCATGCTGGAAATCCTCTCCCGGAACAGCGCCTACCATAACAAGGCCGTAAAGCTCTACGAGCTGGCAAAGATCTACCTGCCCGTAGCCGGTCAGCCCCTGCCCCAGGAGCCGAAGATGCTGGTTCTCGGCACCTATGGCGCGGGCGAGACCTTCTTCACCCTGAAGGGCGAGCTGGAGGCCATCTTCACCGGTCTGCGGCTGAAGAAGGCAGAGTACACCGCCGTGAAGGACAACCCCAGCTACCATCCCGGCCGCTGCGCCAAGGTGAGCATCGACGGCGTGGACGTGGGCGTGATGGGTCAGGTGCATCCTCTGGCGGCCGCGAACTACGGCATCGACACCGACGTCTACTGCGCCGAGATCGATTTCACCAAACTGTTTGAGATGCAGCTGCCCGACGCCACCTATACCCCCCTGCCCAAGTATCCCACCGTGTCCCGTGACCTGAGCCTTGTCTGCTCTGAGGATGTCACCGTCGCCCAGGCGGAAGCCGTCATCACCGCCGCTGCCGGAAAGCTGCTGCGGGATGTGAAGCTGTTCGACATCTACCGCGGCCCCGGCGTTCCCGAGGGCAAGAAGAGCATTGCCTTCTCTCTGGAGCTGCGGGCGGACGACCGTACCCTCACCGATACGGACTCCGAAGCCGTCGTGACCAAGGTTCTGGCCGCGCTGAAGGAAAAGCTGGACGCTGCTCTGCGATAATTTGGTACTTCGGCAAAAATTCTGCAAAGATTCACAAAAATTTCCGATTTCAGGGCTTTACAGCCCGAAAGAATTCGGTTATAATGACGACAGTACAAATGTAAAAGGAGGCTGAAACCATGACGGATAAGGACACTGTAAAATTCACCGTCCCCAGCGATGACAAAGAGAATATGCGCCGTATTCTCCGGAATGTGTATGAAGCCCTCACCGAAAAAGGCTACAACCCCGTCAACCAGATCGTCGGCTACCTGCTGACCGAAGACCCCACCTATATCACCAACTACAACAACGCCCGGAGTATGATCTGCAAGATCGACCGGGACGAGCTGATGCAGGTGCTGGTGCGCGAGTACCTCTTCGAGAAGGAAGCCCAATAACCTGACCCAGCCAAGGGGCTTTTGCCAAGGCAAAAGCCCCTTGCTTTTTGGCCGTGAGCTTGGGGAACCTCTGAATAAATCGCCTTCGGCTGGCGGCGAATCTTTTGCCCCATCCGTACAGTTCTGAAAGCGGGAAATACACAAAGTATTCCACCACTTTCAGAACTTTCGGCTGAGCCAAAATCTTTTGCCGCCAGCTTTCGCCGATTTATTCAGAGCTTCCTTAAGAAAGCAAAAACCTCCGCCGGGTATCCGGCGGTGCAAATAGATATCCGGCTTATTTTGTGGCAAATGCGCGACCGACCGAAACGGGAGACACGCATTCTTGTTCAGCTGAACAAGGGAATCCGGTGCAAAACCGGAACACGGCGGGCAGACCCGTCGTGCTGTAAGCACGGAGCCAACTTCCTTTCCGCGAAAGCGGGTCATTGGGGAAACCTGAGAAGGCGGGAAGCGGCGTGGACGATTTCGTCCGAACGTGTTAGTCAGAAGACCTACAAACTGTGCGTTTGAAAAACGTGCAGCATAAGCAGAACGCCCCGGCGGCGGTAAACCCGACGTGCCGGAGCTGGCCGGAATGAATTCCGCTTTACGCCTGCGGGCGTTGCAATACCATATAATGAGGAGGTTTATTTATGAAGAGAAGACTACTGGCATTCCTGCTGGCGTTTGTGATGACGTTCAGCCTTGTGCCGGTAAACGCGTTTGCCGCAGAGGCAGATGCAGCCGCTCTTTACACCAACATTACCACGGAATCCGGCGGAAATGTGACCGTCGAGTATGTGGAAACGGTTGTTGGTGAAGCGGCATGGGGTGAATCGATCAACACACCGTATTACCATGTGACGATTCCTGAAGGAACCGAAAAGGTGCTTCTCACCTATCCGGAAAGTGTCAATCTTGTGCTTTCCGGGGATGACACGGCAGTTTTCTTCTACAGAAATACGTACCCGGGACAAAGCGAGATTGCTCTCGGCGGGGCTCTCACGGTTGCGACCAACGATGACGGAAGCAAGACGGTGACCATTCCTGTTGAAAGTTTCATGCGGAGTGCGGCTGGTTCAGTTGCTGTGGGCATGGCATACTACGTTGACGGGGAGAACCAGTCTGCTGCCGAATTCTTTGACTTTACTTACGCAGCCCTGACCCATGCGGTTACCCTGACCTCCGGCGAGGGCTATACCCTGACCGGAGAAGCCACGGTAGAGGACGGCAAGGACTACAGCTTCACCGTCACCATCGCCGACGACTACGAGATGGAAGACAACTTCGTAGTCAAGGCCAACGGCGAAACGCTGACGGCCGGTGAAAGCGGCAGCTACACGGTTGAGAACGTCACTGCCGATCTGACCATTACCGTCGAGGGCGTCGTGAAAAAGCAGGCTGCCAGTCACGCTGTGACTTTGACTCCCGGCGAGGGCTATACCCTGACCGGAGAAGCCACGGCAGAGGATGGCAAGGACTACACCTTCACCGTGACCGTGAGCGAAGGCTACGACGCGGCCAACATGGTCGTCAAGGTCAACGGCGAGGAAGTTACCGCGGTTGACGGCATTTACACCGTCGAGAAGGTTTCCTCCGACCTGACCATCACTGTTGAGGGCGTGACCGAGGCCGTTCAGGAGACGGCCGGCCTGTCCGTTCTGAAGTTCGGCGACACAAGCACCGAGGCCAAGGCGCAGATGTTCCAGCTGATTCCGGCTTTCGACCCGGCGGTCAAGGAATACACCGTGCTCGTGCCGGACAACTCCAACATGTTCTACGCATGGGCGACGCAGGCTATCGACAGAAGCAGCAGCACGACCATCACGGCCAAGTGGGTAAACCTCAACGTCGATACCGAGAAGACACAGGCTCTGACCTCCGGCAAAGCCAGCGGCCAGAATCTGGCAGGCTTCGCACCCACCGGCACGAAGGTCAACACCATGACCGTCACCGTTGTGGACGGCGACTTCAAGGATGAGTACAAGCTCACCTCCGTCCGAGTTGCGCCGAGCCTGACCGCCCTGTCTCTGGACGGCATCCGGTTCGCGGAGAGATTCTCCGCTACCAAGACGGCTTACACCGCGACCACTGCCGCCGAGAGCGTTACCGTTGCGGCGACTCCCCGTGATGAAAGCTACACCGTCACCGTCAACGGCGGCAGCGACACCACCGTTCCGCTGAATCTTGGTGAGAACAAGATCAACGTGGTCGTCACCAACCCCGGCGGCTACACCAATACCTACACCATTACCGTTACCAGACTGGCATCCATCGAGGTCGGCTTCACCGTTGACCCCGCCGACGCCAAGGTAACTGTCTGGGATTCCAACAAGGACAGAATTGCTCCCACGGACGGCAAGTATTCCGTCATGGCTGACGCCGAGTACACCTACCTCGTGCAGAGTGACGGCTATGTCAGCCAGAAGAGCAGCTTCAAGTTCAGCGAGAGCAGCACCGTCGACATTACTCTGGCTGTGGCCACGGAGAACCCGAACCTCGACAGAAGCATCACTGCCGAGTGGGGCAACTTCCGCAACGGCGACAACAACCTTGGCATCACCAACGCCAAGACCCCCTACGCCCCCGAGGACGCGGAAATTCTGTGGGCTGTGAAGCATGGCACCGGCTGGGCGGCTGCCCCCGGTTCTCCCATCATGGTCGATGGCGACATCTACACCTACTCCGGAAGCACCATCCGCCGTCTCAACAGCATGACCGGCGAGACGGTGACCGAAGGCACCATGGTTGATAAGTCCAGCTACTCCATCGTCCCCATGACTTATGGCGACGGCATGGTCTTCGTTGGCCTGTCCGGCGGCAAAATTCAGGCATTCAATGCCAAGACCCTGGAACCCCTGTGGGTCTACACCGACGAGCTGGGCGGACAGCCCAACTGCCCAATCACCTATAAGGACGGCTACATCTACGCAGGCTTCTGGAACAGCGAGGACAGAAACGCCAACTTTGCCTGCATCAATACCGTTGACGAAGACCATGCCTCCACCACCGAAGCCAAGTACGCCAGCTGGACTTACACCAGAGCGGGCGGCTTCTACTGGGCGGGCGCCTACGTCACCGACAAGCTTGCCATCGTCGGCACCGATGACGGCGCAGGCGGTTACGACACCAACGGCGCCGCGCTGCTGGTCTTCGACCGCTTCACCGGCGAGAAGCTCGACGCCCACGAGGGTATCCGCGGCGACCTGCGCTCCAACGTTTCCCATGACCCCGAATCCGACCGGGTGTTCTTCACCACCAAGGGCGGCATTCTGGGCAACGCCCAGATTGACTGGGATACCGGTAAGATTCTGGACTACAAGGAAGTCGTTATCAAGGATGCGCAGGGCAATGCCAACGCCATGTCCACCTGCACGCCTTCCGTGTACAACGGCAGAATCTACATCGGCGTCGCCGGCACCAGCCAGTTCGGCGCCAACAGCGGCCATGGCATCGCGGTTTATAACCTGAACGGCGACGGCTCCATGACCCAGGCGTATGTTTACGCCATCGTCGGCTATCCCCAGACCTCTGCCATGGTCTCCACGGCATACTCTGCCGAGGATGGCTCCGTGTACATCTACCTGCCCTACAACTATACCCCCGGCGGCGTTTCCGTACTGAAGGATAAGCCCGGCCAGACTGCGCCTGTGACCACTACCGGCTCCGGCTACAGCGAGGTCTTCACCCCGGTCGGCCCCCTGGCGCAGTACTGCATCTGCTCCACCATCGCCGACCAGTACGGCACCATCTACTATAAGAACGACTCCTGCTACATGATGGCGATCACCTCCAAGATCGAATCTCTGGAGATCACCCAGTATCCCACCATCACCGAGAACGAGGACGGCTCCATCACTGTTGACGGCCTGAAAGCTGTCACCAAGCTGAAGAACGGCGAGGAGCGGGATGTATCCAACTATGTTTCCGTCGTCAAGAACGAGGAGACCGGCGGCTACACCGTGTCCTACACCTACGGCTTCGACAACGCTAACTACGGCCTGAAGACCCTGTCCGCTGAGATCAGCGACCACACCGTCACTATTCCCGAGAATGCTGGCTACACCGTCACCGGTGAGAAGACCGTTAAGAATGGCGAAGACTACACCTTCACCGTGACCGTGAGCGAAGGCTACGACGCGGCCAACATGGTCGTCAAGGTCAACGGCGAGGAAGTTACCGCGGTTGACGGCAAGTACACTGTCGAGAAGGTTTCCTCCGACCTGACCATCACCGTCAGCGGCGTGAAGAAAATCATTATTGGCCTGTCCACTCTGAGATTCGGCAGCACCGACAGCATCAGAAGCGCGAAGTATTTCGATATGACCCCGTCCTTCGATCCGGCCGTCAAGGAATACACCCTGCTCGTACCGGACAGCACCAATGCTGTTTACGCATGGGCAACCCGCGGCGCAGACCTGTCCACTAAGGCGAGCATTAAGGCCACGTGGACGAGCATGAGCACCGGCGAGGCTTCCAACACGACGCTTATCTCCGGCAGCTCCACAGGCAAGAACCTGTCCGGCTTCAACATTGCCAGCGCCGAATCCAACACCCTCACCATCACCGTGACCGATGACGGTTCCACGGACGTTTACACCGTCAAGACTGTCCGCATTGCCCCGTCCCTGACGAAGCTGGCTCTGGATGGCGTCAAGGTCAACGAGACCTTCTCTGCCACCAAGAAGACCTACACCGCGATGACTACGAAGGACAGCGTTACCGTTCTGGCGACACCTCGCGGCGAGGACTACACCGTGACCTACAACGGCGAGACCAGCAATGTCATTCCGCTGTCCACAGGCGAGAACAAGATCGAGATCGTCGTCACCAATAAGGACGGCTACACCAGTTCCTACACCATCACCGTCACCAAGGCTGACCACGCCGTCACCATCCCCACCGACGAGAGCTACCTCGTCACCGGTAAGGAAGCCGTTATGGACGGCGCGGACTACACCTTCAAGGTGGAAGTCGATTACCGCTACGAGGCGGGCGAAGACTTTGCCGTGAAGGTCAACGGCGAAACCGTGACCGGCGAGAAGGGCGTTTACACCGTCAAGAACGTCACCACAGATCTGGTCATCACCGTCGAGGGCGCGACGAAGAAGGTTCTGAAGCCCGTAACGGTCTACTTCTCCTTCTCTCACGACGATACGTTCGAGTCCTGCGAGCAGTCCGGCCAGACCGTGGCTCTGAAGAAGGTCACCGTTCCTTACTTCGATCTGGCACTGTACGGCCTTGAGGACTTCTACTTTGCCTCTGAGGACTACGGCCCCGCCAGCGGCGATCCCACCGGCGGCCCCGGCAGTGCTCTGGACCCCGGCACCAAGGAATTCGCTTACGGCAAGATCACCATGCTGCACCTGTTCCTCTATGCCACCGAGGTTTACTATCTGGGCATTGACCCTGCGGATGCGGGCAAGGGCTATCTGGCGGATAATGGTATTATGGGCACCGATATCTTCAGTTACAGCGGTTCTACTGGCTCCATCTTCCTGCAGAATATCTGGAAATACGACCTGAACCTGAACTACTATCTGAACTACGAGTATCCTCTGGCCTCTGCGGGCTGGGGCAGCACATGCGATCAAATCCTGCTCCGCGAGGGCGACATCGTCACCCTCGGCCACTTCTCCGACTGGAGCTTCTTCAATGATACCACCAGCATCTTTAATTACATCGTAGCAGACAAGACGGATCCCGTTCAGGGCGACAAGATCAAGCTGGAGCTGTACCATGCGGGCGCTGACATGTATGGTACTTACAACACTGCCCACACCCTCATCGACTACAGTCCCAGTGTTTACTGCACGCCTGTCAACGATATCGTTTCCGGCGACGTGACCACATGGCAGTATGTGGGAAATGCGGAAGCTGACGGCAGCCTGGTCGTGGATACCAGCACTCTGGCTCCCGGCGAGTATATCTTTGCTCTGGCCGGCCAGCCCGGTAAGGAAAACCCCGGCGCCATCTGCTCCACCCCCGGCGGCATCCGCCTGACCATCCACGAGAAGCCCGTCGTAAAGGGCGATATCAACGGCGACGGTGTGATCGACTCCACCGACGTAATGGCTCTGTTCAACGCGATCAACTCCGGCGATGACCTCGACGCCACTGTTGCAGACGTCAACGGCGACGGCGTGATCGATGCCCGCGACGTGATGGCGCTGTACAACATCATCAAGAGCGACAACTGATCCAGCAGATGGTTTGCCGGCCGGAATATCCTGTTTTGACCGGCAAACCCAATCTTACCGGCACTGAATCCAAAGCAAAAAAGAACAACTTCTGACAGGAGGATGTTATGAAAATTTTTAAGAAATCCATGTGCCTGCTCCTCGCGGTAGTCATGGTTCTCGGCATGGCGATCACCGCCTCCGCCGTGGAGACCACGGAAACCATGAGCGTGACGGCCAGCAAGGCCAACCCGGCGGTTGGCGAGGAATTCAGTATTTATCTGAACGCCAGCGGCAATATCGCCGAATGCGGATGCTTCCAGATGGACCTGTACTACGATCAGGATCTGTTCGAGTACGTGGGCGCAAACACCGCTTTCACACCCAACCACAACACCAATAAGACCACCGGCGCGCGGTATATCCGCCTGACGTGGCTTGACCTGACCAGCCAGACCGTGATCCCCAAGGGGCAGTTCTGCGAGCTGAAGTTCAAGGTCCTGAAGGCTGGCGAATATCACTTCCAGCTGACCAACATCGTCATTTCGGATTATAAGGGCGACGCCATCATGAATGTTGCCACTGCTCCCGGCTCCGTGGACGTGGCTGCAACGGAAGCCCCCGCCTTCGTCGGCTACGCAGTTTCCGCTTCCGAGGACAAGACTGTCACCGTCGGCGAGAGCGCCGAGGTCAAGATCAATGTTTCCAACAGCGACAGCATCATCACCACCTACAACGCCTATGATCTGACCCTGACCTATGACACCGACAAGCTGACCTACAATTCCTGCACCGCCGCCGACGCTCTGGCAGTCGTGAAGGAAGACGTTCCCGGCACCATCCGTGTGATCGGCTTCGGCGATGACAAGAATCTGGATACCCCCGCCGCTACCCTGAGCTTCACCGCCAAGGGCACGGGCGAAGCGGAAGTGAAGATCACCTCTGCCAAGGTTGACATCGGTTCTCAGGCCGTCGGCAGCGACGCCCCTGCGGCTTTCCTCCTGGACGACACCACCGTGATCAAGGTGACCGGCTACACCGTCACTTTGGGCGAGGGCCTGTCCGGTGAATCCACCGTCGCTCCCGGCGCGGACTACACCTTCACCGCTATCGACGCGGACAACTACGACTACGTTATCTCCGCCACCATGGGCGGCGAGACCACCGCTGCCAACGACAACGGCAACGGCACCTATACCATCCCGGGTGTCACCGGCAATCTGGTGATCAATGCTACCATGACGCCCAAGAGCTACAATGTCACCGTGGAAGGCACCGGCGCAGGCGATGTGACCGCTGCCGATAAGGCCACTTACAACACCGACTACACCTTCACCGTGACCGAGGACGATAACTACACCTACACCACCACCGTGACCGTGGGCGGCAAGGCCTACACGTTGGGTACTCCCGAGAATGGCAAGTACACCATCCCCGGCACCGACATCAAGGGTGACATTGTGATCAGCGTCACCAAGACCGTGAAGCCCTCCTCCGTGGTTTCCGTCACCAAGCCCGATTACGTAAAGGGCAACGACACCGCCACCAAGGGTCAGGATTACACCTTCACCGTCGATAAGGAAGAAGGCTACGATTACTCCGAGCCTACCGTCAAGGTCGGCGATGTGGATGTGACCGACAAGGTGGTCAAGAACGGCGATGGCAGCTACACCATCCCCGGCTCCACCATCACCGGCAACATCACCATCGAAGTGACCAAGACCGCGGCTGTTGCTGTGGACGTCGTTGAGTATCTCACTCTGGACGGCAAGGTCATGTACCTTGTGACCGCTTCCGGCACTCTCCCCGAGGGTCAGGTTGCCAAGTACGACGGCATGAGCATGTTCTGGTCCGAGAAGTACAACGCATACGCTTATCTGGTTATCTCTGCGGATAATCTGGAGGCTGTGAAGGCGGAAGCCGCTGCGAAGGTCAAGGTCGCGGAAGGCACCTCTGCCGGAACCGTGGATTACAGCGGCGATGTGAACGGCACCGGCCTGACCGACGTCAACGACGCTCAGCTGACCTACGATATGTACAACACCAAGTACAGCAGCTTCGATGTTGTCTCCATGCTGAAGTTCCTGAATGCCGATGTGAGCGGCGACAAGAAGGTCAATACCGCTGACGCTACCGCTATCGTCAACCTCATCAAGTGATTTCCTGAATGACCGGGTCTTCTGACCCGAAACCAAAGTGCCTCCCCCGCCGTGAAAGGCGGGGGAGGCCAGACCGCAGAATTCGGAGGGTCACAGGTGTCCCTATGGAAAGTGGGGACAGCTGTGAATTTCCGACACCTTTGCCGTAGGATGTGAATTTTATGAAAAAGAGAATTTTGTCCAGCCTGCTTGCTTTTGTAATGCTTTTGTCCGCCCTGCCCATGGGAGTTTATGCCGCGGAAACGCGCTATTCGGTCGCCGCTTCGCCGGATCAGACTACGGATGTTGGGAAGACCGTCAGCATGAGCGTGTCCGTCTCCGGGGGAAAGTACAACGCCTACGATCTGGCGCTGACCTATGACACCGTGCGGCTGACCTATGTGTCCGGTCAGGCGGCGGATAAAGGGGCTTCGGTAACCGAAAAGAGCGGAAGCATCCGCGTTATCGGCTACGGCGCGGATAAGTCCGCTTCCACGAAGGTCGTAACCCTGACATTCAAGACAAAGGCGGCGGGGACTGCAAAGGTTGTGATTTCCTCGGCGAAGATCGACACCGGCACAAACGCCCCGACAAAAAACGCGCCTCCGGCTGCGATCAGCAGAAGTACCACAAAGTTTACCATCCAGCCGGGATACACCGTGACGCTGGACGAGGGGCTGACCTCTGACAGCCTGAGCGCGGCGGCGGGGGAAGACTATACCTTCCGGGCGACGGACCCGCTTCACTATGATTACAAGCCCTCGGCGAAGATCGGCGGCAAGGACGTCACGGTCAAGGATAACGGCGACGGCACCTACACCATCCCCGGCGGCGAGATCACCGGAAACATCACGGTCAAGGCGAACAGAACCCCCAAGACCTATAAGGTAACATTCAAGGGCGAGGATCTGTCGGGCGAGAATTCCGCGCCTTATAACACGCCCTACCATTTCAAGCTGAACCGGAAGGCCGGATACAGCTACGTTCTGCGCGTGACCATCGGCGGAAAGTCCTACACAGGCTACAAGGCGGAGAACGGCGGCTACGTGATTCCGGGTGCGGCCGTCACAGGCGACATTGTCGTCACCGCGCAGAAAACCAAGATCAATTCCGGCGGCGGAAGCTCCAGCGGCGGCTCAGGCGGCGGAAGCTCTGCCAAGTATGTGTCGGTCAGCTTCATCGGCTCCGGCGCGGACGACGCGGTGGGCAGGAAAACCACACGGCGCGGTTCGGATTATACATTCCGCATTGATCGTAAGGACGATACCGATTATGACGTTTCCGCAAGGGTCAACGGCGTCACCGTCAAATGTACCTACGACAGTAAAAAGAATATTTACCGTATTTCGGGCAGCGAGGTTACAGGAGATATCACCATCACGATTACGAAGGGCGCCCCGGTGGAGGTCAACGTATACGTCACGCTGGATAAGCAGAGCATGTACCTTGTGACTTACAGCGGCAGCGTTGAAGATGGGCATGTCCCCATGTACGACGGACAGAATATGTACTGGTCGGAAGCCTACAACGCCTACGCATGGCTGGTGATTTCCTCCGCTGATGAAAAAGAGGTCGTGCGGACTGCCCGGAACAGTATCATCATCGGAGAAGGGGAGGCCGCCGCCTCCATCGACTACTCCGGCAACGTTGATCTCAGCGGGCGCATCGATGTGGACGACGTACATCTCGACCACGACGTGTACAACGCGAGATACACGCTGGTAAGCATGGTGATGCACAAATTCCTGAACGCAGATGTCAACAGAGACCGGAAGGTGGACGTAAAGGATGCGGTGTGGATCGTCAACCGCATTCTCAGCGGACAGCAAGGAGCGTGACATATGAAGAGAATCACCAGTGTCATTCTGGCCATCGCACTGATATTCGCGCTGGCCGTGACGGCCATGGCGGCGGAGATCGCGGACTGCACCGTGTCCGCCGATTCCGTGTCGGCGACGGCGGGGGGGACTGTGACTGTACCCATCCGCATTTCCGGGAACCGGGGCTTTACCAATTTCGGCATTGCTCTGGACTATGACCGGGAGCAGCTGGAGCTGCTGAGCATCCAGACGGCGGAAGGGGAAACGCCCTATCTCTGCGGCACGACGGTTGCCGTGAATACCCAATGGACAGGTACGGACGAGAAGACCTTTGGCTACGTCACGGCTGCTCTGGAAGAAGCCGCGACGGCAGACGGAATTCTGTTCACGGCCACGTTCCGGGTCAGTGGGGATTTTTCCGGCACTGCGGCGGTGCAGCCGGTGGTGCAGTATATGCGCAGCAACAAACGGCTGCTGTCTGTATTTGACGCCATTCCCGTCACGACCGTGAGCGGAACCGTATCGACGGTTCTGGTGGGAGACTATGACCAGAACGGAACGGTAAACGCGCTTGACGTCATGGGCCTGTACAGAGCTGTGATAAGCGGCACGGATTTCTCGGAAGAGGATCTTGACCGTCTGGATGTCAACCGGGACGGTATGATCAACGCGCTTGACATAATGGCAATTTATGGGAACGTATCGGGCGGTCAGGAATGACCCGACCCACAGAAAAGGAGCAAAATATGATGAAAAAAGTTCTGTCCTGCTTACTTGCGGTCATGCTTTTCCTGACCTGCATTCCCACGGCGATGGCAGTGGATAACGCCCGTGACTTCTTCTTTGAGCTGTCCGTGGACGGCAGCGATAAGAAAGAGGTACAGCCCGGCGACATCATTCAGGTGGATTTCAACCTGAAACGGTCGGACAGCGGCGACGCCTACACCATGTACGGTATGCAGAACGAAATTCGCTACGACAGCAATTTCTTCGAACTGGTGGAGGGCAGCGCCCTGCTGAGCAACGGCATTTCCACGACGGACATCGGCCTGCGGGACAATTACCGGGAATTTTACATGAACTTTGTGTCCCTGTCCGGCGGCGAGGAATGGAACGCCCAGCGTCTGGTCGGCTCCTTCAAGCTGAAGGTGATCGCCACGTCCGGCGTGTCCAAGATCACGAATCAGGACTATCTGGTGTCCACCAAGGACGGAACCGATGAATATAAGGCGTCCTGTCAGGATGTGACCATCATCATTTCCACCGACTGCACGGTCACGTTTGAGCCAAACGGCGGCACGGCGGTTCCCAGCCAGACCGTCCGGTACGGCGAGACCGTGGAGCGGCCGGACAATCCTACCCGGGAGGGCTACCATCTGGTGGGCTGGTATTCGGATATCGACCTCCAGAATCCCTGGGATTTTGACACCGACACCGTTCAGGGCAATGTGACCCTGTACGCAAGATGGGAGAAGGGCGACGCGCCTGAGACGGATGCTGACGGCACCGGCAGCGGCCTGTGGTGGCTGCTGGGGCTGGGCCTGCTTGGTCTGCTGCTTCTGCTCCTGCTCCTCCTGCTGCTGGGCAGAAAGACGGTTCACTTCGAGACCGGCTGCGACAGCAAGGTCAAGGATCAGAAGGTGAAGAAGGGCAGTCTGGTGACACGTCCCGAGCAGCCGGTTCGCCCCGGCAGAGCCTTCGCCGGATGGTACGCAGATGAGAGCTGCACCAAGCGCTGGGATTTTGATAACGACAAGGTTGAAGATAATATGACACTCTACGCAAAGTGGCTATAAGTTCATGCGTCCCCACCCGGATTTTTCCGGGTGGGGCACACGTGCATTCTGCGGCGGCACGTGAATTGGGGCAAATTCCGAAGACAAAAGGAATGGCAGTATGGATTGGAATTCATTATTTCACAGCAAATATCTGCGGGGCGGCCTGTGCGCAGTGCTGATTGCCGCGATCCTGCTGGGACTGTGGCTTCCGGGAACGGGGCTGAAGGAGGCCCAGCCGGATGACCCCCTGCAAGGGGAGGGCGTCCGGGAGATCACGGTGCTGAAGCTGGGGGAGAATTTGGAGCAGCTGAACACCATTTCGGTTCCCAGCGGCGGGCAGACAAAATCCACGGAGCCGAATGACGATGTCGGCGAGACCCGTCCGGAAGAAACACAGCCTGATTCCTCTGCAGACGATGGAAGCGACGGTCAGGAGGACGGAGATCAGGGCGAAGACGGCGGGGAGATCTCTCCGTCCGAGCTGTCGCTGGTCTTGACCTGGAACGCAAAGGGCATTGCCTGTGCCGCGGGCAACACGCAGGCGTTTTCCGTAAGCAGCTATGAGCTGAACGAGGACTTGTTCCGGTTTCGCGTAAGCCTGACCGGAACGCTGGCGCAGGACGCAAAGATCGTGAATGGCATCTCCATTACGGAATCCACCCAGACGGCAAGAGAACTGAAGTGGCCCAGCGACTCATTGATCATGAATCCGGCAGCGGGAACGGACAAAGAAGTTTACAATTTTTCATTTACGGTCAGGACTGCGGAACGGGATGTGTTTTTCCGGTATAAGATCACATATCAGAAGCTCCCGGATGTGCAGCTTTCCTTTACATGGCGGGGAACCGGCAATCACAAAGGCACGCTGCTTTGCCTGCCCAATGGCAGTGTTACGGATAAAATCAAGAACAACCAGCTGGCCGGAGGCGGGATAAGCTACGAGATGAAATTGGTCGGCAGCGATGCCGAAAGTGCGGGCGCAAAAATTTTGAATGCCAGCTATATCTCCGTTGGAACAGGCGAGAGCGATGAATTGGATTACAAAAAAGGACAGGGTTCCTTTGCTGTAAGAATGCCGACGGGTGAAACCTCCAATACATATCGGATTTCGGTTTCCGCTCTTGCAAACGGTCATACGGCTCACTTTGAAGTCATTCTGCACGTCGGAAATGATGTCACACTGCAAATGAGTTATACGCTCAATGATGGCAGTCGGAGAGAGATTTTCTGCCAGAATAAGCAGTCCAAAACGGCGGATACCGTGTATGATGACGAATTGACCGATGGATTTCTGGAATATGAAATGTCCATTGTCGGCTCCGATGCCGACAGCGCTAAGATCACCTCCGTCAAGTGTACACGAACCGGCAATGGCAACAGACTCCGGACCCTGAAAGCATCGGACACGGTTCAGCTTCTCCTGAATAAAGGAAAAACCGGACAGAACAATTTTACGGTCGAAGCAAAGGACGACTCGGGAAATCAGTATACCTTCAAAATCAATGTTCCCTACAAGCATAAGGGAACGAACAGCATAGAAATCCTTTTGAACCTCAAAGATCAGGATGAAATTCCCAACGAAGTCATAACCATTCTGAAGGTTTCCGCGCAGGGAAAAGATGCGGCAGGAAATGCGGTCAGCATTCCGGCAAAGGGGACGAATGAATATATTCAGGTTACGCTGGATGGAATTGAGGTCACGGATCCTACCTCCTCCAGGGATGCCTGGGAGTACGGCCTGTTTCCGTCTAATCCGGAGACGGGGGACAGAAAGGAACATGCCCTCTATGTTTACGCCGAGGACGCTTACGGCAACTGGGGGAAAGCGGAGCTGACGCTGAATGGCTTCCGCGTAGAACCCGGGCAGAAGATCGGAGACGCGACGATTTATGTAGATATGACAGTGCTGGGGGTCGGTGTTGTCGGCCCTATCCCTTATGATGTTCTGGCAGACGAGCCGATTTCCTACGTGGTCGCCAAAGCAATCATGGGAAAAGATACAGGCGAACCCTTCGGTGCGGCAAGCGATACTCTCGGCTGGCGGGGCGATTACGGCGGGACGCTGGACACTGGTTTCTATCTGCGGAGTTTGAATACCGACTATCACGCAGATGCACTGGAAGATGCGGTCTGGCCGGGAAGCACGGAAGAGGAAGTGCTGGAAGCCATCGACGCCCGGTTCGGCGCGGGGACTGGTCTTGCAGTTCTGTGGCGCTGCCTGTACCGCAACGGACTGAACAAAAGCGCCGGCTCCGGCAGCACCTTCGGCGAGTTCGATTATACCAGCGGCTCCGGGTGGATGTACTCGATAGGCGGCAGCTATTACCCGGGTCAGTCCATGTCTGCGGTGCGTCTGAAGGACAAAGATGTGCTGACGCTGCGCTACACCCTGGCCTACGGGTGGGACATCGGCGGCGGCAGCGACAATTACGGCAATGTTGTGGGATACTGTGTCGAAGGGCGCAATGGCACAATTTATGTTAACCATCGATGGGAAACCGCAGAAGACCCGGACGGCTCCGTTCGCTACGTGTGCCGCTGCTGCGGCATGGTTCAGGACTGCCCCCACGCGCATATGACCTACAAGGATTTGGAGGACGGAACCCATATTCTGCTCTGCGAGGATTGTCAGGCGGTCATCGGCGACCCGCTCCCCCACAACTGGACATACGACGCCGGGGACACGGAGGACAGCCACGTCTGCGCGGAGTGCGGCGCGGCGGAGCAGCATTTCTGGAAAGAAGTGGAAGGCACCAACACCGCCACCTGCACCGAGCCGGGCGTCAGAACGGTCAGATGCAGCGTCTGCGGCATGGAAAAGGAAGAAGAAGCCGAAGCGAAGGGGCACACGCTGGACAATCGCTGGAACCACACGGCGCTGGAGCACTATCAGAAATGCTCGACCTGCGGCGAGGAATTTGGGCGCGGAAATCATGAGTACACATATAGTGAGGACTGGGACGATTATGAGTGCCGTATCTGCCATGTGCTCCACGAAGAAATCTGCGGCGGCGCCCTGACGATTCAGGAAGCTACCTGCCAGAAAATTGTGTACCACTGTGACAGCTGTGGCTATGACATGACGAAGCCCGGCTCCTTCGACGAATATCATGATTACGTGGACGGCTTCTGCCGGTACTGCGGCGCGGAAGACCCGGATCATGTGCCGCACGAGCACGACTACCATGAGACGCATCGGGTTGACCCGACCTGCACGGAGGACGGCTACGTCGAGTATACCTGCGACTGCGGCGATACCCACACAGACCCGCTCCCGGCCACCGGCCACAGCTGGGGCGAATGGATGCCCGCGGGGGACGGGGAGGAGGTCCGCTACTGTGGAGTGTGCGGCGCGGAGGACTACCGGACAACCGAAGCGGATACGTACAGTATCCAGATGCTCTTTTTAAGCTGGCTTTTCCCAAAGATGTATCAAAAATAGGGGGAATCACAATGAATGAGAAAATTCCTGAGATCCTGCGGCAGATCGAAACGGTCGTTGTGGGTAAAAACGAAATTGTTGAGAAAATCCTGATGGCGATTCTGGCGGGCGGCCATGTGCTGATGGAGGACGTTCCCGGCGTGGGTAAGACCACCACGGCCATGACCTTTGCCAAGGTGCTGGGACTGGACACCAAGCGCGTTCAGTTCACCTCCGATACCGTCCCCTCGGACATCATCGGTTACTCGGTCTATGACAAGGAAAGCGGCAGCTTCTGGCGTATAGACTGGGATCATATTCCCGTACATTACCCCGGCACAGGCGACATCTTCACTTCAGTGCTTACCGCATCATTGCTGAAGGGCGAAAGCCTGCCTATTGCCCTTAACCGTGCAACCACGTTCACGGAAATTGCCGTTAAAACCACCTACAGCTACGGCACCGAGCCACGACTTGGCGTGCTGTTTGAGGATTGTCTTAGCTGGCTTATGACCAATACGGTACTGTGCGACTACCGCAAACTATGATAATATCCGATATTGCTTTTTACCGCTTTGCCGCATTGCAAAGCGGTTTTGCAATTCCCGTTCAAAAAAATCAAAAAATTGTCGAAAAAGGGTTGACAAACGTCTGACTTTGTGATACAATATTATCTGTTGTCACGGCACAGCAAAACCCGATGAAGCCGAGAGTAAAAAAATTAAAAAAATTTTAAAAAACTCTTGACAAGCGGTTTTCGATATGATATAATATAACACGTCGGTTGACAAGAAACAAATTAACAAGCTGGTGTAGCTCAGTTGGTAGAGCAGCTGATTTGTAATCAGCAGGTCGGGG
>OLVO01001626.1_pt1 | contig 22402 bp, 10 predicted proteins | sample 1672571 | NCBI WGS metagenome assembly OLVO01 (sample SAMEA3136700, study PRJEB25190) | human gut metagenome | biome: human gut; feature: human-associated habitat; material: faeces | place: Austria | collected 2013
ACGACGAACACGGATGGGATGACGAAGGTGTATTCAACTACGAAGGTGGTTGCTACGCTAAGGTTATCAACTTGGATAAAGAAAGCGAACCCGATATCTACGCTGCTATCAAACGTGACGCTCTGCTTGAAAACGTTACTGTTGATGCTGACGGTAAGATTGATTTCGCTGATAAGAGCACAACTGAAAACACTCGTGTTTCTTATCCTATCTACCACATCGAAAACATCGTTAAACCTATTTCTAAAGGTCCTCACGCTCAACAAGTTATTTTCTTGTCAGCTGATGCATTCGGTGTATTGCCTCCGGTGTCTATCCTGAATCCTGAACAGGCTCAGTACTACTTCTTGTCTGGATTTACAGCTAAATTGGCTGGTACAGAACGTGGTATCACTGAACCGACTCCGACATTCTCAGCTTGCTTCGGTGCTGCTTTCTTGTCATTGCACCCGACTAAATATGCTGAAGAATTGGTTAAGAAGATGGAAAAGACCGGCGCTAAAGCATACTTGGTTAACACTGGTTGGAACGGTACAGGCAAGCGTATCTCTATCCGTGATACTCGTGGTATCATCGATGCTATCCTGGACGGTTCTATCGACAAGGCTCCTACTAAGGTTATTCCTTTCTTCGACTTTGTTGTTCCTACAGAATTGCCTAACGTTGATCCGAAGATCCTTGATCCTCGTGACACTTACGCTGACGCTGCTCAGTGGGATGAAAAAGCAAAAGACTTGGCTGGTCGTTTCATCAAGAACTTCGCTAAGTTCACTGGTAACGAAGCAGGTAAGAAATTGGTTGCTGCCGGTCCGAAATTGTAATCTGAATTTTACAGATTTAACATATAAAAAGTGGTTCCTGAATAAGGAACCACTTTTTTTTATGCTTGAAACATAAAATATTTGCTATTTTATTTATTGTTGTGTTCCAAAAAATCACTTGGGCTTTCTCCATATTGTTTTTTGAAGCATTCACGAAAATATTTGGGAGAACTGAATCCTGTTGAATAAGCTATTTCGTTAATATTTAGATTGCTATCTAATAGGAGTTTTTTAGCTTGTTCTAAACGTATATTTTTTAGAAAATCATTAGGTGTCTGATTGGTTAATTGTTTAATTTTTTTATAGAATGGAGTATGGCTCATACCTAATTCTTTACCTAAATCGTCTATTTTAAGATCAGAGTTACTGAGATTGTTCTTGATTATCTCGATGAGGTTTAGGAGAAATTGGCTGTCTTTGTCTTCAAAAGGCACTTCTTCAGGCTTTAATGCTTGTAGTGTTTTAGCTTGTCTTGAAATCAATGTGCGGCTTTGTAATATATTAGATATTTTAGACAGTAATATATCTGGATTAAATGGTTTGATCAGATAATCATCGGCACCTACAGTTAATCCTTCTTTCTGATAATTTTCAGAGGCTAAAGCTGTTAGCATGATGAACGGAATATGGCAGGTATGAATATCTTGTTTAATTTGCTTACAGAATTCTTTTCCGTCCATTTCGGGCATAAGAATGTCGGACAGTATAATGTCGGGTAATTCTTTTTGAGCTATGTCTAATGCAATTTTTCCATTTTCTGCAGTAAGGACATTGTATAAATGGGTTAGTAAGCTGGATATATAAATACGAAGTTCTTTGTTGTCTTCTGCTATTAAAACGGTATGCTCTTTTTGCTTCTCAGCAGTAACTAACTCTTTTTCATTGATTATATGAAGAGAATTTTTGGATAGAGATCGATCTTCCCAGGATTCTTCAGCTTGTATATCTGATGTTTGGGAAGGTTCACTATAAGGAATTTCAATAATGAACTTGCTTCCTGCTCCTACATTACTTTCTACTTTGATCGTTCCGTGGTGCAGGTCAGTTAAGTTTTTGACTAGCGCTAATCCAATGCCGGTTCCGTTAGCACTGTCTTCTTCCATTTGATAGAACCGTTCAAAGATGAGCTGTTGTTGGTCTTTGGGGATTCCTTTACCAGAATCTTCAATGCAAATTTGTATTTTAGGCTCCTTGTCTTGTTTTTTTTCTAAATATACATTAATTATTCCTTTTTCAGGTGTATGTTTTATAGCATTTGATAATAAATTAGATACTATTTTTTGAATAATGACCGTATCTGCAATACATAATAAGGATGCTTCTTTATAGATGTAGCTTAGTTTTATATTTTTTCCCTTTGCTAAAGGACTAAAGGTATGGATTTCCTGTTCCAGTACTTTAATGAGATCAGAGATGGTAGGTTTAAAGGCAAAATGCCCTGCTTCTGATTTTGAGAAGTCTAATAATTCGTTTACTAGTTCCAATAGTTTAATAGCATTGTTTTGGATAATTTTTAAGTAATCATTTTGAACGTTTTTTCCTACATTTTGATTGATGATACTATTTAGAGGGCTTAAGATAAGTGTGAGAGGCGTACGAAATTCATGTGTGATATTTGAAAAGAACTGCATTTTAAGTTGATTTAATTTTTCTAATTGTTTACGTTCAAATTGTTCATTCTTTAATTGGCTTTTCATTTTAATTCGGTTGGCATAGAAGCGCATCAGGAGAAAGAGAAAAGATATACCTATTATCACATAAATAGTGTAGGCCCATACAGTCCTGTACCATGGTGGTAATATGATAATTTTTAAGGTGCATTTTTCTTGATTCCAAATTTCGTTGCCATTTGAAGCTATTACCTGAAAATAATAAGTACCAGGATTTAAGTTAGTGAAAGTAGCCATACGCTGCTTTCCTACATACCTCCATTTCTTATCATAATTTTCTAATCGGTAAGCATATTCATTCTTTTGGGTATTAGTGTAATTCAGAGCAACATAGTTAATGCTAAATGTTGATTCGGAATGGGGTATGCATATTTCTTCTCCTACAGATATGGGAATATTATGAACTTCTTTTACTCCTTTTTGGGAGGTGGGGTTATCATAAAGTTGATAACCAGTAATAATGACTTTGGGTACATTAGGATTCGTTTTGATTTGTTCCGGATAAAAATGATAAATGCCATTAGTACTGCCAAAAAAGAATTCGCCGCTTTGATTGCATAAATAGCTCATATTATTGAATTCTCGGTTGATAATTCCAGCTTCCAATCCGAAGTTCGTAAATTTTCTGTTATTTAAGTCAAGGTAACTAAGACCTTTGTCTGTTGAAATCCATAAATGATTGTTTTTGTTATCTAATAGTAAGCCTTTAATTTTATTACTAGGCAATCCGTCTAGAGAACTGAAATGGTTTGTTCTTTTTTGTTTTGTAAAATATTCTACTAGGCCATCTTGAGTTCCTAGCCATAAAGTCTCTCCGGCTTGGCAGATTGGGATAATAATATTTTTTGTATCAAAAAGATTTTTATTATTGGGTAAATATATATGTTGAAAGTCTCGTAGTTTTTCATTAAAACAAAATAAACCACACATGCTTCCGATCCATATACGGTTTTCGTTGTCTTCATATAGTGAAAGGATAACGTTGGGATTGATTAATGTATTTAATGACTTATCGTATTTATCCATTAATCGGGTAGTAGGGTTGTAACAGAAAACTTCTCCATTAGAAGTGGTAATCCAAATTTGATTTTTTGAGTCTTCGTAAATGCATTTGATAGATGAGGTAGCTAGGAATTTACAGGCAATTAATTGATTAATATGATTTTGCTCCGGTTGGGGACCCACTACTTTCATTGATTTTCGATAAGTTCCTATCCAAGTAAATCCTCGGGAATCGTGTAAGACAGCATTAATTGGAATATCTTTCAATTCTGGAAAATCTTTACAGGATTTATGAGGAAGTATTTTTCCTGTACTTTTGTTATAGGTATAAAGCCCTTTGTTATCCAATCCTATTAATAAGTTTTCTTCGTCTAATGCGTCTAATGCAAGTACGGAATGAATGCTTTGCCTTGATAGCTCTTCTGTGTGGAAGGGTATATATTTGAAATTATTTCGGTTAGGATCAAATTTGTTGACCCCTCCATTGGTAGTTCCAACCCATATTATGTGTGTAAGGTCCTTATAAAGGCAGGTTACGGCATTTGAGTTAAGGTTGGTTTCTTTTTGTGCAGTATTGATAGAGAGGATATTTCCATTTTGCTTATTGTACTCGAATAATCCATTGTTTTCAGTAGCAATCATAATGAGAGTGTCGGCAACAAGGCATAGATCTTGGATATTAGGAATTGGATATGTAGGAGTTTGTTCTTTATATCTGAAGAGCCCTTTATCATAGCTTCCGATCCATAATTCGTCATCATTAATTTTAAGGAAAGAAGTTACGGAGAGGTTATTATGGAGAGAATCGAAAGGGGTACGGAATATTTTCCTGTCTTTTTTGTTCAAATGCATCGTACCTTGGTGATTGCTGCAACCTATAAGCAAAGAATCCCGGTAGGATGTGAGTGCATTGATAGGAGCTCGTTGAATGGAATAGGAATGATATTTTATTTCTTTTTCTTTCAAAGAATAAGCACATAACATTCCGCCGGCTGTACCAATCCATAGTATATGGTCTTGATCTTCATAGAGAGAAAGTATATGCCGATTTTCAGGGATATTATCAGAGAGCTCATGTAGTTTTATAATTTCAAAATTATCTGTCTCCGGGCGATAGCGGCACAACCCATCCTGAGTACCTATCCATAATTGTTGGAATGAATCGTTAAAAATGGTCGATATATTATTGTTAATTAAAGAATAAGGGTCATTGGAGCTAAAATTATATTCTTTGATTTGATAGCCGTCATACTTGTTTAAGCCATTTTGAGTACCAAACCAAATAAATCCTTGAGCATCTTGATGAATGCAAGTTATATGATTTTGGGACAGACCGTCGGCAATCATTATTTGTTCAAAATAATAATTGCATTTGGGGTGACTGAATGTATTTAAACAAGCATATAGGAATGAGATGAGAAGCCAAATATGTTTCATAATATTATATTGTTATCCGCAAAAATAGAAAAGAAATTTGATTATTCACAAAAAAAAGAAAGAAAACGTATTGCTTGAGGGTAGGAGTAGTAGATTCTTGGGGATATGAAAAATGAGGGAAAGCATTTTATTCTCAGGTTGTTGGTGACAAAAAGTATAAAAACGTCTTTAAAAAGTACATTTTTAGCCTTGTAAGTATAAAAACGGATGTAGAAGAGTCCTGTTTCAGAATCCTTATTTTTTCCCATTAACTAATTTCGCATCAACGATTTGATAACTTTAAATATCTAAAATTATTATGATTAAAGACAAAAGTAACCATTTGAAATTAAACTACTTGTGGCGGCGCTATTCATTGGCTGTTGGGGTTACAAGTGTGTTTATGCTGGGAGCCGGTATTGCTTCTGCTAACAATGTGTCAGAACCGTTTGATAATACAAAGGTGTTTGAGAACCATGCTGTAAATGAGAAAATAAGTTTGCGTGGCCAGGTTTATGAAAAGACTTCCAGCCCTATGCCTATGGTTGGAGTAAGTGTACAGGTGAAAGGAAAAGCAATAGGCGTAACTACGGATATTGACGGATATTTTAATATTCAAGTTGAAAAGGGCGATGTGTTAGTTTTTTCATTCATAGGCTTTAAAACGACTGAATATACAGTAAAGCGTCGTGAAAGTAATCTGATTATTTCGATGGAGGAAGATGTTAATCTATTAAACGAAGTGGTTGTTACAGGTCTTTCTGAAGAGCGTAAATTGAATTCAATCTCATCCATCTCTCAGGTAAAAGTAGCTGCCAATGTGGTCAATAAACCGATAACTTCTCTCTCGCAAGCCTTACAAGGAGGCGTCACGGGTATTTCGGTTTCACAAGAAAGTGGACTTCCGGGTGGAGATGCGGCTGCTGTTAAAATCCGTGGTGTTTCTACATTGGGTAATAGTGATCCGCTTGTTTTGGTGGATGGTATTCCTATGGATATGAATAATCTTGATCCGAACACCATTGAAAGTGTGACAGTGTTGAAAGATGCGGCTGCGGCTGCTGTTTATGGTGCGCGTGCAGCTAATGGTGTAATTGTGGTGAAGACAAAACGCGGAGTGGTTGGAAAAGTAAATGTCAATTATAGTGGTTATGCCGGTGTGCAGAAAGCTACTTATATGCCTGATTTCGTAGATGCACCGACTTATATGAAAATGGTGAATGAGGCTTATTATAATATTGGTGGTGACCCTGTTTATTCTGATGATGCTATTGCAATTACGCAGGCTGGTACAGATCCATTACTTTATCCTAATACAGATTGGTTGGACTTATTGTGGAAAGATCAAACTTTGCAAAATCATTCACTTTCGATATCGGGTGGTAACAACATAGCACGTTTTGCTGTGACTGGTAACTTTTTGTTGCAAGATGGTTTCTTGGATAACTACAAATATGAGCGTTTTAATTTACGTGCTAATACAACCGTAAATTTGCGTGATAATATTAGTGTGGATGTGGATTTGAATATGATTCGTTCCAGCCAGCATCAGCCTTCGGTTGCCGATTCAGGCGGACAGAGCCCATTGTACCAATTATACGGAATTCCTCCTACAATTGTAGGCAAATACCCGGCTCGTGAGAACGATCCTAATGAATATTATGGTAATTATGGTTCTAATATGCAGAATCCATTGGCTCAAATAGAACAAGGTGGATATACACAACAAATATCAGATAATATTAGTGTTAATTTGCAACCGCGTTGGACAATTATTCCAGGATTGACTTGGCGTGGGCAATTCAGTTATCGGGTAAATAGTGGAACTAAAAAGGAAGAAAGACATGCATTTAACTTCTTTGATTATAACAATGGACAGTTATTGGCAACTTGGGGAAACCGTTTTGCTGCCAGCGTTTCACGTTCCAGCTATTACTATCTTGGTACTACTTTGGAATATACATTGGAGAAAGGAAAACATCGTTTGTTTGCTATCGGAGGTACTAATATTGAGTTAAATAACTCGGATGCTTGGAAAGAATATTCAATGCATTCGGCTTATATTAAAGCCAATTATACTTATAATGGTCGTTATTTGGTTGAGGGTACTTTGCGTGCGGATGGTTCTTCCCGCTTTGGTAAAGGGAATAAGTATGGATATTTCCCTTCTGTTGGTTTGGGATGGAATGTGTCGGAAGAATCTTTTATGAAAGATTTGACTTGGTTGAGTAACCTGAAAATGAGAGCTTCTTACGGACAGTTGGGTAATGAGAATATAGGTTTGTATAAGTATCAGACTTTGATTGATTCTGGTAATGGTAATGAAACGACATTTGGTAATCCCGATATTACTTGGGAAAAGGTAAATATGTTTGATATAGGAGCTGATATTAGTTTGTTTAATGGTATGGTTGATTTAACTTTCGATTATTACGATAAAAAGACTACAGATATATTATTGACTCCTTCTATTTCAATGATCGGTGGCTTGGGGTCAACTACTATAAATGCGGGACGTGTAAGTAATAAAGGATGGGAATTTAGTGTCAACTTGGCTAAAAGTTTAGGTGATTGGGAACTTTCTTTATTTGGAGGTATATCTAAAAACAAAAATAAAATAACCAAGTTGGTTAGCGGTCCTTATGACAATGGAAGTACGATTCATCAGGAAGGTCATCCTTTAAATAGTTTCTATATGTATAAAACGGATGGATTGTTGCAGGAAAGTGATTTTACGACTGATGCTGATGGGGCTTTGATACCTAAAGAGGGGATAGTGATTATTGATGGCCAGCAACCCGGGGATATCCATTATTTGGATATGAATGGTGATAAAGCGATAACAGCGGACGACCGTACCATTATGGGTAGCAGTGAACCTAAATTGAATTATTTCGCCAACTTCTCACTTAAATGGAAAAACTTTGATTTCGAAATAATGTGTCAGGGGGTAAATGGGGTTGAAGCATATTATGGGGGTAACTTTGCTGTGCCATTGCGTTTGGATGGCAATTCAACCACTCCGCAAGAATTCCATCTGGATTATTGGACTCCAAAGAATCCTAATGCCAAGTTCCCGCGCCTGACTCCGACACCGGGTAATAATTCTTTGTCATCCGACTATTGGAGATTTGACGCAAGTTATTGTCGTGTGAAATATATTCAGTTAGGATATACTTTTAAGCAAGAGTGGACCCGTAAATTCTTGGTTAATAATTTGAGAGTGTTTGTGAACTTGCAGAATCCATTTACCATTGCGAAAGAAGACCGTGTAGACCCGGAAGGCCGTGGAAGCCATACTACTTATCCAATGGTTAAAACTTATTCTGCCGGATTAAATGTTGCATTTTAAAAATTAGGTTATGAAAAACTATATTTATATATTAGGATTAGCTCTTTCAATGAGCAGTTGCGAAGATTTTTTAACCCGTGACAATCCAACGGGTATCACTGATGCTGAGTTTTGGAAAACCAGTGGCCAGGTAGAGGCTGCTTTAGGGCAATGTTATAATTTGCCTCACGGTACCCACCATTATACATCCCCTTATATTTCAATGGTTCATCAAGAAGGATTAACTGATAACTCCTACCATGGTGCAGACTTTGAAGGTTGGATTGTTTCTGCCGGTAATGGTACTATTACTGCTGAAGACGGTAAAATGTCTGAATTATGGAGCGCGCGGTATAGTATCATTCGTAAGTGTTGCCGTTTACTTGAAAACATGGATAAGGCTTATTTCGTGGATGAACCTGAACGGGAAAAGATTCGAGGTGAAGCGATTATTTTACGAGTATACTATCATTGGGAATTGATGCGTTACTTTGGGTTGGAAGAAGGCATTCCTATTGTTGATCATTCTCTGACTCCTAATGAGAATTTTATGGCACGTTCTTCTGCCGGTGAAGTGTACGATTGGATGTTAACGGAATTGGATAGAGCCATTGCCATTGAAGACTTACCTTTTAAGTACGATGATAGCCGTAAGACTAAAGTGGACCGTTCGGTTGCTTATGCTTTAAAATCTATCATCGCTTTGAACGCAAAACGTTATGATATAGCTAGAGATGCCGCTAAAAAAGTAATTGATTCGGGAGAGTATGAATTGTATTATACAGCCCAGACTGATGACCAACCGGGTAAGAATTTCCGTGATTTGTTTCGTTCGGTGGGGCAAAATAATAAAGAACGTATCCTTTATAGTGCAGCTGGATTAAGAGAAGCTTTCTTTCGTTGCGCAGGTCCTGGATTAGGTCAGCAATGTACCGTTAATCCTTTATTGAGTTTTGTGAACAGCTTCGAAACGATGCAGGGTAAAACATTGGATGAGTTAGGACCGGATTCTTTGGCCATCTATTCACGTGATCCGTTTTATCATAATAACAGAGACCCGCGTTTGTTCTTGTCTGTAATTGCTCCCGGTGACAGCACGACTTTTAGCCATTATACTTATAATCCTTTTGTTGAAGGTCCGGAAGCTATTGGACGCCCGAATGCTTCACGTACAGGTTTTATGCTGAAGAAATATATTGATCCTTTAGATCGTAATCATCCTTATAATGGTAGCAATGCTTTTTATATCATTCGTTATGCTGAAATATTATTGACTTATGTCGAGGCATTAATAGAATCGGGCGATTGGCAAAATCCGGATGTCTTGAAATATATTAATGATATTCGTCGTCGTGCCGATATGATAGAAGCAACATCCAACCAATATAACTCACAAGATAAAGTACGTGAATTATTGCGCCGTGAGCGTCGTGTGGAATTAGCTTTTGAAGGATCCCGTTATTTAGACATCCGTAGGTGGGGAATTGCTGATAAAGTAATGGATGGTCCTATTTATGGAGCTATTAATCCGGCAACAGGTGAACCTATACAGGTAGAGACGCGTATTTTTAAGAAGAATAAAAATGAAGTATTTCCTATTCCCCAATCAGAATTGATAGCTAATGAGAATATGACTCAGAATAAGGGATATTTTGGAAATGAGTAAATAAAATAGGTAAACAGTAATTTGTTTGGGGAGTGCTAATACTCCCCAAACTAATAAATTTATAGGTATGTTAAAATATATAATAACATTTTGCTTTTCATTATGTTTTTCTATCCTTTTTGCACATGAAGCATATATTCTAGATAAAAACACTCAAATTGTAATTAGTCCGGATCCGTCTAATTCTGTTCGTCTTGCAGCGGTTGAACTCCAATATTTTATAGGTAAAACAACTGGTTTACAGATACCGATTGTGCATCTTTGTTCCAATAATGTAGATAAAGTGATTTTTGTAGGACAAAGTAGCTATACAGACCAATATGGAATTTCAGAAGAATGTTTAGGTGAACAGGAATATTTGATAGACGTATCTCCCCAGCGTATAATATTGATAGGAAAAGATACGGATGTGACCTCGGAGATTATATGTGATAAAGGACGTAGCAATAATGGATTTTCTCCCGAGGAGGATCGAAGGCAAATTAATTACCAACAGGCGACAGGTAATAGTGACGTGGTTTCACAGCTTACTTTGCCTTCTATTTTTGATGCTCAAGGGACATGTTATGCTGTATACGATTTTATAGAGCGTTTTCTAGGAGTACGTTTTTATGGTCCGAGTCCCAAAAATATTGTAGTTCCTTCAATACAGAGACTAAGAATAGACAATGTGCATATCCAACGTGCTCCGGCCATTAAATACCGTGATGGTTCGCTTACATTTGGGTGGCCTTTTATGAAGGCACAATTCATGGATGCTACCGAAGATATGCTGCATTTATATATGCGGCGTATGCGTATGGGAGGTCGTCGTTGGGCAGCGAACCATGCGTTTACAGGTTTTCAAGACCGTTTTTTAAAGCAGAATCCTGCCCGTCCAGAGTTATTTGAAGGAAGTCATCCTGAATATTTTGCTGTTGGTCGTGGCGGTGGAGCTTCAGAACGCCAATTCTGTTATACTAATCCAGATTTTATTCATCAAGTTGCACAAGATGCGATCCGTTATTTTGAAGGTAAAGGAACTATAGCGGAACAAGTTGCTTTAGGTGAATACTTTGCCATTGTACCATTGGATAATTCCAGCTGGTGTACATGTGATGAATGTCAAAAATTACTAGCTATTGATAAAAATAATATTTTAGGCCAACATTTTAATTGTGGAACTGCTACGCATTATATATGGAACTTTGTGAATAAAGTGGCACATGAGATAAAACGTGTAGCACCAGATAAGAAACTGGCAGCATTAGCTTATCATGTTTATGCCTATCTTCCTAAAGATATAAAGTTGGAAGATAATATAGCTGTCGCCCCTTGTTTACATACTCGTAACTATTGGGCACCAGGAATGAAGCGTAATGAAATGATGCTTTATAAAAGTTGGATTGAAGAAAGTAAATCCTCAGGTCGTGATATTTTCTTATGGAGTTATTTAGGATTCCCGACTGAACGGGGATTAGTTACCAATTTCAATGTTTTTCCCGGATTCAATGCACATGCCACGGGTGAGCAAATGCGTATGTATGCGACTGATGGCGTGAAAGGCGTATATTTGTGTGGCTTGAGTGAGCAAATTGATTTTTATCTTACAATGAAGCTTTTTGATAATCCATCGTTAGATACAGATGAGATATTGGATGAGTTTTTTGACCGGTATTTTGGAAAAGCTGCTGAAGCGATGAAGAAGTTTTACTTAAAAATAGAATCGGTATATAGTGATCCTGCTAATTATCCTTCCTATATTCAAACTCAAGATGCTCAGTTTCATCAAACACGGGAACTAGCTTGGAAATATTTGGGTACGCCTAGGGTAATGGAAGAATTGGAGGGATATATAGAACAGGCTAGATTGGAAGCGGAAAGTATAGAAGAAAAGGAACGGGTAAATTCTTGGAAAATAGGAGTTTGGGATTATATGTTGGCCGGGTTTAACGACTATTATAAGAATTAATTTTATAAGAAGCATTGAAGATTGGCATTGATTATAAAATGAATTATATGAAGAAACTTTTTTTATTTCTATTGTTTGTATTGGCAGCAGTTTCTTGTAAAGAAGTGGAAGCACCACAGGCATATGGTCCAGTGCCTACTGAAGCGCAAATGGAATGGCAAGAGATGGAAATGTATGCTTTTATACATTTTAGTATAAATACATTTACTGATATAGAATGGGGATATGGTGACAGGGATCCGAAGCTTTTTTCACCTACGGAACTAGATTGCCGTCAATGGGCTAAAGTATGTAAAGATGCTGGATTTAAGGGTATTATTATTACTGCAAAACATCATGATGGTTTTTGTTTATGGCCATCGAGATATACTGAGTATTCAATTAAACAATCGCCTTGGCGTGGTGGAAAAGGTGATTTGGTGAAGGAACTTTCGGAGGCCTGTAAAGAATATGGCTTAAAATTAGGTATTTATCTTTCTCCATGGGACAGGAATCATCGAGATTATGGAACTCCTGAATATATTACTTATTTTAGAAACCAACTTCGGGAACTGCTGACTAATTATGGTGAGATTTTTGAAGTTTGGTTTGATGGTGCAAATGGAGGAACGGGGTATTATGGAGGTACAAATGAAAATCGTTGTGTAGATAGAAAAACATATTATGATTGGGAGAATACCTATAAGATAGTTCGTGAACTTCAACCCAATGCCATGTTGTTCAGTGATGGAGGACCAGATTGCCGTTGGTGTGGTAATGAAGACGGTTGGGTAGGGGAAACAAACTGGAGCCTTTTGCGACGTAATGAAGTTTGGCCTGGGTACCCTAATTACACAGAACTACGTTATGGACATGAAGATGGTACGCATTGGGTACCTGCGGAAGTCAATGTGTCTATTCGTCCCGGATGGTTCTATCATGAGTCGGAAGATCACAAAGTGAAATCATTGCAGCAGATGGTAGATATTTATTACTCTTCTGTTGGTCGTAATGGAACCTTTTTATTGAACTTACCTATTGATAAGAGAGGTTTGGTGCATGAAACGGATGTGAAGCGCATACAGGAAATGACTGCAGCTCTGAAAGCTGATTTTACTATTAATTTGGCAGAAGGAGCTTCTGTTATTGCAACTAATGTCAGAGGAGGCTCGAAGAAATTCTCTTCTGATAATTTGACGGATAATGATGATATGTCTTATTGGGCTACCGATGATAGCATAAAGATTGCTTCGTTTATTGTTGATTTGGGAAAACCGATTGAGTTTAATCGTATTCTTTTGCAGGAATATATTAGGTTGGGGCAACGTGTAGGAAAGTTCTCCGTAGAAGCTTGCATTGATGGGGAGTGGAAATTGTTGGATGAGCAGACGACTATTGGATATAAGCGCATATTGCGTTTGCCGACCGTTCTATCGGACAAGATACGAATAAATATATTGGATGCAAAAGCTTGTCCCCTGATTAGTAATGTTGAAGTTTATCATGCTCCTAAAATAGTAACGGAGCCTGTTATAACAAGAGATAAACATGGGTTGGTTACAATTTCCATTCCCGATAAAGAATTGGAAATAAAGTATTCGATAGACGGTGGTGAACCGGATAAGGTTTATATGGGGCCTATTCAAACAAAAGGTAAAACAGTGGTAAAAGCCTATGTAGCTGATCGGGAAAGTGGAAAGACAAGTAGTACGGTAAGACAAACATTTGATATAATAAAGGATAATTGGAAAGTCATGGGTATTAATGATGCAGGTACTGATTATATTTTTGATGGAAACGATACTACTGTTTGGCATCAGTCAAGAAATTCTATGCCGATAGAATTGACGGTTGATATGGGAAATGTTTATACTTTGAAAGGATTTACATATCTTCCTGATCAGGGACGTTGGGCATCAGGTGTTATCTTTAATTATCTTTTTAGTATATCTGAGGATGGGAAAAATTGGAAAGATGTAAGTAAGGGTGAGTTCTCAAACATCAGGAATAGCCCGATTTCGCGTACTGTGACATTTCAGTCGAGCAAAGCGCGTTATTGGAGGTTTACGGCACTTTCAAATACAAATGGTGATGCTATAGCTGGTTATGCGGAAGTAGATGTCTTGACCCAATAATAAATTCTTTTATGTTACCATAAAGAAAACAGATAGTGAAGGTCTTATTTTTATTGGATCCACTATCTGTTTGAAGTCTCTTCCAAAAAAGTTTTTTTTATGCTTGAAAATGACTAGATTTGTTGCAAATCAAAAATATAAAAGCAAATGAAATCACTAAGTATTTTCTTATTAGGTGCCGGCTTGTTTACCCTGGCATTGTGTGGATGTACATCGCAGCCTTCACAGAAAGAGACCGGAATGTCCGATAGCATTGTTAAAGTGCAAGATAATCCTGTCATTGAAACTATTATGGCACGCCGCAGTATTCGGAAGTACAAACCGGAGGCTGTGGAACGGGATAAAATGGAAACTATTCTGAACTGTGGTATTCATGCTCCCAATGGGATGAATAAACAATCATGGGAAGTGCGTGTGGTAGATAATCAGGATTTTATTAATGAGCTGACTGAGATTTTCAAGAAAGAAAATCCAAAGGCTGCTGAACGTGCCGGATTTAAGAATATGTTCAATAATGCTCCTACCGTTGCTTTTATTGCCTATGATCCCCGGTATGATATGTCTCAAATAGATTGTGGGCTTTTAGGGGCGAATATGATTCTTACAGCTCAGTCCATGGGTATAGGAAGTTGTTGTTTAGGTGGTCCTGTCCGCTTTATGAAATCTCCTGCGGCTGCCGGTTATTTGAAGAAGTTGGATTTTTCGGATGGGTATGAATTATTGTACGCTATTGCTTTTGGTTATCCCGATGAGGCTCCGGCAGCTAAGCCCCGTGATACTTCGAAAGTGAAATTTATTGATTGATTTCCCCTCCTCCTTTCCGCTTTCTATATTCGAGTGATATGTTTCTGCTCGAATATAGGAGGCAGCTCGTTTTGTATTCCTTTATCTCTATAAGCTAAAATTGTACTTTTAGAATCTATTTTTGGTGTTCTCTAATAAATTCCCTACATTTACACCCGTTTCATTTGAATTAATCTTAATCTTAATAAATGATTGTAGAACCGGAAGTTGTAGGAGAATTTGCCTCTGGCAGCCATGAAGCCTTTCATAAGATATTCAAGCTGTTTTATCCTAAGGTATATGCTTTTATACGGGGATTTATAAAAGATTTGGATGATTCTGAGGATTTGACTCAAATTGTCTTTATAAAACTATGGAATAAGAGAGCGATTTTTCACAAGGTACATCATTTTGATTCTTATTTGTTCATGCTTACCAAATATACCGTTTTTAATTATATCACAACTAAGAAAGTCTCCCGGTTTACAAGCGAAGATAATGTTCCCGAGATTTCTGATGAATATACTCCTTATGATAAATTGATAGCGAAAGATTTGCAATTATTAATTGATATGGTAGTGAATGAGATGCCTCCTAAAAGGAAAATGATATATAAGTTGAGTCGGATAGAAGGACTTTCTAACGAACAAATAGCAGAGAAACTGGGGATACAGAAAAAAACGGTGGAGAATCATTTGAATATCGCTTTAAATGAACTGAGAGACGCTTTGGCTCTTTCTATTTTAGTTTATTTAATACTGCCGGTTTAGGTGTATCATAAGATAGAACTGTCTTTTTTATATAAAATGTGAAAATGAATAATTATATACATAAGATAATAGACTTTTTCTTTCATCATGAAGTTTCTGATGAGATAACGGAACGTGTTTATAATCGTATGGTTTTTCCTGTGGAAGATAAAGCAAGAGAAGAAGCTGTTTCACAAATTTGGGATAAACTGGACGATGCTTCTTGCTCTGACGAAAAAATAGAGAAGGCTTTTTATAATTTGGAGACCTCTTTAGGATTAAAAAAAGAAGAACAGACTGTCGAATTAGTACATCGGGAACATATAAGAAATACGAAAAGAATAAATTGGGGAAGAGTAGCTGCTATTTGGACTATTCCTTTCATTATGGTGTGTTTTTCGGCTTACTATTATTATTCTGCAAAGGATTATGTGAAGGAGACGTTGTCCGAAGTGACTTATATGCAGCGTTATGCAGCTATGGGTACACGTGAAGAAGTGGTTCTTCCTGATGGGAGTAAGGTTTGGCTTAATGCCGGTACTTTGTTGGTATATCCCTCCAGTTTCATATCTGAATCTCGCAATGTTTATATTGCGGGAGAAGGTTTCTTTGAAGTTTCAAAAGATAAAGAGCATCCTTTTATTGTCACTACCAACCATTTAGAGTTGGAAGTGCTTGGTACGACATTCAATATTTCGGCGTATCCGGACAATAATCAGATAATGGCTACATTGGAAACCGGCAGGTTACAGGTAAAGGTAAATAAACAACCGGAGAAATATTTTCTGGAACCCAATGACCAGTTGATATATACTCCTTCCACAGGGATAGTACAGCAGCATAAAGTGAATGCTGTTTCCTACTCCGATTGGCGTATGGGAGGGTTGTTCTTTGGCAATGTGCCGTTTAATGATGTTCTTCATACTTTGGAACGTGTGTATGGTGTGAAATTCCATGTGCGTACATCTATTTACCAGAATCAAAGTTTGAGAGTTCATTTTAATAGAAATGAATCGTTGGAGCAAGTACTTCAAATTATTAAAATATTGGTTCCCGGTATAGAATATGAAATTGTTGGCAAGGATATCTATTTAAGGTAGTAGTTTAGTATTTATTAACAGAAAGCCATTGGGTGTAGTATTTATTTGAATTGTCTTTATTCGTGTACGTACACATTATGTTGTTAATAAATCTAATATGAAATGAACAAGAAATTTATTCGAGTGTTGGGGCTTGGTGTTGGCTTATTTCTGGCCGGTAGCCTCTCTGTTAATGCACAGAAAGTTTCCTTCAATGGGGAACGTCTTTCTTTAAAGCAAGCGTTTGAGAAAATTGAATCTGTTTCGAAGTATAAGATTGCTTATAACACTTCACAACTGGATGTCAATAAGCAAGTTGTCTTGAATCAAAAGAATCAGGATGTATTGCAAATTCTGTCGGATTTGCTAAAAGGAACTAATTGTGTCTATCAAGTGAATGACAATTATATTGTTATCACTCTGAAAGATGATGAGAAGGTTAAGAAAATTAAGGGTACTATAAAAGATTCGGCCGGGGAACCTATTATTGGTGCCAATGTAATTTTAAAAGGAGATGCCACTGTAGGAAGTATTACAGATATAGATGGTAACTTTGATTTGTCCGTTCCAAGCAATGCTACTTTGCAAGTTTCTTATATTGGTTATAATACTCAAGATGTTCCGGTCGGAAATAAATCTTTCCTTAATATTACTCTGAAAGAAGATACGGAAACGCTGGATGAAGTAGTTGTAGTTGGTTTTGGTACTCAGAAAAAGGTAAATTTAACTGGTGCTGTAGCTTCTGTTTCCAGTGAAGCTCTTGCAAATAAACCAGTTGCAAATATTGGTCAGGCTTTGCAAGGCGTACTTCCTAATTTGAACGTTTCAGCAACAAGCGCTTCCCCTGGGGCTGTTCCTTCTTTTAATGTTCGTGGGGGTACTTCAATGAGCCAGGATTCAAATGGCAAATGGCAGGTTGATGAAGGTAGCCCTTTGATTTTGGTTGATGGTATACAAATGGATGCTACTTATCTTAACATGTTGAATCCTAATGATATTGAGAGCATTTCTTTATTGAAGGATGCAGCTTCAGCTGCCATTTATGGTGCTCGCGCTACATATGGTGTAATGTTGGTTACCACTAAGTCAGGTCAAAAAGAACAAAGACCTACAGTTACTTATAATTTTAGTATGCAGTGGAATACTCCATCACATCGTCCTGATATTATGGATGCTTATACATTGCAATTGGCCGAGAATGAACGTACAGAATGGACTGGTAACTCTGTCTCGGATTGGAGTATGCAGCTGTTGGAAGCCAAGAAAAAATGGATGGAAAATCCTACAGCAGAAAATGCTTGGATTTATCAGCAGGGAAGTACATCAAAATTCTCATGGGTCTCAAGTATGAATCCGTTTGAAGAAGTTGTAAGAGACTGGACACCATTGCAAAAACATACAGCTAGCATTAGTGGCGGAACAGCAAAAAGCCGCTATTATTTGTCTTTGGGATATCAGCATCAAGAGGGAATGTATAAAATAAATACAGATAAGCAAAATCGTTTTAATGGATTGATGAGTATTGATTCAGAAATCACCAAGTGGTTTAAAGTCAATGCCAAGATTAGTTATAATGTCTCTAATTTGGATGAACCATACATAAACCCACAAAAAGGGTCCTTATGGTCTGCTATGATGGGAGAACCGGAACGTAATGTGTGTGCACCGGTAAAAACTGCCGCAACAGACCCGCTAGGAGAGATGTGGACTGATAATATTATAGGTTGGTTAGCTTATGGAGCTACGAAAGAAACCAAACGTACTAATGCGGTGTTCAGCATCAATCCTACTATAACTTTGATGGATGGTTTGAGCTTGAAGGGTGAGTTCTCTTATCGTCCGAATGAATACTATTACAAAGAAGTGGTTCCAACTCGTGAGTATGTAGTAGATAATTGGACATCTACAGTGAAGACTCATACCGATCCTTCTAGTATTTTAGAACAAGTAACCCATTCTGATTATTATACTATCAATGCTTATGCTAATTTTGATAAAACATTTGGAAAACATTATGTGGGTGCTGTAGCAGGTTTTAATCAGGAGTGGTATACTTATCGTTACACAGGAGCGAAAGCTCAGGGTATTTTGACTCCTAATATCCCAGTGATAAATGCTACTACTGGCAATCAATATGCTTATGATAGTGCAGAACATTGGGCTATTCGTGGAGCTTTTGCCCGTGTTAACTATATTTTTAATGATCGTTATCTGTTTGAGTTCAATGGTCGTTATGATGGTACCTCACGTTTCCGCAAAGAAGACCGTTTTAAATTTTTCCCTTCCTTCTCCGCAGGTTGGAGAGTTTCTGAAGAATCATTTATAAAAAATAATCTTACTTGGCTGGATAATTTGAAGTTAAGAGCTTCATGGGGATCTTTGGGTAATCAGAATGTTTCTAATTATGCATATATTCCCGAGTATGGTAGTGTAGGTTTTGTAAATTGGGATATGGGGGGAAGCCGTCCAATGGGAATTTCTCCTTCGGGACTGATTTCTCCAAATTTGACTTGGGAAACAGCGACTACTATTGACTTCGGTATTGATGTGGCTTTATTGGGGAATCGTTTAGATTTTACTTTTGATTGGTATTCTCGTCGAACCAAAGATATTTTAATGGCAGGTGATAAATATCCTAGTGTCTTAGGAGCATCGGCACCTAAAAAGAATTCAGGTATATTGCGTACGAATGGATGGGAATTGAGCCTGAAATGGAAGGACCGTTTGGCTAATGGGATAAATTATGATGTAAGTTTTGTATTGTCTGACTATATAACAAAGGTAGTTCGCTTTGATGGTAATCCTAATAAATTACTTTCTTCTTTATATGCAGGTAAAACAATGGGTGAGATTTGGGGATATAACAGTTTAGGTATTTTGCAAGAAGATGATTTTATAACGGATGAAAATGGAAAACAAATATTACAAGGTGCTTCACAGTCAGATCTAGGTTCTACATGGTATCCGGGAGATCTTCGTTTTGAAGATTATGGTGGAAAAGAAGGTGATGATGAACACAGAAGTAGTGTAGGTGCAGATGGTAAAGTTTCTACAGGACAGAATACTATTTATAATCCAGGTGACCGTAAAGTTATTGGTAACAGTACTCCGCGTTTCCGTTTTGGCTTAAATGGTAATGTTTCATGGAAAAATATATCTCTTGGTATTTTCTTTCAGGGAGTTGCTAAGCGTGATGTTTGTATAACAGATCGTGCTTTATGGGGAGGAAATAATACTTCCGGAAACCGTGACACTTATAATAATTCATGGCGTCCTGACCGTACCAATGCGAAATATCATATGTATGGTAGAACTCAGAATTCAAGCATTGCACATACAGGAAATTTGTACAATGCTGCATATATTCGTTTAAAAACTTTGTCTTTGGGCTATAGCTTACCTAAGTCATGGGTTACTAAAGTAGGAATGAATAGTGTTACTTTGAATCTTTCTGGTTATAATTTATTTGAGATTTCAGGTGTGCCTGATGTTTTTGATCCGGAATCGATTTCTTCATCTTACCCGATGATGCGTTCTGTATCAGTGGGTGCACAGATTAATTTCTAATTTAAAAAATAAAAGATTATGAAAATGAAAAAATATATATTGGCGTTGGGATTAGTCTCCATGCTTATAGGATGTAATGATGATTTTATGGAACGTTATCCTTTGGATAATGTAACAGATGAAAATTTCTGGAAGACAGAAAGCGATTTGAAACTTTATTTAAATAAACTCTATCCTGCTTATATAAAAGGGCATGGTGATGGATGGTCACAAGATAAATATATTACTCCGCTTCCGGTTACAGGAAGTCCCTTGGCTTATGGTGATTTTTATTCAGATAACTGTGTACGTACAGGTAGTGAACCAAAAGAATTGGCAGGACTAAATAAAATTCCTACAGGAGCAGGAAGTGGTGGATGGAGTTGGACAAATTTACGAACGATTAATTTCTTTTTACAACGTTATCAACGTAGTGAACTTCCTGCCTACAAATTGGAACAATATGCAGGTGAGGCTTACTTTTTTAAAGCTCTTGATTATTATAAAAAAGTATTATTTTTCGGTGATGTGCCTTGGTTGACACGCGACTTAAATGTAGATTCAGAAGAATTGTATGCTCCACGTAATTCACGTGCAGAGGTTATGGATTCTTTGTTAATGTGTATTAATAAGTCTGTTGCTGGTTTGCCTCAAAAAGGGAAAGAAGAAAGTGGTCGTTTAAATAAAGATATGGCTAATTTCTTGAAAGCTCGTATTTGTTTGTTTGAAGGTACTTATCGTAAATATCATAAAGAACTGAATTTGGATGGAACTAAGTTCTTACAGGAATGTGTGACAGCTTGTAAGGAACTGCTGGGCAAATATTCTTTATATACAGATAATTCAGGAGAATCTTATTGGAAGATGTTTACAGCCTATGATTTTTCAAATAATAAAGAAGTTATTTTAGGCCGTACTTATATTGAAAATGAATTTGGACATGCTTTTCAGCGTTATTATGATCAAAATAATAGTAATCGTCAATCAATGGGAGCAACTAGAGGATTTATTGATGAATATTTGTGTATTGATGGAAGACCTATTTATGTAGGTGGTTCTGAAGGTAATTATGAGGAAAATCCAAATTTTGAAGGTTATGGTATGTGGAGAGAGTTGGAAAATCGTGACCCTCGTTTGACGCAAACTATTTGTCGTCCTGGAGAACATGTTACTATTTATGAAGGTGGTATTGTTTCTTTGGACGAAAATGGTATTAATTATCCGAAGATTAATTATAACACAAATGGTTCTACTGTAACTGGATATCGTGTTATTAAACATTGGATGGGTGACATGGAAGAGCAAGACCGTACTACCAATGGTATCCAGGCTGCTATTGAGTTCCGTTATGGTGAGTTGCTATTAATGTATGCCGAGGCTAAATATGAACTGGAAGGAACTTTGTCACAAGCAGATGTTGATATGACAATTAATGCTTTACGTGAACGAGCCGGGTTTGATTTTGTAAAATATCCAACCTCAAAATTGGTGGTAGGACAAGAACCGGCAGACCCGCGTTTGGATAAAATCTATGCAGAGAAATTGGACTATCCGGTTAGTCCGCTGCTTCGCGAAATCCGTCGTGAACGTCGTGTGGAATTGGCTATGGAAAATCATCGTTATGAAGACCTGATGCGTTGGAAGGCAGGTAAGCTTCTGACCGTGCCTTTGCGTGGTATGCGGATGACTGATGAAATGCTGGAATTATATAGTGGAAAATATGAGCAGAAGGATCCAAGTAAGCCGGGAGCTGAACGTTTTAGTGCAACTAAAGCCACTGTAGATAAAGATATATTTTTAGATGAAGATGGATTTATTATCTGTTATCCGAAGAGTCCTTATAAATATACAATAAAAGGAACCCTGCCATGGGAAGACTATCGTTATTTATGGCCTATTCCTCGAGAAGAAATAACCATGAATCCACAGCTTGAGCAAAATCCGGGTTGGGAAGAGGCAGAGAATGATAAATAAATTCATTAAACTTTTTATCGTAAAAAGATGCCTTGTACCTCTTGCAGGGCATTTTTTTTTAATCATTTTTTTAAGGACAATATGTGTAGGTAATGGCAACAAAAATGGCAAGTCGTATTCGGTTGCTCTTGTTACTTTTGCATAGTCTTCATAGACAATCTTAATTATAATTCCTTTATTTATTGAACATGAAAAACAAATTCTTAAAGACTTTCATCTTATTCTCATTATTGGCAGCAGGAGCATCTGCTCAGCCCGGTCATAAATTATTACCTGCCGAACAGGAAATTCCTTTGAACT
>OLVO01001637.1_pt1 | contig 22294 bp, 16 predicted proteins | sample 1672571 | NCBI WGS metagenome assembly OLVO01 (sample SAMEA3136700, study PRJEB25190) | human gut metagenome | biome: human gut; feature: human-associated habitat; material: faeces | place: Austria | collected 2013
CGCCCGGTGATGATTCTTCAGAACAACACGGGTAATTTCTTCAGCCCCACGCTGATTGCCGCGCCGCTCACCTCCAACATTGATAAAAAGCCGAATCAGCCGACACATTTCCTGCTGGAACAGGTGCGAGGGCTGAGCCGACCTTCCATGGTGATTCTGGAGCAGCTGAAAACGCTGGATAAGCGCCGAATCATCAGATACATGGGACGAGTGGACAGCAATATTCTGTACAGCCCGGAATTCTGTAAGTGCCTTGCGGTGAGCCTGGCGCTTTATTTGTAATATGCAGGCACTCGCGATGAGTGCGGAAAGGAGCAGACCATGACACTGGATGAAATGAGAAAAGTGGACATCCGGACGGTAGACCCGGCAACGCTTCATGACCGCCGGGATGTGCGCATCGACAGCCGTCAGCCGAGAGAAAAACGCATTGCGTCTTATCTGAAGCAGATCGGCAATCCCTACTGCTACGTTGACGACGGTGTTGTCGTCAAGATCGGGTTTATGAACACCCGCGAAACGATAGATGACCGGCTGGAAGGCTATGCCCGCAGTCAGGTCAGCAAGGGATGAAACAAATATCGACATCATCGACTGTCCCGGATGATTTCAATACAATGATAGCGGAGGTGATTAAAATGCCAGACAGAATCTGGAACGCAGCAGAATATACCCGTCTTTCCCGCGATGACGGCGACAAGGCGGAGAGCAATTCCATAACGAGTCAGAAGGAGATCATCCGGGACTATGTGCGCAGGCATCCGGAATTTGTGATCGTTAAGGAGTATGCGGATGACGGCTATTCCGGCGTCAACTTTGAACGTCCGGGCTTCAAGCAGATGATGGAGGATATGATCAAGAAGACGGATTTCCAGGCAAAGAGAGCAAAGTATACCAAGCAGAGCGGAGAGTACCGGCGGGGGATCGGACTGATTACCTGCTATCGCGGAGCGGGCCTGGGTTCAGAGACCATTGACGCCGGCGGCGCCTGGATATCAGCCCAAATAGACGGGTCCTTCCTGATCAACACCGGTCTGGCGGAGAACGGACAGGGACTGCGCAAATGCTCCATGCACTACATCCGCTATGATGTGCTTTACGCCTATGTCCTCTCCCGCCTGCAATACTGGTCACAGCAGGCCCAGCAGGACGAGGACAAACTTCTGAAAAGGCTGCTCAACGCCAGCGATAAGGAACGCAGCTCTGCGAGGGAGAAACAGGCATCCGAACTGAAAAAAGCCGAGAAGCGAAAAGCAGAGGTTGACGGGCTGTTTGCCAAGATGTACGAGGACTGGGCTGCCGGACGCATTACAGAGTACAACTTCAATATGTTGTCCGAGAAGTATCAGGGCGAACAAAAGGAGCTGGACGAGAAAATCCAGCAGCTTCACGAAGCGATGGAAGCCGTTGCGCAGACCGCCGTTGACGCTGAAAAGTGGGTAGGGCTGATGAGGCAGTATGTCAACCCTACGGAGCTGACCGCCGAACTGCTGAATACGCTGATTGAAAAAATCTTTGTGCATGAAGCGGTTAAGGGCGAGGACGGCAGCCGGGAGCAGGAAGTAGAGATTTTCTATCGCTTTATAGGCAAAATCGACTGACACATCTTTTTTTACCCAACAATATCTTTAACTAAGGGAAAATGGGATTTCGGTTCCGGATGCGGTGATGCTGGATCGGATGGCGGAGCTGTTTGAGGTGCCGGTGAGTGTGCTGCTGGGCGGCGGGCTGGAAGTAGAGGAGGAGCAGCCTTCGGAACTGAATGAGATTGCACAGCAGCTTGCGGTTTTAAATGATCAGCTGGTGCAGCAGGCAGTGCGGAGACGGAAAGTGATCCGTTATGCGTTTGTTGGTGTGTTTGCGGCGATCTTTGTTCTGATTGGAGCGGCGATCGGACTTCGGGTGTACACGGAATCACAGCTGCGGGATGAAGCGTCGCTTCGCACGGTTCGTTATGAATGCACGCTCGACGGGGAATCATATGTATATGAAGCTTCCTATAACAGTCAGTATCAGATCCTGTACGAGGGCGGCGATGCCTGGATTTCGAACCATGTGCGGCCGGAGCAGTACGAGGATGTGAATGTGCTGTCGGCGCAGATGCAGGATTACTTCGAAGAAAAAGGCGGAACATGCACGATCATTGACGAAAATCCGTAAAAGTTTTGTATTATTGTATTTTTTTATGGTTTTGGGTATTTTATCTGCCCGGTAATTCCTCTCTTCTGATATAATGGTAACAATGCATTATACTTAGAGGGAGGAATTTTTTTATGTCACAGACACAAACCCGGCGGAGTTCTCAGGTCAATCTGCTTCACGGCCCGATCCTGAAATCTCTGCTGCTTTTTGCCCTGCCGATCATGGCGTCCCGCGTGTTTCAGCAGATTTACAACACGATGGATACCCTGATCGTCGGCTATACACTCGGCGACTCATCGATTGCGGCGATGGGTGCCTGCTCATCCATCTATGAGATGATGACCGGATTTACGTTCGGCGTCGGAAACGGTCTTGCGATCGTCACGGCGCGCTGCTTTGGACGGCAGGAGACGGACCGGATGAAAAAATCGGTCGCATCCTGTATCGTCATCGGCGTTGCCGTGACACTGGTAGTTACCATTCTGGCGACGATCTTCATGCATCCGCTGCTGCGCCTGCTGAAAACACCGGCGGAGATTCTTGAGGAATCCTACAGCTATATTTCGATTCTCTCGATTTTCCTGTTCGTCATGTTCGCCTACAACCTGTGCTCCGGCCTGCTGCGGGCGATCGGCAACAGCTTCATGCCGCTTGTGTTCCTGATCTTTTCATCGCTGGTGAACATCGTGCTCGATCTGCTGTTTATCCGCACCTTCGGCATGGGTGTCCGGGGTGCCGCGATTGCAACCGTCATTGCACAGGGCATTTCCGTTGTGCTCTGCCTGATTTATATTGTTACGAAAGCGAAAATCCTGCTTCCGGAAAAACGCCACTTCGCGCTGGACCGCGGACTGTACGCAGATCTGCTGGCGCAGGGATTTTCAATGGGATTCATGAGCAGTATCATTTATGTCGGTTCGATCGTTCTGCAGCCGGGCATCAACAGCCTCGGATATGAAACTATCGCCGGACATACCGCTGCGAGAAAGCTGTTTTCGTTCTCCATGATGCCGCTTTCCTCCATGGCGCAGGCCGTCAACACTTACGTTGCACAGAACCGCGGCGCAGACAACTGGGAGCGCGTGCGGAAAGGCATCCGTTACGCTTACATTTTCTGCTTCAGCGTAACCGCGTGCCTGATTGTAATCGTCACCCCGCTTGCACCAACCATGGTACACCTGATCTCTGGTTCATCCGACCCGACCGTCCTCGGAAACGGAGCCCGCTACCTCCGCGTAGCCATCCCGTTTTTCTTCGCCCTTGGTCTTGTCAACTGCAGCCGTCTGGCACTGCAGGCACTCGGAGAGAAAATTCTGCCGTTGCTGTCGAGCTTTATTGAGCTGTTTGGAAAGATTATCTTTGCCATGGTATTCATTCCACGCTACCACTACAGCGCCGTAATCTGGTGCGAACCGATCATCTGGTGCTTCATGGCTGCGGAGCTTGTGATTTCACTGTATCGAAATCCTTATATGAGAAAAGGGAAGACAGGAAACTGATTTTTAAATGAAAAAATTACCGGCCAATGCACGGAAAAATCTGTGTGTTGACCGGTAATTATATATCACATTATATTATTCATAGCAGGCACTGAATGCAGGTCTCATTTCTTCATTTTAAAACACCACCCTTATAATGTTTATTATTATATACGTATAAAACTAAAATATCAATTTTAGAAAGCATTATAAAACGACGGCATAATAAAAATTTGTGGGATTATGGTGTATACTTGAGTTTCGAATCATGGAAAATATAAAGTCAGCATATTTTTATAAAGATCTTTTTAGTCAGGTGATGCAATGAACATTCTATGGAGTTCCATGCTGCTTCTCGGAATCGCATATGGCGCGCTGCAGGGACGGATGCCGGAGGTGACGGATGGGGTGATTCAGGCTTCGAGGGAGGCGGTGGTGCTGGCGGTTTCGCTGGTTGGGGTGACGGGGTTCTGGGCAGGGCTGATGGAGATTGCGAAGAAGGCGGGAGTGATTGACGGGCTGGTGAAACGAATGGGGCCGGTGATGCGGTTTCTGTTTCCGGAAGTGCCGGAAGACCATCCTGCGATGCGGGCGGCGGGGATGAATATGATCTGTAATGTGTTTGGACTCGGCGCGGCTGCGACGCCGCCGGGGCTTGCGGCGATGGAGCGGTTTGAGGAGCTGGAGGAAGAGCGGCGGAAAATGAGAAACCCGGCCGCAGTTCCAGAAGGAACCGCAAACCGGGAAATGTGTACGTTTTTGATTTTAAATATTTCTTCTCTGCAGCTCATCCCCGTCAACATCATTGCGTACCGCAGTCAGTACGGCAGCGTCCACCCAACAGCAATTGTCGGACCGGCGCTTGCTGCGACGGCTGCGAGTACGATTGCGGCGGTGGTGTTTTGCAAAGTGATGGAAAGAATGGGGCGATGATTATTCAGATTACTCAGCCCAGGTGCCGTTTACAAAGACATCGGTCTCGCTTCCGTCTTCGTGAATACCCACGATATGCAGGTCATCCGATCCAACCATAAAGTCAACGTGGATCAGGGAATCGTTGATACCTTTTGCGAGGATTTCTTCATCACTCATATCCATAAATCCGTCCAGCACCTCGGAAAAGCCGGCGCCGGCGGCAACGTGGCAGCATGCGTTCTCGTCGAACAGAGTGTTAAAGAACATCAGACCGGACTGGTTGATCGGGGACTCCTTCGGAACGAGTGCAACCTCGCCGAGCATCGCGGCGCCCTCATCCATCGCGAACATTTTCTTCAGAACCTCTTCGCCCTGTTCTGCGTGGCAGTCGACAACCTTTCCGTCCTTAAAATCAACGGTAAAGTTGTTGATAACCTGGCCGGACCAGCTTAACGGTTTGGTGGAAACGAGGCGGCCTTCACATTTGCCGCGCATCGGGCTGGTGAAAACTTCTTCGGTCGGCATATTCGGGACATAGAAGGTATTGTTCATATGGTTGATATCACCAGCGCCGCTCCACTTTGCGTCCGGAATCAGTTCAACTGTGAAATCGGTGCCGTTTTTGCTGGTATAATGCAGTTTGCGGAACGCCTGTTCATTCAGCCAGTTGGCTTTTTGGGTCATGCGGTCACAGTGTGCCTGCCAGATTTTTTCAACATCTTCGCCTTCTTTTAAATACAGGCAATCAAAAATAGCATTCCACAGCTTCTCAACCGCAATATCCTCCGGCTCGCCCGGGAATACTTTTCTGGCCCATGCCGGTGACGGAGCGGCAACGATCAGCCACTGATGTTTTCCGTCGAGCTGATCGCGGTATTTTTTCGTTACTTTCCCGCGCATCTGACGGACGGTAGAGAGCAGATCGGCAGAGATGCCGGCAAGCTCATCCGGATCGGAGGAGTCAATGAAAATGCGGACCGGAAGATCTACGGTCATCTGTTTGAGGCGCTCCTCCTCCCAATTCTGAACCGTACCGAGTGTTTCGGCTGTGGCGTACTGATAACTCAGCTTGTTAATCGGACCACACTCCCAGATCAGCTCAACATAGCTTGCACCGGCTTTGTAACACTCTTCCGTGACCATGGTAGCAAGCAGAACCTGATCCACACCGGCCTGCAGACGGACACGCTGTCCTTTCTGTACATTTGCGCCGATTTTTACGATCAGCTTTGCGTATTCTCTTAATTTTGCTTCATTCATGATAAAAAACTCCCTTTTTGTAAAGTTTAAAACTGGAATGGATCGTTAAACGATCCATAGTACGAAACCGGCTCGCCTGCAGTCAGCAGATGGTGTACGTCGCCAACAGTCTGGCAGCGGAAGTACACTTCGCCCGGTTTGCGTTCCTCACTTCCGACGATTGTGACAGAAGTCGGCGCCAGAAACATACCCTGCCAGAGCTGGGTTGGTGTCATATTCAGCAAGTGGGACAGTGCCACGCAGGTAACGCCGAGATGACAGAAGCAGACGATGACAGCCTCGCGGTTCGTCTCATCAGAGGCATGATAGCGATAGCCGTCCCGTACATAGCCGTAGTGTGCAAGCAGCGTATCGAGTCCGTCGGTCACAAAACGGTAATTTTCGTCCATATTTCCGGTTTGCATGATCGGATTTTTCGTCCAGAGATGATTGTCATAGAGATCCCGGTTTGCGTCGAGTACATCCGGCAGAAAATCCCACGGAATCCGGCGCTTCCCGGTTTCCGGGTCAATGACAGGCGCATCAAATTCGCGCAGCCATGGAAGAATTTTGGCTTCGCGATCCGCGTTTTTCAGTGTGAAAGAAGCCGTATCCTTCGCACGTCCGAGCGGCGAGCAGTAAAAATCGGTGACGTTCCATTTCGCCGTTCGCTTCGAAAGCAGCTCAGCCTCACGCCAGCCCTTTTCAGTCAGCGAATCAATCTCATAATTCGGTTCGCCGTGGCGGATAAAGATAATTTTCATAAGAATTCCTTTCTTCGTATGCCACAAATCGTTTGGTTTATGCATCGAAAAGTCAATTTCAGTTCCGAAAAATCTGCGGCAGAGCACAGAACATTCAGAATTGATGTCACTTAGCTTAGTGTATCATAAATTGTCAAACTTGTGTGAGTTTCTGTGGAAAAAGATGCGGCAAATTGGAAGAGGCGTTCGCACGTCTGGTAGGCGGCCTGGGAGGAGTGGTTAAGATTTGAGAGGAGAGTGACAGAGGATGATGCGTTCTGGAAATATTTTTGAACGGGAAGGCAGCAGAGGGCATGGCTGCGATGGAGATGGCACAGAGATTACAGGAGGTGGTGATTATTCTGGTTGGGATAAGATGTATGATCAGGGCAGTATTGAAATAAAGGGGAGATGCCATTTATAAAAAAACAGTAAATTCGTCCACTTAGGACTAGCCGCCGCGGCTGTAGATTGATACAATAAAAGAAATAGGAAATATCGATTTTTTGCATAGGAGGAACACGGCGGCATGGCGGGATATGTGAGTCTTCAGGATGTAACAAAGACCTATCAAATGGGTGAGATTACCATCAAGGCTGCGGATGGGATCAGCTTTGATGTGGAAAAGGGTGAGTTTGTGATTGTTGTTGGACCGAGCGGTGCGGGTAAGACGACGGTGCTGAATATTTTAGGCGGAATGGACACAGCGACTTCAGGAAAGGTGTTGGTGGACGGGGCGGAGATCAGTAAGTACCGCGGCAAGAAGCTGATCCAGTACCGGCGGGAGGATATTGGATTTGTTTTTCAGTTTTATAATCTGGTTCCCAATCTGACAGCCTTGGAAAACGTAGAACTGGCAGGACAGATCTGTAAGAACCCCATGGATCCGAAAACTGTTTTGGAAGAGGTGGGGCTGAAAGACAGACTTGGAAATTTTCCTGCCCAGTTATCAGGCGGTGAACAGCAGAGAGTTTCCATTGCAAGAGCTCTTGCCAAGAATCCGAAGATGCTCCTTTGCGATGAGCCAACAGGCGCTCTGGATTACCAGACTGGTAAGGCGATTCTCAAGCTTTTACAGGATATGTGCCGCCAGAAGGGGATGACAGTAGTGGTTATCACTCATAACTCTGCATTGACGCCTATGGCAGATCGCGTGATTAAAATAAAAAACGGCAAGGTGGCACAGATGACTTTGAATGCCCACCCAACCCCGGTAGAAGAAATTGAGTGGTAGGTGAGAGATGAAAGCATTAAGAAAAGAATTCTGGATGGAGATCCGAAAAAGCAAATCCAGGTTTATCTCCATTCTTCTGATCGTGGCTCTTGGAGTGGCCTTCTTTTCCGGTATTCAGGCTTCCTCGCCGGATATGCGCTATTCCGGAGATGCCTATTATGACGAAAGCAGCCTGATGGATATCAAGGTTGTGGGCACAATGGGTCTGACATCTGATGATGTTTCTTCCATAGAAAGTATAGATGGCATCGAGTCCGCAGAAGGTGCCTGGTCTACCGATGTGATGTGCGGGGAAGGCCAGAAGCAGAAGGTTCTTCACATTGAATCCATAAATGACACAGTGAATAAACTGGATGTGCAGGAGGGACGCCTTCCGGAAAAAAGTGGAGAGATTTTTCTGGATAGCACATTTGCTTCTTCCAATGAATATAAGGTAGGAGATAAGGTGGCTTTGCGTGAAGAAGGAGATTCCCCCGTTCTTGTGACCACAGAATATACGGTAGTGGGAACTGGAAGAAGTCCTCTTTATATTTCCTTTAATAGAGGAAATACCACCCTTGGAACTGGTGAAGTCAATGGATTTGGATATGTGCTCCCAGAAGATTTTGACCAGGAAATTTATACGCAGATTTATGTGACCGTTCATGGAGCAAAGGGTCTTACAAGTTATACAGACGGTTATGAGAATCTGATCGCCAAGATCAAAGACCGTGTTGAAAACATAGCAGATGATCGCTGTCAGATCCGCCTTGCAGCTGTGAAGGCGGATGCACAGGAGGAAATCAATGATGCCCAGAAGAAGCTGGACGATGGGAAAAAAGAGGCAGATGAAAAGCTTGCTGACGCAAAAGAAGAGCTGGATAAAGGTGAAAAGGATTTAGAAGACGGCAGGAAAGAGTATGAAGATGGAAAATCCCAGTTAGAAGACGCAAAAACAGAGCTTGCCGATGGAAAAAAACAGCTGGAAGATGCGAAGACAGAGCTTGCTGATGGGAAAAACCAGTTAGAAGATGCGAAAGCGCAGCTTGCTGATGGAAAAAGTCAGCTGGAATCTGCCAGGAGTCAGCTTTCCTCCAGCAAAAGCCAGCTTGACACTGCCAGAAGCCAGCTGGATGATGGATGGAGTCAGGTAAATGCAGCAAAAGCCCAGCTTGCTGACGGACAGGCTCAGCTTGATTCCGCGCAGAAGCAGGTAACCAGTGGTCTGGCAGAATTAGAGGAAAATCAGAAGACTTTAGATGAAAATAAAGCGAAACTTGCAGATGGAAAAGCCCAGATTGAGGCAGGCGAGCAGCAGTTAGAAGCCGCAAAGCAGACTTTGACAACAAAGCAAAGTGAACTGGATCAGTCAAAAGCGGAGATCATTGCCGGACAGCAGCAGATCGAAAGTACCAGAACCCAGTTAAATGTCCAGAAGCAGCAGATTACAGATGGACTTTCCCAGGTATCAGCAGGAGAAGCCCAGCTTCAGGATGGAATAAGTGCTTTGGAAAGTGCAAAAGCTCAGCTGATGGAGCTGCAGAGCCAGCTTGAGATAGTACGCGCAAGTTACAAAGCAGCACTGGAAAATCCGGATGCTTCCCAGGAGGAAATAGATATTCTGGCAGCTCAGGTGTCTGCACTGGAAGAACAGGAGGCGGCGGTAAGCCAGCAGATTCAGGCAAGTGAAGCGCAGATTGAGAGTCAGCGGCAGCAGCTTGCAGCGACCAGAAGTGAGTTGGAAAGCGGGCTTGCAGCAGTCGAGGATGGACTTTCCCAGCTTTCTCAGAAAGAAAGCGAGCTGAATGCTGGACGGGAACAGATAACAGCAGGTCAGGCAGAGATTGACGCCGGATGGATTCAGATTCAGGAACAGGAGAATACTCTTGCTGCTTCGAAAGCTGAGATAGAGGCAGGGGAACAGGAACTGGAAAAAGGTCAGAAGCAGTTAAAGGCAGCAAAGAAAAAACTGAATAAAGCCCAGAAAGAAATTGATTCCAATGCAGAGACCCTGGCTGTCGGACAGGCGGAATTGGATGCCAATGTGGCAAATCTGAATGACAGTGAAGCGCAGTATGCTTCCGGTCTGGAACAGTATAATTCCGGTGCCCGGCAAATCGCGGAAAATGAGGCAAAGCTTACTTCCGGAGAGCAAGAAATTGCAGAAAATGAGGCGAAGCTTGCCGATGGTGAGAAAGAAATCGCAGACAATGAGAAGAAGCTTGCAGACGGTGAAAAAGAGATTACAGACAATGTGAAAAAGCTTCAGGATGCGGTTAAAGACTTGAAAAAAGGTGAGAAAGACCTTGCAGATGGAAAGAAAGAGTACGAAGACGCCAAAAAAGATGCGGAGGATGAGATTGCCGAGAATCAGCAGAAGCTGGATGATGCGAAAAAGGAGCTGGAAGATCTGGAAATGCCGGAGTGGATGGTCACAGATAGGGAGGCTCTTCCGGAATATACGGATTACGGTGATAATGCAGACCGTCTTCGAAACATCGGTCAGGTTTTCCCGGTCATCTTTTTCCTGGTAGCGGCATTGATCAGTCTTACCACTATGACTCGTATGGTGGAGGAGCAGCGAACCCAGATCGGTACCTTGAAGGCATTGGGATATAAGAAGTCTGCTATTGCAGCAAAATACATCTGTTATGCATTTTTTGCAACTCTTCTTGGCAGTGTGCTGGGAATGCTGATCGGAGAGAAAATCATTCCATACATTATTATAACTGCTTATGGAATTATGTATCATAACGTGGCAAATACCATTTCCATTGATTATCAGCCTGGCTTCGCACTGATCGCTTCCGCAGCCTCTGTTGTATGTACAGTTGGAGCGACTCTTTTTGCAAGTGGAAAGGAGCTGCAGGAGACACCGGCCTCTCTTATGCGCCCACCGGCTCCGAAAGAGGGCAAGCGGGTATTGCTGGAGCGGTTCACATTTATATGGAAGCATTTAAGCTTTTCCTGGAAGTCCACAATTCGAAATCTTTTCCGTTACAAGAAGCGCCTGATCATGACGGTCTTTGGAATTGCAGGAAGCATGGGACTGATGCTGGTTGGCTTTGGGATTCAGGATTCCATCAGTGATATTGCCGCTATTCAGTACCGGGAGCTTCAGCATTATGACGGAATGGTGATTGAGGACAGCGATGCTACAGAGGAAGAACATGCAGAGCTGTTTGAATACATGAAGGAAAATGAGCAAATCGCCCATTGCAATCGGGTACAGATGACGAAGATCAGTGCTCCGAAAGGCAGCTCCAACATCAGTATTTATCTGTTTGTGCCAGAGAGCCTGAGTGAGTTTGCAAGGGATGTAACCTTAAAGAACCGTATTACCGGGGAAACATATGAGCTTACCGACGAAGGTGCTGCTATTTCCGAGAAAACAGCATCCCTGCTGGGATTAAAGGTGGGAGATATGATTCCCCTAAAAAAGGGAGATAAGGAATATAAGGTGAGGGTGGCTGTGATCACAGAGAATTATATGAGCCATTACCTTTATATGACGCCCAGGGTTTATGAGCAGACGTTCGGGGAAAAGCCGGAGTATGAGAACATTGTGTTTACTATGCAGGAAGACTGCAAGGATGATCTGGAAATGGCAGGAACCCGGATCCTTGCTAATCCTGGTGCTCTCAGCATCAGTTATACCAGTAGTCTGGCATCACAGGTTGACCGTATGCTGAGCACTCTGGATGCGGTGATCCTGGTGCTGATCGTTTCCGCAGGAATGCTGGCTTTTGTGGTATTGTATAATCTGAATAATATCAATATTACAGAAAGACAGAGGGAGCTGGCAACTTTGAAGGTGCTTGGCTTCTATGACGGAGAGGTCTCCCAGTATGTGCTTCGGGAAAACGTGATCCTGACAGTGCTTGGAATTATGTTTGGAGCAGTGTTTGGAATTCTCATTCACAGGTATGTGATTACTACGGTTGAGGTGGATGCAGTTATGTTTGGACGTAATATTAAGCCGTTGAGCTTTTTATACAGTGGAATTCTGACAAGCATATTTTCCATTGTGGTGAATGGGGTGATGCATTTTAAGCTGAAAACCATTGATATGGTGGAATCCTTAAAGAGTGTGGAATAAAAATTATTGTAATTGTGAAATTTTTAAATTAGCTTGACAAGCCGGAAGAATGCAATTATAGTTATATCCATAAAAGTGGCGGCTTTTTCCGGATATTTACAAGGAGATCAGACCGCTGCAGCGAAAAGCGTTGAAGAAGAGGAGTAAGTAAATGCCCTCCCAGAGAGAAATGTCCAGGGATAACTGTGGTGGAAGACATTTTGAGATCCGCATTCACTGAAGGTAGCTTCTGAGCCGGGAAACTGAACAAGCAGTGATATCTGCAGTAAGTTTTCACGCAATTCCAGCGTTACAGGAAAGAGATATGTGTACAACAGAGCGAAGACTGTAAATACATTCAAGGAAACAGTACTTTGCATTTTGCACATAATGAAGGTGGTACCGCGTTAATTTCGCCCTTCACACAATTGTGTGAGGGGCTCTTTTTTTAGGAGGAAAATCATGAGCAAAGAACTTGCAAAGACCTACGATCCAAAAGGAATCGAGGAACGTCTTTACCAGAAATGGATGGACAACGGATATTTTCATGCAAAAGTAAACCCGGATAAGAAACCATTTACCATTGTTATGCCGCCGCCAAACGTAACCGGACAGCTGCATATGGGACATGCACTTGATGAAACTATGCAGGACATTCTCATCCGTTTCAAGAGAATGCAGGGCTACGAAGCACTGTGGCAGCCGGGAACTGACCATGCAGCTATTGCTACAGAGGTTAAGGTTACTGAGAAACTGAAAAAAGAAGGCATCGACAAGGCAGAAATCGGCCGTGAGAAATTCCTGGAATATGCCTGGGAGTGGAAAGAAGAGTACGGCGGAAAAATTATCAACCAGCTGAAGAAGCTTGGTGCTTCTGCAGACTGGGAGCGAGAACGCTTCACCATGGATGAGGGATGCTCCAAGGCTGTACAGGAAGTCTTCATCAAGTTATATGAAAAAGGCTACATCTACAAAGGTTCCCGTATCATCAACTGGTGTCCGGTATGCCAGACTTCCATTTCCGATGCAGAGGTTGAGCATGAGGATCAGGACGGATTTTTCTGGCACATCAATTACCCGGTTGTTGGAGAAGAAGGAAAATTCGTGGAAATTGCAACAACACGTCCGGAAACACTTCTTGGAGATACTGCAGTTGCAGTAAACCCGGATGATGACCGTTACAAAGACATTGTTGGCAAAATGCTGAAGCTTCCTCTCACAGACAGAGAGATCCCGGTTATTGCCGATGAGTATGTTGATAAAGAATTTGGTACCGGATGCGTAAAGATCACACCGGCACATGACCCTAACGACTTCGAGGTTGGAAAGAGACACAACCTTCCGGAAATTAACATCATGAATGATGATGCTACCATCAATGAGCTGGGTGGTAAATACGCCGGCATGGATCGTTACGAAGCAAGAAAAGCCATGGTAGAGGATCTGGACAAGCTTGGCCTTCTGGTGAAGGTTGTTCCGCACAATCACAGCGTTGGAACACATGACCGCTGCCATGCAACCGTAGAGCCGATGATCAAGCCTCAGTGGTTTGTAAAGATGGATGAAATGGCAAAAGCTGCTATCAAGACTCTTGAGGATGGAAATCTGAAATTCGTTCCGGAGCGTTTTGACAAGACTTACCTTCACTGGCTGGAGAACATCCGTGACTGGTGTATTTCCCGTCAGCTGTGGTGGGGACACAGAATCCCGGCTTACTACTGCGATGAGTGCGGTGAGACTGTAGTTGCAAGAGAAATGCCGGAAAAATGTCCGAAATGCGGATGCACACATCTTCATCAGGACGAGGATACTCTGGATACCTGGTTCAGCTCTGCTCTGTGGCCATTCTCCACACTTGGCTGGCCGGATAAGACACCGGAACTGGAGTACTTCTATCCAACAGATGTGCTGGTAACCGGATATGACATTATTTTCTTCTGGGTTATCCGTATGGTATTCTCTGCTCTGGAGCAGACTGATCAGGTTCCGTTCCATCATGTACTGATCCATGGTCTGGTACGTGACTCCCAGGGACGTAAGATGAGTAAGTCTCTTGGAAACGGTATCGATCCTCTGGAAGTTATTGATAAATACGGCGCAGATGCTCTTCGTCTTACTCTGATGACAGGTAATGCACCTGGAAATGATATGCGTTTCTACTGGGAAAAGGTAGAAGCAAGCCGTAACTTCGCAAACAAGATCTGGAATGCTTCCCGTTTCATCATGATGAACCTGGAAAAAGCAGAAGTTCCGTCTGAAATGCCAAAAGACAAACTGACACTGGCAGATAAATGGATTCTTTCTAAGGTAAACACGCTGGCAACGGAAGTAACGGACAACATGGACCGCTACGAGCTCGGTATCGCCGTACAGAAGGTTTACGACTTTATCTGGGAGGAGTTCTGCGACTGGTACATCGAGATGGTAAAACCGCGTCTGTACAGCGAGACCGACGAGACGAAGGGCGCTGCACTGTGGACCTTAAAAACCGTTCTCGGCAATGCATTAAAGCTGTTGCATCCGTTTATGCCGTTCATCACAGAGGAAATCTACTGCACACTGAATCCGGACGAGGATTCCATCATGATCGCTGCATGGCCGAAAGAGACCGAAGACTTTGCATATGCAGAGGATGAGGCAGCTGTTGAGATGATGAAAGAGGCCGTAAGAAGCATCCGTGGTGTACGCACCAGCATGAACGTACCGCCGTCAAAGAAAGCAAGCGTATTCGTTGTAACCGAAGATGCTGCTGTGCAGGAAACTTTCAAAAATGGTGCTGTATTCTTCGGAACTCTGGCAGGAGCAAGCGAAGTTCACGTACAGGCAGACAAAGCCGGTATCGCAGACGATGCGGTATCCGCAGTGATCCCGCAGGCAACGATCTACATTCCGTTTGCCGAGCTGGTTGACCTGGAAAAAGAGATCGCCCGCCTTACGAAAGAGGAAGAGCGTCTGACAAAAGAGATCGCACGTTCCAACGGCATGCTTGGCAACCCGAACTTTATTAACAAAGCTCCGGAAGCAAAAGTTCAGGCAGAGAAAGAAAAACTGGCGAACTATCAGCAGATGATGGAGCAGGTTCAGACAAGATTGGAGCAGCTGAAAAAATAAATGAAAAAAGGAAAAAAACTGCATGGAAACAAGGAAACCGTAGTGAAAGTCTGCAACTGGCTCTCTTTGCCGCTGCAGGCCCTGGGATGCTGTATTCTGTATCTGGTGATTGAAGCATTTTCCCGCCATTCGCTGGCATCTGCATGGAGCTACATGGTGGAAAGCCCATGGGTCTTTTTGTACAATGCATTTTTGATCTTCACTACTTTTATGGTAGTTTATCTGTTCCGCAGACGTGTGCTGGTGCGGCTCATCATGAGCTGTTTCTGGCTGCTGCTCGGTATCATCAACGGTGTGATTCTGGCGAACCGCGTCACACCGTTTACCGGGCCGGATTTGCGGAACTTAAGCGATGGTGCCAAGGTCGTGACGAAGTATCTGTCGAAAGGTACCATGATCCTCGTTGCGGCAGCTCTTGTGGCATTATTGGCATTTTTTGTATGGGTCTGGATCAAAGGACCGAAATTTCAGGGGAAAATCCGCTGGTATCTGAATGTGCCGTTGATTGCTCTGGTAATTGTACTCTTTACGGGAGCAACGAATCTGGCGCTTGCAAAGCGTGTGCTTTCCAGCTATTTCGTCAACATCGCATTTGCCTACCAGGATTACGGCTATCCGTACTGTCTGGCAGTCACCCTGTTTGATACGGGAATTTCAGAGCCGAACGGCTATTCCGAACAGCTCGTGAAACAGATTGAGACGAGTGAAGGCGAACAAAAAGAAGATGATACGGTAAAACCGAATATTATCTTTTTGCAGCTGGAGTCCTTTTTCGATCCGGAGCTGGTTAATTTCCTCAACATTTCCGAGGACCCGATCCCGTATTACCGGCAGCTGATGAAGGATTATTCTTCCGGTTATCTCCGTGTGCCGGTGGTGGGAGCCGGAACAGCAAACACAGAGTTTGAAACTATTTCCGGCATGAGCCTCCGGTATTTCGGAGCGGGTGAGTATCCGTACAAATCGGTGCTTTCAGAGGAGACGTGTGAGAGTGCGCCGTATGTTTTAAAGAATCTTGGCTATGCGACCCATGCCATCCACAACAATGAAGCAAACTTCTATTCCAGAAGAAGTGTGTTCTCGCGTCTTGGTTTTGATACCTTTACCTCGGAGGAATATATGCCGGACATCTCGGATGTGACGGCAACCGGATGGGTAAAAGACCATATTCTGACAAAAGAGATCATAAAAACGCTCGATGCGACAGACGAACCGGATTATATCTATACGATTTCGGTACAGGGCCACGGTGATTATCCGACAGAGCCGGTGCTTGACGATCCGGAGATTACAGTGACAGGCGCGGAAGACCGGGAAAAAAATAATTACTCCTGGGAATATTATGTAAATCAGATTCATGAGATGGACATATTTGTCAAAGAGCTGACGACAAAGCTTGCGGATTATCCGGAGCCGGTGGTACTTGTGATGTACGGGGACCATCTGCCAACGATGGGACTGAAAGTAGAAGATCTGGAGAACCGCTATCTGTATCAGACCGAATACGTGATCTGGGATAACATGGGACTGAAAAGGAAACAGGAAAACATTGCTTCCTACCAGATTGCAGCAGAGGTTATGAACCGTGTGGGAATTCATGACGGAACCATTTTCCGGTATCATCAGACGAGACGGAATACGAAGAATTATCAGGTGGATCTCGAGGTGCTGCAGTATGATATGCTGTATGGAAAACGGTACGTTTACGGAGAAGACGGAGAGACACCGTATGAGCGTGTGAAGCTGCAGATGGGTGCTCTGCCGGTAACACTGGAACGAATCGAAAAATCCGGAGAAGATACCTGGTATTTTTACGGAGAAAACTTTACGGCATCGAGCCGTGTGGAAGTCAACGAGGAGATACAGGATACCGTTTATGTCAGCCCGTCGATTCTGATGGTGCATAGTCTGACCCTGGAAGACGGTGATCAGATTACAATCGCGCAGCAGAGCAACAGCTCGACGAAGAAGGTGTTGACAAGGACAGAGCCGATGATGTATGAAGAGCCAAAAACGGTATCTACACCGACGCCGATGCCGAACCCGGACAGCACGAAAACAGATGTGACGCAGGAAAATGCCAATACGAGCACTGCGCCGCAGGATGAACTGACGGCAGCGCCGTCCGGTGCGCCGGAGGGCGAAGGCGACAAGATTGAGCCGTCAAAAACAGAAAACAGCGATAAACCGGCCGAAGACGGCGGTCTGCAGAATTAAAAAGAGTGTCCGAAAGATCATACAGTGGGGCGGATTTTGACGTCCCACTGTATCTTTTTACGGGGAAAGTCGAAAAGTCGGGACAAAATTTTGAAAATTGCTATGGACATATCCGGTCACTCGATTATAATGATACTAGGGTCTGAAAGCAGCCCTAAAATACTGAAGAATGGTGAAATAAGGTGAATTATACAGAAGCAGTTGATTATATCGAAACAATACCGAAATTTACGGTGAAGCATCCGCCGGAACATACGAGGGAGCTTCTTTCGCGCCTTGGGAATCCGCAGGAAGGGATCAAAATTATCCATGTGGCGGGCACGAACGGAAAGGGAAGCGTCTGCGCGTACTTGAATGCGATGCTGCTTGCAGGCGGCAAAAAGACAGGACTTTTTACCTCCCCGCACCTTGTACGCATCAACGAGCGGTTCCAGATCAACGGGGAAGATGTGTCGGATGAGCAGTTTCTTAACGCATTTCTCAAAGTGGAAAAAGCAGCCAAAGAATACGAGGCGGAGGGCGAAGGCCATCCGAGCTATTTTGAGACGCTGTTCCTGATGGGAATGCTGATTTTCAAAGAAGCCGGCGTGGAATACCTGGTCATGGAGACCGGCCTTGGCGGACGGCTGGATGCGACAAATGTGGTCGAAAAGCCGCTGGCATGCATCATCACGTCCATCAGCCGCGACCATACCGAGTATCTTGGCGACACCCTCGAGGCGATTGCGGGAGAGAAAGCCGGCATCATCAAAGCCGGTGTCCCGGTGATCTACGACGCCAGCCAGCCAGGTCCGGCTTCTGTCATTGCCGCAAAGGCGAAAGAGATGGGAAGCCCGGCATGGCCGATGGAGCCGTCGTTCTATGAGATGAAAACACAGAGCCGTGAGGGCATCACCTTTACCTTTGCATACCCGGGCGGCGAAAAAGCAGAGCTTGCGATTCCGTACGTGGCAAAATACCAGATGATGAATGCAAGCCTTGCGTTCTACACAATGCATATTCTGCAGGACGTGCACGACATTCCTAAGAACGTGCTTGCGGAAGGCCTTTCGAAGATCAAATGGCCGTGCCGTATGGAAATGGCTGCGCCGGGCGTCATCATCGACGGCGCGCACAACGAGGACGGCATTGCACAGTTTGTCAGTACGGCAGGCTATTTTGCGAAAGAAAACGAGATCACGATTCTGTTTACGGCAGTTGCAGACAAGCACTATCATGAGATGATCGGTGAAATCTGCGAGGGCATCCATCCGTCCCATGTTGTTGCAACGCAGATCGACGGAAGCCGCGTCGTACCGGCGGAAGTGCTTGCAGAGGACTTCAGAAAAGCAGGATGCACGGATGTCTGCGCGGAACCGGAGATCGGGGCAGCGTATGAGAAGGCACTGGGCAAAAAGGGCAGCGGCATGCTGTTCTGCGTGGGTTCTCTGTATCTGGCGGGCGAACTGAAAGCATATCTTGCAAAGCGGAATGGTTAGCGAATACAGGAAGGAATTTTTTGTTTATGTTAAATTACGAAGAAGAACTGAAGAAGTTTAAACCGTGTCTCGATGTGGACGAGGTGGAGGATGCGATTTACAGCCGTGATCTGACGGATGTGATCGACATTTTGAAAGAAATGATGAAAAACGACAAGCCGGAACAGGAAAACGAGACAGAAGCGGAAAAGGAAGAGTAAGGTGCCGGAATGAACTGTATGAATTGTAAATCGGTTGTGGACGTCGGAATGGAGATCTGTCCCAACTGTGGTTTTAACCTGAGAGTGCAGAGAAAATGTTTTTCTCTTTCGAATATGTACTACAATCTGGGCCTCGACAAGGCAGAGATCCGGGATCTTTCCGGAGCGATCGATATGCTGCGGCGGAGCCTGAAGTTTAACAAATACAATATCCATGCGCGGAACTTGTTAGGCCTTGTCTATTTTGAGACGGGTGAAGCGGTTGCGGCGTTAAGTGAGTGGATCATCAGCAAGAATATTATGCCGGAGAATAATGTGGCGACGGAGTATATTGCGACGCTGCAGGCGGAGCAGGCGAAGCTGGATATGATCAATCAGACGATCAAGAAATACAACAGTGCGCTGAAATGCTGCCGCGAGAACAATGAGGATGTGGCTGCGATCCAGCTGCGCAAGATTCTGAACCAGAATCCGAAGCTGATCAAGGGATATCATCTGCTGGCGCTGATTTATATTCACAAGGGTGAGTATGAGAAAGCGCGGAAGATTCTGAAAAAGGCGGCGAAAATTGACAAGACGAACTCGACGACGCTTCGTTTCCTGAAGGAGGTTGATTTCCAGACGGGTACGCAGACGTCGCTGGAGCCGCGGCGGTTCGGCCGCAGGGAGCGCACGGAGGAGCAGCGCGAGGACGAGCGTGAGCGTGTGGTAAGCGGGGATACGGTGATTATTCCGCCGACGTTCCGCGAGACGTCTACAGCGGCAACGATGCTGAATATCGGTATTGGGCTGGTGCTTGGCGCACTGGTTGTGTGGTTCCTGATCGGGCCTGCGAATACGCAGCGAATTAACCGGCAGGCGGACGAGAAGGTTGTGGAATACAGCGGCAAGATGGCGAGCCAGGAGGCCCAGCTGAACCAGCTCCAGAGCCAGGTGGATTCTCTGAACGAAACGACGGCTTCTGCGCAGCAGCAGATCCAGACGGCACAGGATACGGCGGCTTCCTACGAGAACCTTTTAAAGGCTGTGGAAGCGCAGCAGCAGGGCAACACGAGCAACGCAACAAACGCACTGACCGAGGTCAACCCGGAGGTGCTTTCTGTGGACGCAAAGGCTGTGTATGACACTATTTACAAGAGCATGCAGTCGTCTATGTTCCAGGAGCTTTCGCAGTCGGGTGTGAATGCATTTGACGATGCGAATTACACTGAGGCGATTGATAAGCTTTCGAAGGCTAAGAATATCAACGACAGTGACTATACGGTGCTTAACTATCTGGCGCATGCGTATCGGCTGAGTGGGGATACCGATAATGCGATTTCGGTGTTCCAGGAGATCATCGATAAGTTCCCGGGAACCCAGAAGGCTACTAAGGCCGAGCAGCAGATTGAGGTGCTGGGGGGGGACTGTGAAGACGGAGGAATAGTGAGGACGGACGTCCACGGGGCAGAATGCCGCAGGAGATGCGGCGCTGTTTCGTCGGGCTGATACCACTGACTACGCGGAGGGTGCGTGGGACGAAGGGCAAAAAAGTATAAAAGTGAGAAGATAAAACACAAAAGATGAAATTCGCTTTACGGCGAAAAATCTTTTGTGTTTTTTATTTTATGACAGGAAAGAGGGAGGATAGGAAATGGATAATCGTGTTTGGGTGAAGGATGCGGTGATGACGATTCGGCTTCCGGAAGAGGTGGATCATTTTGTGGCTGACCGGCTTCGGGAGGAGGCGGGGGAGATTTTGGTGGAGAGGAATGTGAGGGAGGTGGTGTTTGATTTTCGGAAGACGGTGTTTATGGACAGTTCGGGGATTGGACTGGTGATGGGGAGGTTTCGGGAGATGGAGCTGATTGGCGGGAAGGTGAGAGCGGTGCATGTGGGAGAGCGGATGCGGAGGATTCTGGTGATGTCGGGGGTGACGCGGGTGATTGAGGTGGAAGAGGAGAAGACGTGGAAGTAGGTTTTGGACGGGGAGTGGGCAGAAAGGGGAATGGGATGATGCGAGAAAGGATGAAAACAGAAGAGAAGATGCGGTGGAATACGATGACGCTGGAATTTGAGAGCCGTCCCTGCAATGAGAGTTTTGCGCGGGTGTCTGCGGCGGCGTTTCTGGCGCAGCTGAATCCGACGGTGGAGGAAGTGGCGGATGTCAAGACGGCGATTTCGGAGGCGGTTACGAATGCGATGATTCACGGATACCGGCAGGAAAAAGGGAAAATTCAGATGAAGTGTGTGCTGGATCTGGAGGAGAAGGTGTTTCAGGTGACGGTAAAAGATACCGGCGTCGGGATTGAAAATGTGGAGAAGGCGATGGAGCCGATGTTTACGACCTGCCCGGAGCTGGAGCGGTCGGGGATGGGGTTTTCGTTTATGGAGGCGTTTATGGATGAGCTGGAAGTAAGGTCGCATCCGGGATGGGGGACGGAAGTGGTGATGAAACGGAAAATCGGTGTGCATCCGGAAATGTAAGGGCCGGATCGGAAGTCATAGGAGTCAGAATGCATGGAACATACGCTTGCCCTGATCGAAAAGGCACACGAAGGGGATAAAGCGGCAAGGGATACACTGGCAGAGGAAAATATGGGACTGGTCTGGAGCATGGTGAGGCGGTTTGCAAACCGCGGGGTGGAGATGGAGGATCTGTGCCAGATCGGGAGCATTGGGCTGTTGAAGGCGATTGATAAATTTGATCCTTCGTTTGAAGTCTGTTTTTCGACGTATGCGGTTCCGATGATTGCGGGGGAGATCCGGCGGTTTCTGCGGTCGGAGGGGATGGTGAAGGTGAGCCGCCCGATCCGGGAACTGGCGTGGAAAGCGTATGCGGTGCGGGAGCGGCTGGAGCGGGAGAACGGGCGCGATCCGACGCTGGCGGAGATAGCGGGGGAGCTTGATGTTACCGTGGAGGAAATCGTGGAGGCGATGGAGTCCGGCGCGGAGGTGGAATCGCTGCAGAAAACCATCTATCAGGGGGAAAACCACGATATTTCTCTGATGGACCGCATTCCGGAAAAAGAGAACGGGCAGGAAAAGCTGCTGAACCGGATTTTCTTGGAAGAGCTGTTGGGACGACTGCCCGCGAAGGAGCGGCAGCTCATCTACATGCGCTATTTTCAGGACATGACGCAGGCGCAGATCGCCGGAAAACTGGGGATTTCGCAGGTGCAGGTGTCGCGGATGGAAAAGAAGATTCTGCGGCAGATGCGGATGGAAAACAGCTGAGAAGCTGTCTTTTGTGTAAAAGAAAAAAACGCAGCAAGGCTTCCTGGTTGCCACCTGTAGTAAGACAAGAAAAGAGCCGGAACGAAAAGGAAAAGAACGATGGTGAAAAGGATCCCCCAAAAAAGGAGACACAGCATCGTTCTTTTTTCTTGTGTTCTGAATTTATGTGCTGTAAAATATTTTTATCGTGTTCTTTTTGACCGAGTCAGGCAAGTAGCGAAGCGGATTGCGAATATCCGCCTGACTCCTTTTCCTGCGAGGGAA
>OLVO01001639.1_pt1 | contig 22265 bp, 26 predicted proteins | sample 1672571 | NCBI WGS metagenome assembly OLVO01 (sample SAMEA3136700, study PRJEB25190) | human gut metagenome | biome: human gut; feature: human-associated habitat; material: faeces | place: Austria | collected 2013
TAGTCAAGTATGGAATTTAACTTTTCAAAGTGGAATTTACTTTTTCATTTCAGCTAAAAAAAGTGAACTTCTTCTGATCATTTTTATCTTATCCATTTATTAAAGTCGAGACCATTTAGTGCTAGCATTCCAAGGATAATTCCACAAATGGCTCCTGTAATGTGTCCTAGATGAGATACCCCGTCTTTTTTTCTTCTGAATAATTTTATTACTTCATCTACGACAAAGAATAAAATAATTAAAGTTAAAGTAATTGGAATTTTTCCATTTTCCATATTTACAAAAGAGCTTAATAGAATTAACATGTAGGCTACTCCACTTGCTCCTAATATACCACCTTTACCAAGTATTTTATTTACAATTCCTATGATTAAGGACGTTAATATCATTGCAATTAATAAGTTAATAGAACCATACTTTTCTTCTATTAAAGGACCAATTAATAATATTTTAATAAAGTTACTGTATAAATGATCCCAGTCTGCATGACCTAGAGAGTGAGATATTAATTTAAAATAGGTTAATGGGTTTAATAGTGAATCATTTTTGTATGTTGTGAAAAATGTTGCACTAAATTTTCCTTTGCATAATTTATCTATAATTAAAATAATTAAGCAAATAAAAAAATACGTTAAAATAACGGGTGCATTATAATCAAATTTTGAAATAATTTCTTCTGTCATATTTCCTCTTTTCGTTGATTATTCATTTACTTCTAATTTATCTAATAGTTGTTGAATGATCTCTTCTTGTTGTGGTGTAGTTTTCTTTAGTTCTTTTAAGAACTCGTGAGTATTTTTACTTTCTGGTAGCATGTATCCTGCTTCTCTCATTAAATCTTCTGTTATTACTTTATTAGCATGTATCAAAGCTTTGTATAGTCTTTTTTCGTCTTCATTGGAAGATGAAATTAGCATTCCTTTTAATTTATTTATTGTGTCTATTTTTATGTTAGCAACTTTAAATAAAACTTTTACCACCTCTTCTTGTTTAGGTTGTTGCTTTGGCATCTTGTTTGGCACTAATGTGATGGCGTGAGACGGACAAGCATTGGCACAGGCACCACAACCAATACACTTAGAAAAATTAATCTGACCTGTTTCTGTGTTGCTTGCTCCTGTTGGGCATACAAATAAACATAAGCAGTCTTTAGAACATAATTTTAAATCACGATAAGCATGAAATTTAGCCATTTATTTCACCTCCAATATTTTAAAGCTTGGCACTTTGCAAACGGGGCATACTTTTGGTGGCTCTTCTCCTATATAGATAAATCCACAGATATCACACACCCAAATTTTGGTGTTTTTGATATAATCTAGACCCTTTTTCTCATAATTTTCTAAAATTATTTTCATCATATTAGAGGTTTTTGTGGCCCAGGTTAATACTCTTTTTGCTCCACGATCCAAGTTTTTATCAGCAACTTCCATCGCACTCTCTATCTCTTTTCTTTCTTTTGCATTTTCTTCTTTAATTTTTTTTATTGTAGCGGATGTTTCTTTTGATTTTTTTTCAAAATATATTGATAGTTCTGTAAATAGATTTTGTTCTTCTTCCTTATATTCTTTTTCGCATGCTTTTGCTAGATTGGAACAAATATAAGTAATTTCTTCGTTTGTTAGAGAGCGTAAATCCTTTTCTTCCTCTCTTTCAACTTCTTCTTGTTTTTGTGGTTCTGCTTCTATTACTTCTTCAAAAGCACTTTTTGGTGAACCGCATAGGGGACAATTCCAGTCATCAGGCAAGTCTTCAAATTTTACTTTTTCTTTGGCTTCATCATAGATATAGCCACAGATTATACAACGATACTTCTTCATATTCTTCTCCTTTACATTTATAAATTTAGTATAACAAAATTTAGATAAAAGAAAAAGTAAACACATCTTTTTTTGTGTCTACTTTTATCTCGCTACTTCACAGTAAATCTTTGATGATTATCTTTTTACTCTCTTTATTAATTTTGCATGTAATACTATTCTGTTACCATAATTATCCTGGCATGTAGATAACGTAATTATTTTATCATTTGTATTTAGTTCTGTTGAAAAATCATGTATACTTCTACTCTTCAACGTGGATAAAAATGATTGATATTCTTCTATAGTAGAAAAAGTTGGTGTGATGTAATAACTTTCACTTTCAATACTATAAACGCTAAATACTTGCCACATGGTGTTTTCATATGGTGTAGAAAACTTGACAATATAGTTATCTTTGTTTTTTAACCATTTATCAGTTAAAATTTTCTTTAAACTACCAAACATAGTACTGTCGTATCTACTGTGTGCATAAATAATTGTATTGCTATTCCATTCTACTGGGTTATTTCTATAATCCATAAAAACCCATCCCGCCTTATTTTCTTTCTTTCGATAAGAATGATTTAGGTAATAAGAATTGTCTGTTGTTTGCACTACTGGATAATTGATATTTGTTCCTTCTACTTTTATCCAAGCTACAGTATCGCTGTTTTTTTCTTTTAGCTTAGAAAAGTCTACTTCAAATAAATTCATTTTTATGTAATACCAGTAATCAGACATTGTATCTACTGGAGGATTTATCAATTCCGTTTGATTACTATCTTCTATTTCTGTTGTTTCTATATCTTTAGTAATTCCTTTTGTTATTTTTTCTACTTCTCGATTATCTCTTGCCCAGAAAAAAACTGATGCTAGACATAGAAGAATCACTAGAAAGCATAGACTAAGCAGTGTAGCTACGATTATAAAGAGTTTTGCTTCTTGATGACATTTTGTATATATGTTAGTATTATATTTTTGTTTTACTTTCATTGATTTCTTTTTAGATGTAATTTATAACTTTTTAAAATTAGTAAGCTTACTGCTCCTGCAATAATCATAGTTATAACTACTATAGATATATAATCATTCGTCTCCGGATTTTCTATGCTAGGAGTATCTTGTGGTACTGAAGGGTCTTGAGGAGTGTCTGTTTCGTGTTTCTCTCCGTTAATTGTTGGCCAGAAAGAAGCTTCCAAAGACGAATCTGTATGACCTCTTTCTAAATAAAATATCTTTAATTCATGTTTAGTATTATCTCTATATGTATACTTTGTGATTTGTCCTAATTCATCTGTCTCTTTTACAATGTTATCTTCTAGATAATTTGTCTCCAGCTCTCCTTGAACAGCTTCATATTTTTCACCTAAATAATATTCGAAGACATTTACTGATGGTCGTACAGCATTATCTTCTTTTGGCCTTATTGTAACTTTCCCTGTTGAGAAATTAATTGTCGTTGTTATAGTGTCATGAATGCCACCTAAGTCAGATATTAATACTCCGTCAATAAAAATCCAAATATCATCATCACCAGTAAAGGTAAATATCATTTCTTGTTGTTGCTTTTTATCATTTAGAATACATCCGTCTTTTGGTTGAATAAATTCAGTTTCTATACTCATTCCTAAAAAATGATTTATACTTGCATTTTGTGATGTAGTCTCTTTATTTATGACTAACTCATCATTTTCTATTTTAAATACATCCTCTAAATCTGCAAATGGAAAGAATTGTCCTTGCCTAAAGTTGCCAATCACCCCTGGTTTACTATACAAATCAATTCTATTAGTATCTTTGTTATATTTAGCAAAATTGTTATAGCAACTATAATTATCTCCTAACGTTTCAGAATAACTTAATAAACCTTTTACGTTGGTATATGACTTTTTATATTCTGATTCTATGGTAGGATCAAACAAATATGCAAGAGATTCGCTTGTTCTTCCTTGTAGGTTTGCTACTGCATCTATATCATCTTGAGAAATATTTAGTACAGGGTAACCATTTTGGTCTAAGAGAGGATATACAATATTAGTTACTGGTATCGCAACACTACCACTCCATCTGTTCCACCATCCTATTGTACTAGGCATCCCTTTTCCAAATAAGAATATATGGTTGGCATTTATTCCACGATTCTCAAAATTACCAACCGATGTATCATCTGAGTCTTCTTCTTCCAACCAATAATCAAATAAATTTACTGTTACGTCTGACGTACTATTTGATTCCACTTTAAAATCATCGTATGTTTTAGCCTGCGCAAAAACCGGTGTAAATAAAAATATTGCACTAATTAAAAATACAATTGCTATTTTTTTCATTTTTTTTACTCCTCTTCTATTTTATTTTATAAACTAATTGTACCCCCCCCCACGTAAATTTGTCAATATTTACATAGTTTGGTTTACATTTGTTGTTTTTTTATTTTACAGAGAAAAATTTATGTTTTAAGTTTGTATTTTTATTTTTTATCAATATTTATTCCTTTTTTGCTTGGTCAATTTAATATGAGTTCAAAAAAAGAAAGATTTTATTCTTTCTTTTGATTTGACTTATTTAGCAAATAATACTTTTTCAGATTTATATTGTTTAATGATGTAATATAGAACAATACTAATATAGATAATGGTTGAGATTACCATTAATAGGATATGTAGGATGTTAATATTTCCTGCTGTAATATCCGTAAATATGGTTGTGAAATTTAAGAATGGTATTATTGCTATTAATGGTGTTGTAGTAATTCCAATCATAAAGGCAATCATTCCTGGGAATAAAGATATAAATGTTAATGGAGTTAGAGCACTTTGTGCTTCTTTAAATGTTTTCGATGTGGATGCTATCGCAATACATAGTCCACTGATAAAGAATGAGTATGTAATAATTACTACAATGGCATAGATAATACTGCTTAGTGAGTACATGGTATTTACTCCTTCATAAATCGTAAACATATCTTTTGATATGAATAATGATATGATTGCTAAAACTAGACTTAATAGTCCTGTGATGATTGATGATACTGTTACTCCTAAAAATTTGCCAATGATAATATCTTTACTTTTCATTGGAAATGTAAGTAGAGTTTCTAGTGTTCCTCTCTCTCTTTCTCCAGCTGTTGTGTCGGTTGCTGGATAAGTTGCTGAAACTGTGATTGCCATTATAATAAATAGAAATGCATAATTTTTAATATAGCTTGCAAAGAAGTTGTCTTCTTCTACTACTTTTTCTTCTACTGTAATAATATTTAAGATTTGATTGGCATTTATATTGTTTTCTTGTAGAGCTTGTTGTTGTAGTATTTCTTTATAGGTGTTAAAGTAGGTTTCGGCTAAAGTAGATGCGTAGGTGCTAGCATCTGATCCATCGCTATGGATTGTATAGTGGTTGTCTTTTTTCGTAATATATAGATCTATTTTTCCTTCTTCATACTTTCCTTTTAACTTTTTGGTTGTATTTTCCACTATGTCAATATCCATTTCTTTCGCTATTTGTTTTTCTGTTTCAGAAAGTTCATAATTAAAACCTATCTTATTATATTCATTTGTATCTACATTCATTTGGGATTCAAATAAAGCTGACATCCCTATTACCAATAAGGGGATAAAAATAGGAATGACTAACATCATCGCAAGGGATTTTTTATCACGAAATAGTTCTCTTAGTTCTTTTTTTAAGATATTCCATAAATTATTCTTCATTATAGGCACCTCCTATTAAAGCAAAGAAAGCATCTCGTAAATTTGTTGTTTTAGTATCTTTTTTGATTTCTTCTGGTGTTCCTGTTTTTATGACTTTTCCCTTATTAATCATAATGACTTTATCACAGATATTTTCTGCTTCTTCCATATAGTGTGTAGAATATAAAATTGTTTTTTTCTTCTTTCTTTCACCTTTGATAAAATCTAGAATAATTTGACTAGAGATAATATCTAGACCTGTTGTTGCTTCATCTAAGATATAATATTTTGGATTGTGTACTAAGCATCTAGCAATATTTACTTTTTGTGTTTGACCAGTAGATAAATTTTCTATTTTGTTGTGTAAGAAAGAATCCATCTTTAGCACTTTTGTTACTTCTTTGATTCTATTCTCTTGTTCTGCTTTTTCTACGCTATAGATGTCACAACACATCTTCAATAATTCATAACATGTTAGTGTATCATATAATTTCGTATTTCCTGATAAATAGGCAATTTGTTTTTTTATTTCAATTTCATTTTTTTGATATGTCATCTTATCAAATGTGATTTTTCCCTTGGTTGGTTCTAAAAGACCAGCTATCATTCTAAGTAGAGTTGTTTTTCCAGCACCATTTGGTCCCAATATTCCAATAATCTCACCATCTTTTGCTTCAAATGATATATCGTTGTCTGCAAAAAATTCTTCTTTTTTGTGTTTGTCGATAAAGTGTTCAAACTTTTTTGTTACATGTTCTACTACTATCATTTTTCTCTCCTATATCTATATTATTTTGTATTTGACATACATTTTAATCATACTAGATATTTTAGCATTACACAACTTTTTTAATATAAAAAACAAACCGTTTGGTTTGTTTTTAGCTATTACATTCGTAACAAATTCCTGATTTATCAAGGTAAGAATTTAGTTTATCCTTTAAATTGTCAACTCTTTCTTTTGTCCAATACTCACTTGGTTCATCATACCCTTTAGTATCATAAGCAGTTTCATCGTCAAATCCTAAAATTTTTCCATTACTCATAAATATTACCGCAGGAACATAAACTCTAGGATTTCCTTCTTCGTCTTCAGGTAAATAATCTTTTAAAATATTTACAATTATCTGATAATTTTTGGTATTATCCTGTCTATCTTCTCTGATGTTATAATACATAATTTCTGGTATATTTCTATCTTTGGCTAATTCATTTAAGTAAACTGTATATTGCTGGCACCATTTGCATTCTGGAAATCCTAAATATACAACTCCTGTTCCATCTTCTAATGTATCAATAACTTCATCAATATTTGCATATCTAAACTTATTATCTTTATCTACTAATGTGTATTCTTCTGAAAACTTTTCTGCATCACTTTTTACTGTTTGTTCTTCGTTTTTATTACCTACCAGCAGAAAAATAATTATAGCTATTAGTATAACAATAATAATTCCCATTGTAATGATAATACCTTTGTTTTTCATTTTACTTCACCTCATCCTGATATTACCATAAAATAATTTTAAATAAAATAAATTACAACTAAACTTTGCGTTTACCTTCTATTTTTTCCTTATGTCTCTTTTTCCATTCTTTAATTTGTTCTAGTCTTTGTTTAAATTTTATTTCATTTCCTAATACTCCGGGATGATAATATGTTTTTCCAAGTAAGGATTCCGGCAAGCAATCCATAGTTGTTAGCTTTTCTTTTGTATCATGAGCAAATTGATATCCTTCTCCATAGTGAAGATTTTTCATTAGCTTTGTTGGAGCATTACGAATAATTAAGGGAACTGGTTCTGCTAGCATTTTCTTGGCATCTGCACTTGCTAGTTGATAGGCTACGTCACAGGAATTGGATTTTGGTGCTAAGGACATATATATTACTGCTTCTGATAAGTGAACGTTACATTCTGGCATACCAATAAAGTGGCAAGCCTGATATACGTTAATTGCTACATTTAGAGCATTAGTATCTGCTAGTCCAATATCTTCTGCAGCAAATCTTGTAATACGTCTTGCAATATAAATTGGATCTTCTCCTGCTTCTAACATTCTAGCAAGCCAATACACTGCAGCATCTGGATCACTATTTCTCATCGATTTATGTAATGCTGAAATAATATTATAATGCTCTTCTCCATTTTTATCATATAATAACGTTTTCTTTGTTAAGCAATCTTCAAGGATATCTTCTGTTACTTTTAAAGTTCCATCTTTCTCTTCTTCCGCATTGGTAATAATCATATCTAATGTCGTTAGTGCGCTTCTAGCATCTCCATTGGAAAAAGTAGCAATGGTTTTTAAATCTTCTTCTTTGATATCTATTTTTTCTTTTCCAAAACCTTTTTCAGATGTGATAGCTCGTTTTAATACTGTTAAGATGTCTTCATTAGATAATTCTTTTAAAACAAATACTCTACATCTGGAAAGAAGGGCGTTATTGATTTCAAAAGATGGATTTTCTGTTGTCGCGCCAATTAGTATAATAGAGCCTTTTTCTACAAATGGTAAGAAGGCATCTTGTTGGGCTTTATTGAATCTATGAATTTCATCGACAAATACGATTGTTCTGATACCTAATTGTTTATTTTTTTCAGCATCTTCCATGACTTTTTTTATTTCTTTGATTCCACTTGTTACTGCAGAAAAAGTAATAAATTCTGATTTTGTTTCGTTGGCAATAATTCTAGCTAAGGTTGTCTTTCCTACTCCAGGTGGTCCCCAGAAAATCATAGATGAGATGTTGTCACTTTCTATCATTCGTCTTAGTAATTTGTTTTCACCTATTAAATGAGTTTGTCCTACTACTTCCCTTAATTTTGTTGGTCTCATACGTGATGCAAGAGGTTCATTCTTTGGTCTTTCAAATAAAGAAGTCTGTTCCATAGTACTCCTCCTTTTTAGTCTTATTTTATCACAATATAAAAAAAATCTATAAGGTATAATATAGATTTTATTCTTCTTTGTTTTTATAAATTTTATAAGAGACTTTGTAACTGATAAAATATATGATAAAACTTAGTATTACAAGAATTATCCAGCCAAAACTTTTTAGTGTATTTTCTAATTTTTCAATATCAACTGAAAGTCCAGACTCTTTTATAAGAAATCCTACTCCAGCTCCTATAAGCGCTATCACAAATAATACAATAAACATTTGGATTCTTCCTTTTTCTGCTCCCCATTTAAAAATACTAGGAATTTGAATTGCTTGTATAAGTGATACTCCAAATAGTCCTCCAATTGAAGTGGAAAGTAATGTATCTATTTTTATATCTATAACATTATCTGGTCTTACATAATTCATCATATTACCAATTAATAATGTTAATACAAATCCAAGTAAGCTTCCTAATATAGTTGCTCCAATGGCAAGGATGTATTTTTCTAAAACTATTTCTTTTCTAGTCACTGGTAAAGTTAATATATATCTATTTGATTTTGCCATTTCATCATAACTAAATGTTGAAAGTGAAATCATACCTACAATAATACCAATAACAATTGATCCCCAGTATATAGCATCTGTACCAATAATCGCTATGCCACAAAACAACGTAATTATCATTAATGTAGTTTTATAGCTGGCTAAATTATATAAATCCTTTTTAAGTAACCCTTTTATCATAATTATCTTTCTCCTTTTATGTAAAATAGCATAATATCATCGATGGATGGTTTATCAATAGAAGTAATATTGTATTTTTTCTTAAAACTATTTTTATCATTAACTAAAACTTCATATTGATATTTTCCTTTTTTATAACTTATACAATCTTTTTCATTTATTTTAGAAAATTCTTCTTTTGTACATTTAGCAACACCATATTCTTCTAACAGTTCTAAAGTAGGAACATCTAAAACTATTTTTCCTTTATCAATAAATACAATATAATCTGAAATATGTTCTAGGTCTGTTGTAATATGGGTGGATAATAAAATCGATCTTTCCTCATCTTCTTCAATATATTTTCTAAATATATCAAGTATTTCACTTCTTACAACTGGATCAAGTCCACTTGTTGGTTCATCTAATATTAGTAATTTGGGATGATGAGAGATAGCTGTTGCAATTTTTAATTTCATTTTCATACCACTTGAAAAGTCTTTTACTAATTTATCAGTTGGCAATCCAAATTGTTTTAACAAATCATTATATTTATTTTCATCCCAAGTTTCGTAAAAATCTTTCATAACAGAATTTATATGTTTTGGTGTTAAATATGTGGATAAAAAACTATCATCTAATACCACACCTAAATCTTTTTTTATTTCTTTTTCGTGAGTTTTACTGTCTTTTCCTAATATCTTCACTGTACCTTCCGAATTTATAATATTAAGTATAGATTTTATTGTAGTGGTTTTACCTGCTCCATTTTCTCCGATTAGTCCGACAATAGCAGCACTTGGTACATTAAAACTTATTTTATCTAATAAAAAGCCATCATACTTTTTAGATAAATCTTTAATTTCAATATTGTTCATTTAAAGTTCCTCCTCAAAAATCATTTTAAATAAATCCCTTACTTCTTCTTTTGAAATATCCGATAATTTAGACACTTCATAAATTTTTTCTATATAATCTTGAATCTCTTTTAATTTTTCTTCTTTCATTAAATCTAAATTTTTAGGAGATACATAACTTCCTTTTCCCTGCACAGTTTTTATAAATCCAGCTTTTTCTAGTTCATCATAAGCTCTTTTTACTGTCAAAAAACTTATTTTTAATTCATTAGCTAAACTTCTAACAGACGGAAGCATCTCACCTTCTTTAAGCTCATTAGAAAATATTGCTTCCTTAATGGCATTTTCTATTTGTTCAAATATCGGAAGTCCACTACTGTTCGTTATAATGATATTCATGATACCCCTCCTGTTGTATCTGTTATATTTTAATTATAACACTTTATAACAATTTGTCAATACCCTGCAGTTTTAAAACAAAAAAACTACTATCATTAGTAGTTTAATTCATTTTATTAAAATTACTTTTTGGATATATAATTTGAATTTCTGTCCAAGATTTATATTTTGAATTTATTTTTATTTTTAATCCGAGTTTATTACATATTTTTTTAGAAAGATATAGCCCTATACCAGTAGATTTTGATTTAGTTCTATCACTACCAGTAAAACCTTTTTCAAATACTCTTACCAAATTATAATTCTACAATATTAACATTGTTTCCATGTCCTTGAATAATTTTAATTAAATCTTGTGCTTTTAGCCATACTGTTGCAGTATTATCATTTGGATGAACGCCAATAATTCCTTTATCATTAAAAAAATCTTTGTCTAAATAAAATGTTACTTTCAAATCTTTGTCGTTTAATAAACCAAGTGGGGTTACTGAACCAGCTATTAAATTCATTATACTCATCAAGTCATTTTCAGAAGCAAAGCTTAAAGGTCTTGTATCATTTTTGTTTTTAAAATCTTTTAAATCAACCCTTTTGTTTCCTTTAACAGTAATAAGATAATAATTTCTTTTTTTATCATCACGAACAAATAGATTTTTTGCATCGTATTCTTTATAAGGCAAATCAATATCATTTAGTTCATCCATATTAAATACAGCTTTATGTTCTGTTATTTCATACCATATATCTTTATCCTTTAAAAAAGCATATATTTCTTGTTTATTCATAGTTTCATCTCTCTTTCAAATTTTTATATCGTTTGGATTTATACTTAATTCCACCTTACCACACTTCGGACATATTTTAACATTCAGCTCTACTTGATTTATTTCATCAGTTTGAATCCCAAAAATAGTTTTTTTATTTCCAGTTTTAATATTTACATAAAATTTGTCTATTTCATGATCTACATCTATAAATTTTGGCTTACCATACAAAATACCATCTATCATGTCACTATTACAATCATTACATTTTCTCATAGCTTTCCTCCTATTCAAATTGCTAAATTGTAATTTACAATTAATATTTATCTATTTTTTTAATTAATTAATAATACTTGATAATAAATGTTGTTTGCTTTCCTTTTTTAGAATCAACTTTAATAGATCCATTATCTTTTTCAATAATAGTTTTAGCAAGAGCTAAACCAATTCCTACACTATCTTTAGCAGAATTTTTTCCTTTATAAAATCTTTCAAAAATATGTGGTAAATCTTTCTCATCAATACCTTCTCCATTATCTCTAATTGTAATTTGTTTATAGATTTTATTAGAGTCTATATCTATTGTAATGGTAGAATCCTCTTTTGAATGTTCTATACAATTTTTTAAAATATTAGTGATTGCTTCTATTTGCCATTTTGCATCACATACAAGTTTCATATTATCTTGATTGTTTACTTCAATATTTATATTTTTTAATTCTGCCATCATTTCTACATTAGAAATCGCACTTTTCACAAGATCCTTTATGAATACTTGCTGTTCTTCAAATTTAATTACACTAGCATCAAACTTTGATAATTTTAATATTTCGGTGGCTAAAGAACTAATATTTGTAATTTCTCTTTTTATATTTTGAATAAATTTTTCTTTTGTATTATTATCCATCTCTGGATTATCTAAAATATTATCAAGCATAATATTAATGGAAGTTAATGGAGTTTTTAATTGATGGGATATATCAGACAAAGAATCTTTTAATTTGAGTTTATCTTTTTTTGAGTTTTCAGCATCTTCTTTTAACATGATTGTAATTTTATAAAGTTCATTTTTCAAGATAGAAAGCTCATCTTCACTATTCTCATCAATGTTAATAGAATAATTTTTCTTATTAATCTCTTCAATACATCTTGCAATTTTTTTAATTTCTTTATTTTGAACTTTTTCATGCTTTAAATATAACAAAATAATACTTAAAGCTAAACCAATGAATAAGATGTTATATACAATTATAAATCCACTAAATAGTTGGTCATTTTCGACAATTATAGATTCATTTTGAATATCAATTCCATATCTACTAAAAATATCTTCAGATACTTTGTCCTCACTATTTAAAATAGAAATTAATTCGTTTCTATCTATATCTGGATATTCTTTTTCAAGTAAATTAACAAGTGAGGCTATTTTATCATTATAATTTTGTGTATATGATTGATATTGATAAAAGAAAAATATGTTTCCTATAATTAGAAAAACTATAATTGGTATCATTGATGTTAATAAAAACTTTTTTAGATGGACTTTATTTTCTAGTATCATCTATTCTATATCCTATCCCTTTGATTGTAATAATTATATCAACACCAATTTTTTCTCTAATTCTTTTCATATAAACTGTAACCGTATTATCATTCACATCATTACTAGTCCATTCCCATATTTTTTCAATTATATATTCTCTTCTAACAACCTTACCTAAATTAGTAAATAAAAGCTGTAAGATCATAAGTTCAAGCCTAGTTAAAGGAATAACCTTTCCATCTTTGCTTACTTCCATTTTATCAAAATCAAAACTAATACCTTCTATCGTGATAATTGCTTCGTTTTTATGTTTCATAATATTTCTTTTTATACGAGTAAGCAATTCTCTTGTTGAAAATGGTTTTGTCATATAATCTTCTACACCAAGTTCTAATCCTTTTACCACATCATCTTCACTATCTCTTGCTGTTAAAAATATACTAGGAATATTTTTCTCTTTAATGTAATTTTGGTACAAATCAAAGCCATTACCATCAGGTAAAGATATATCTATAATTGCAATATCTACTTGCTTATTTTCTTCTAAAAACTTTATGGTATCTGCTACATTAGTACAAGAAAATACTTTATACTTTTCTTGCTCTAAAGAATATTTTAATCCAGATACAATACTCTCATTATCTTCGATTAATAATACATTCATGATATGCTCCTTTCCAGCTATTAATATTATAACAAAAAAAGGGAATAATTTCCCCTTTAAATGTTATCCTTTCTGATTGTTTCAATGATGTTTTGTTTATTAATTTTATTCATTGAATAACGCATGATAATATATACTAAAACAAATACTGCAACGATAGAAATAATAGTTGCTGTAAGTGGGAAATGATAACCATAATCTAACTTGCTTGCTGTTGCAAGATATACTAAATATGAACCTATTGAACCTAACGCTACACCATAAATAAGTGCCTTTATAGAGTAGAATATTGTTTCTAAGTTAATCATTCGATTAAATTCTTTTCTTGTCATACCAACACTTTTAAGCATAGCAAATTCTTTTTGTCTTAATTCTAAATTAGATGTAATAGTATTGAAGATATTTGTTACACCAATTAGTGTGATAACTGCAATAAATCCATATAAGAATATTGCCATAAGTAAATATAATGATTTTTCCGCTTGTGCATTCTCTTCAATATTTACCGCACTTAATTCTGGTAACTCTTCATCTATATCTAAGGTAACTTGCGTAGGATTATCTGCTTGAATTGTTAAAATATAAGGTCTAAAATCTAAATCATGATATTCTTCTTCCGATACAATTAAATATCCGCCAGAATCCCAAAAGTTTTCAAGTCCACTTGGTCTTACATTTGTAACTTCTGAAACATCAATTTCGAGTGGACTACCATTATAAGTACCTTTGATTGTATCATTCTTTTTATAATTATAAATACCTTTTTCCATTCGAACACCTTCAGCATTAATATACGAATAATTATTTACTAAAACCCCTTTATTTTTCACACTATTATAATCTAAACCTAATTTATCTACATACTCTTTAAAAGATTTTTCATCCATACCAATAATATTCATTTTACGTTTTTTATCACAATTCATATCAAAAATATCTTTTCTCTCATCATAACATCCTTGCTCTCTTAATCCTTCTTCTAAAATATTTTTTCCAAAGTCAGTTAATTTAGACAAATCATCTATCTCCAAATAGCCATCAGTAGTAAGAGAACTTTGATATAGCATCGTATAGTCATCAGTACCTTTCACCTTTAAAACATCTTCAAGTTTTGGTGAATCCTCAAAAGATGATGTCACCATAATATTATAATCAATATTATTATAATATGTATTTGTTACTGAAAATGTATAATACATAAAAGTATTCATACTAATAAATACAAACACACTTACTGCTAGAGAAATAACTGTTGTACGATATTTCTTTTTACTTCTTTTTAAATTTTTATAAGCTATTACTCCACCAATACCAAATACCTTTTTAATAATAGATGGTGTTTTTAATTTGTTTTTATTAATTTTTACATCATCATTACTTCTGATTAAATCAATTGGACTTACTTTACTGGCTTTTTTGGCTGCTCTAATACTTGAAAAATATATAGTTACTACACCAAGAATGATAGATACTAAAATTGGTAGCCATGAAATAATACATCTCATTTCTACATTTCTTGTGATAAAGTCTCCAATTACACCATTTACAATAATAGTTAAAATAAAAACTGCAATATAACCTACTATAATTCCTACTGGGATACCAATAATACCAAGCATTAATCCTTCAGTAATAACATTCTTTTTTATTTGTTTTTTCGTTGCTCCAGCACTTGCAAGCATTCCATAATTCTTTTTCTTTTCCATTACTGATATATCAAATGAGTTTTTAATACAAAATATACTTGTTCCTACAATAATTACAAGTAAAACTGACATGATAGAATAAATCATTGTTGTAGTGCTTGAATCAAATTTTAATGCTTGCCATCTAAGTAATGAAGCATTAATACTATATTCTTCAGTTGCTGTTGGTGAGTCATTGGTAAAAGTAGTTCCTAAAATTTCTGAAAATGTTTTTTCATAACTTGCTGGATTTTTGATGCGAATATAAACACTTTGATTGTTATTAATACTATTTTCTAAATCAACTGTAAGACAGCCAATCCCAGGATCTCCATGTGGATCTAGTCCATAATCTCTATCCATAATACCTACAATAGTAAATGTTTCTTCCGTAGAGTTAGTGATTACTTCATCTTCATTATATGGATTTTCTTTTGTCATAGTATATCCATCTAATGTCTTTCTTTCACCATAATTTAAAGTAATTTCTTTACCTATATTGTATTTATCTTTATCAAGTAAATAAAGTTCTTCACTTATTAAGATTTCATTACTATTCTTTGGATAATCTCCATCTAGTAAATCAACTGTTAAATTAGCAAAACTTTTTTCATCATCATAAGAATATAGGTGAATGTATGGTCTTTCTTCTGTGGGCATATCAAATTCTGAATAACCAGCATCAGTTAGAACCTCTATTTCCTCTATATCACGATTATTTTCTAAAACTTTTATATCATCATCAGTTTGATTAAACAACTCAATATGATAATTACCTTGACTTTGGATTGTTGTTTGAACTAAAGCATCTTGAAGACCGATAAACATTCCAGCTACTGCACATATTAAAGCAACCGATAATGCAATACCAATTAAAGTACCTACACTTCTTTTTTTATTTAGAAGAAGATTCTTTAATGATAGTTTATTTAAAACTTTCATACCTAATCCTCCTCTACAATTCTTCCATCTTCAATTTTGATAATTCTATCAGCTTCTTTGGCAATTTCCATATTATGAGTAATCATGATAATTGTTTGATTATAATCTTTATTAGATTTTTTAAGTAGTGCAACAATTTCATCACTTGATTTAGAATCCAAATTTCCTGTTGGTTCATCTGCTAAAATAATAGCTGGGTTCGTAATTAAAGCTCTACCAATAGATACCCTTTGTTGTTGTCCTCCAGATAGTTCATTAGGTAAATGCTTACTTCTATTTTCTAATCCAAGTAATTCTAATAATTCTTTTAATGATTTCTTATCAACTTCTCTATTATCTAATTCTAATGGTAAAGTAATATTTTCTTCTACGTTTAATATAGGAATCAAATTATAGAATTGATATATTAATCCCACTTGTCTTCTTCTAAAAATAGCAAGTTTATCATCATTCATTGCATAAATATTTTTACCATCAATAAAAACTTTACCTTTTGTTGGTCTATCAACTCCTCCAACTAAATGAAGAAGTGTTGATTTTCCAGATCCACTTGCTCCTACAATTGCAACAAATTCACCTTTTTCTACTGAAAAAGATACATTATCTAAAGCAACAACTTTATTTTCTCCCTTTCCATATACTTTAGAAAGATTTTCAACTCTTAATATTTCCATCTAATTTCCTCCTTTGTCGTTTTAATTATATGATAACTAAAATGACAAGTAAGTGACATTTTGAAAAAAATTAAAAAGATTAATCAAAAGGCTCTGTTAAACAAAATCATTGATAAAAATTTATATAAATATAATGTAGTAATTATCAAAAAAATTAATCTTCACAAGTTCCAACTTTTTCTTTAAAATATTTTTTTATATTTTCTATATTGTGGTTAATATTTGCCCAATCGATTATATCTTTTAAATATCCATTCATTTCTTTACTACATTCAGAGCAAGCAAAATAATTATCATTTTATAACCATAAGTATTATATCACTTTGTAATTTTCACACCTCTCAAAAGTAGAATTAGATTAATATGTAAATTTTTTCTATATTTATTATGTCATATATAAAAAAATAAAACAGTCATAGAAAAAGATCAACTAAAAGTTGACCTGCTCAATACATTATTATTTAACCATTACTGAATTTATAGCTTAGCTATAAAATGACTTTCCAAATTACAGGAATAAGTAAAATTAAAATTACAGCTACTATGCATACGGCTATTACTTTTTTAAAATTTTGTTTTTGTTGCTTTGTCATATCATTATACCATTTCATAAACTAACACCTCCAAATATTAAATTATTTTTATTAAGATAATCATTTCTCGTTTTTTAGTTCTTCACTTGCTTTATTCGATAACAAATTCTACTGATATATTCTTATCAGAGGCATTCGTTACAAATCTGTAAGTTCCGGGTTTTAATTTTCCATAAATCCATTCCCAATTAATTTTTCTAATTATTTGATTGTTTTCATCTGGAAGATAAGCCGGCTCATTAAAGAAAGCATCCTCTATTACTCTTGGTGCTTCCCTCCACTTTCCATTTTCTTTTTTATCAATTCTGAATGGCTCTCCATAAGAATAATTTTTATCTGTGGTATCTGTATATCTGTGGTATCTGTAATGATGAAGGTTCCTCCAGTATTTGTTAGAGTACCCTCTTTAATTTTTATACTAACACCAGCTACTTGATTCATTTTTTGATTATTTGCATAACTTATCCAAATACCACTAGCAATCGCCCCTAAGATAACGATTATAATCGCAACAATTACCCATACTTTTTTTCTCATATTACTATCCTTTTCACTCATTATATAATTGACACTGCTCTTTTGTCCAAGCAGGATTACAAATGATAGCCATTGTAAAATTACCTTCCCAATAATAAATTTCTTTTTTATTGATAAAGATAATATCCTCTTTTTTAAAATTCATTTTACTTTTATCTTTTTTGTATATTGTTCCATCGCCTTCTAAAACATAACATAATTCTTCACATTCTAAATTAGAACAATAACCTTCTTCCGGGTACCTACCGGTAATTGTATTTATGCAAAAATCTAAGTTTTTTTCGTTTAAAGCAAAAGAATAATCTAATACCTTGCTTGTAGCTGCATATTTACACTTTTCAGCTTCTTCTTTCTTTACAATTTTCATTTTAAGATTCATTCCTTTCTCTACGTCCAAGGCGCACATAGAAATTAAAACTTTGAACTAAATTTATTTCTCGTACTACTCTCCTCTACTATCATTATACAGGATAAATTGGAAAGTACAATATTTTCAGTTATTTACTTTTAGAAAAAACAAAAGTCAATTTTGATTCATTGACTTTTTCATTATTATTTTAATTTTAATCCGTCTTTAAAGGCTTCCCCTACTCTTTCTGTTACTTTATAGTAGCCATGAGTATATGGATCAAAAGCAATTACATTTACTTTTGTAATATCTACTTGATTGTTTGTCATTATCTTTTCATCGGCTGTTACATTTACTACTTTACCAACTACTCCACATCCATATTCATCGTCTTGATATTCTACAAATTCACATTCCATACAGATTGGAAATTCATTGACAATTGGAGCGTCTACTACTTCTGACTTTGTTGCAGTTAGACCGCTTTTTTCAAATTTATTTGGGGTATTATTTCCTGATACTACTCCAAAGTAATCTGCTTCCACCACATGATTTGCATCGGCAATACTTACGGTAAAAGCCTTTCTATTTTTAATGTTTTTTACTGTTTTATGAGTTTCTGTTAAATTTAATACTACATAATCTCTTTCTAACATCATTCCCCAGGCTGCATTCATAACATCTACTGTATTATCTTCGTTGTATGTTGCAATCATCAAAACTGGCATTGGGAAGATGGCTTCTGTTGTTTTAATATTTTTTCTCATTATAATTCCTCCTAACTATACAGTTAGTATATCATAATTTTTCTAAAATTAGTCCATTAGGTGTTAACGTATATAATTTATCTATTACTTCTTCTATATATTTTCTATCGTGTGAAACACTAATAATTGTCCCTTTAAATTCTTTTAATACTTTTCTAATGACAGGATTCGATAAGGGACTAACATTTCTTGTTGGTTCATCTAATAATAGTACATTACTTTTCTCTAATACTAATTTCATTAAGATTAGTTTTGCTTTTGTTCCATTACTTAGTTCTGCTATTTTACCTTCCATTTCTTCTCTTGTGACATTCATATTACCTAAATACATTCTAGCTTTTGTAACATCTTCTTTTTTACCACTTGGAGCAATGAAATCTATTACTTTATCATATTCTTTTAGAATATCTTCATAATTTTGTGGCATATATCCTACTTTGATATCTGTTCTTGTCTTTAGAGTGTTATAAATTTCTTTTATTAACGTAGATTTCCCTACTCCATTTTGTCCAATGATGCAGACATGAGGGTTTCCTATTATTTCTAATTCTATATTTTTTGATAATGTTTTATCTTTTACTTTTAATTCTTTTAGGGAAATATTAATAATTTTCTTTGTTTTAGGAATTTCTACTTCTTCAAAGGAAAAATTGATACTTTCTTCTATATCTGGTAGTTCGGTTAGCTCTTTATTATCTAGTTTCTTTTCTTGTGATTTTAGAGAATGCATTTTCTTTTTTAATAATCTTGCTCCATGGGGATCACTTCTGGAAATGGTATTCTGTTGGTACTCTACTTTCTGCATGACCTGTTTTAATTTGTCTTGTTGTTCTTGATATTTTCTTTTTTCTGATTTTGCTATTTGTGTTTGTTTGTTTAATTTGTTTAATCTAATCTTTACATAAGTATCATAATCAATTCTTACTAGAGTATGTCTACATTCTGTTTTGTGTTTTATTTGTTCTATATGCAAAATCATGTTTGCCGTATGAGAAAGTAATGTTTCATCGTGTGACACATAGATGATAGGTTGCTCTGATTTATTTATAAAGTTTTCTAACCATTCTAATGTTTCAATATCTAAATCATTCGTTGGTTCATCTAGCAATAAAATATCATACTCTTCTACTAACAGCTTTACAATACGAATCTTTACCTTTTCTCCACCAGATAATGTTTTTAGTTTTCTATCTAGTAGGTCATCCTTTAGATTTAGTTTATCTAGATGTTTATAAAAACTATTTATCTTATTATAATAATCTTCATCACTAGTAAATAAATATTCATATCCTGTTTTTTCAAGTTCTTCTTCTGTTAATGATTGTTCTAGATAGCCAAGCCTGTTTCCTTTTCTATTAATTGTGCCTTCTACTTCTGCGTAGTTGATAATTCCTAATATTGCCTTTAGAAGAGTTGATTTTCCATTTCCTTCTTCGCCAATGACTGCTAGTTTGTCTTTTTTATTTAATATTAATGATAAGTCTTTTATTATATATTTATTGTTTACTTTAATACTTAAATTATTTATTTCTAACATTTCTTATGCCTTCCTTTCTGGCATAATTAAAGTTTATGCCGTACTTATCTTGTTACTATTCTCATGCTATCACCACCAAATATAAAAAGACACAATAACTATTATGTTATAGACTGTGCCTTTTATTTTATTTATTTAATTTGTACATAGTAAAAATAATCAATCTAATCCATAATTTTATAGATAAAGTTTTTAAATTGATTATTTATTACCATATATTCGCCTTCTTTCGATTATGATTATATCATAATGTTTTTAAAAATACAACCGACTCGCTTTTGGAATGGTTTTTATAATTTATTTGTATATTAAAAGCAATTACTTATTATTTCTATTTTTGTACTTGAAGACAGGTTTTCTTTATGTTATGATTAATTTGTAGGAAGAATTCTTACAATTAAAAATAGGAAATACTTAACATTCGCTAGTTAAGTACTTACCAAATTTTTTGGGTTGCACTCAACTAACTAGTTTGAGTGCTTTTTTAATTTTATTTCACTATAATAAAAAGGATAGATAGTAGTGAAAAGATGATTAAAAGTAGGGAGCAAATTAGCATATCCTTTTTAACCATTTTCAGGCCTCCTTCCTTTTGAAGTTGGCAAGCACCTAAACAGTTAAATATTTCCTGGGTTATACGTTATCATAGACTAAATTTTAAAACAAATGACTAAAAATCCTTTTCTCGTTTTTTAGAAAAGGGTTTTTAATTATTACTCTTATACTTTTTAAAAATGTTTCGTTTAATATCTATCTTTTTTATAACTTTTGATTTATTCATTCTTTATCTTGTACTTGAAAACCTAGTTTTCTTATGTTATGATTAATTCGTAAGAAGAATTCTTACAATTAAAAATAGGAAATACTTAACATTCGCTAGTTAAGTACTTGCCTTTTGTTTTGTGGTAGCACTCAACTAACTAGTTTGAGTGCTTTTTATTTTTATTTCACTATAATAAAAAGGATAGATAGTAGTGAAAAGATGATTAGAAGTAAGGAACAAATTAAAAAAGTCCTTCTTAACCATATTCAGGCCTCCTTCCTTTTGAAGTTGGCAAGCACTTAAACAGTTAAATATTTCCTAGATTTTACATTATCATAGACTATAATTTTATACAAATCACAAAAAAAATCCTTTTCTACTATTTTAGAAAGGGATTTTGCATTTTTTATTAAGAATTTTTTTCGTTTTGTTGGGTAATTATTTCTCTTTTAACTTTGTTAGAAAGTTTTTACAATCATCTTTTATTAAAATTGTTTTCTCTTTTATGTCATAAAATGATTCTAAATATTTTTCATTTATTCTAATTAAGGTTGTGTTTTTCAACTTGGCAGTCATTTCTTCGAATGGGAAGCGAATTATTCCTGGTGTATTAAATCCTACTCCTAATTCTAGTAATAGAATTTTTTTGTCTTTATATTTATTTATAAAGTCTTCATAATTTTTATGTAATTTGTGCCAATTATTATCTTCTACAAAATAGTCATCTTTTCTAAGGTTTACTTCCATAGTCTCGCCACAGTTTGGACAATATGGGACAAGTTCTTTTGGTATTTTACAATCATAATCTTCTTTTAACATTTTATTTACTAAATCTAAGCATCATATAATTTATTATGACATGCCCTACTACATTGAATTTTAGAAAGGGATCCTTGTACTTCAAATACTTTATCTTTTTTGAATCCTGCTTTTAGGAATTGTCCATCTACGTTTGTTGTAATGACAAAATAATTTTTATCTTTTACCAAATGATATAAGTCTTTATATACTGTTTTGGCTTCTACATTATACAAGTTGTTTTATTTCTTGAATACTACAACAGAACCATCTCCTTTCACTAGGTATCCTT
>OLVO01001668.1_pt1 | contig 22055 bp, 40 predicted proteins | sample 1672571 | NCBI WGS metagenome assembly OLVO01 (sample SAMEA3136700, study PRJEB25190) | human gut metagenome | biome: human gut; feature: human-associated habitat; material: faeces | place: Austria | collected 2013
GTATCTCCTAACTTGAATTCGAGCAATATAGGGGGGACAAAATTCTACAAAATATTTTAAAAATAAATAAAATTTAAAATAAAAATACTCCCACACAATTAATATTGTATAGAAGTATTAAAATTCTAAATCCATTTGAGTTGTTCCTCTTCTTGTTCTATTATATTATCATTCTTTATCGCATTACAATGTCTATGAGCTAATTGAATATTATTCCATGTATGTGTTCCATCTTTAGCTAATGGAATTATGTGGTCAATACTTGGATAGCTCTCACCTGCTATAAAGTATCCTTCATCATTATAATAATAATCATTTATATCTACTTGTCTTCCACATATCTTGCATATTCCTTCATCTCTTTGTATTAGTTTTTCTAATGATATATCATTATCTATTTGTTCTTTATTTTTTATTCTCCTTCTTAAATCATGTTGTCTATTTTGATATTTCTTTTTACAAATATCACTGCAATAAGCACTTCGCTTTGTACCTATAAATATATTACCGCATACTTTACATTTCTTTTCATACAATGTTTGATTGTTTCCACACTTCGAACAACGTAATTTATTATCTTCTGTTATACTTAAACTTGTCCCTTTTCTTTTTTTAATCTCACCACATTGTTTACATTTATATCTAATAACTCCTTCTGTATACCCATCTAGATATTCAAAATAATTACCATATAATTCATTAAATCTTTCCTTAAATTTTTTTTCTAATTTATTATAGTCGATAGTATGTTTAGTATACTTTATTTGGCACTTGCAATTAAATTTACTATATAATAATGTTTTACCTTTCAATTTATTAATTTTCCCACATTTTAAACATTTAATTATATGAATATCCTCAGTAAATGCATTTTGATTATTTTCCCTATCTATATATTCATATTTATTTTTATATTTATTGTTAAATTCAATTTTGAAATTATTTATATATTTTTCAGCTTCGCACTTATTACATTTTAATTTTGCAGTTTTTCTCAACGAATTATCAGGAATAATATTTATTTGACTTCCACATATTTTACACTTTATAATAATAGAATTTCTGCTGTTAGTATAACCTCCTACATATTCCCATTTATCGCCATGCAATAAACTAAATTTTTTTATAAAATCTTTTTCTAATTTATTTCTGTCAATTAATTCTATACTTTTTTCTCCATTTATTTTACCTGCTTCTTTTAAAGTTAAAATCTTTAAATTATCATATCTATTATTTAATTTATCTCCATCTATATGAATAGCTATTTCATTTTCTTTTAAATCTCTAATAAATGTTTGTGCTACTAGTCTTGCTAAACTTATATTTAGGCGTTTATCTTTATTTTTTAATGTTACTCTTATTAATCCTTTCTTTAAAGAACCTTTTATTATATTCTCTCCGTTTTTATATATTCTTTTTAATTCCCCATAGTTGCTTACTTTATATAAACCTTCAAGTCCTTCAACGTCCTTCCAAATTTCTTCCACATCAACCACCCCTATTAATTCTTTTTCTAATTATATTATAGTATAAACTGATATCAGTTGCAATCAGAATAACAATATTTTATAATTAAATTGAGGTGATAATATGGTTAGAAAAGATTTAAAAAATAGAACTCCAATCGGTTCTGCTATTGATAATGATTTATATAACTGGTTAAAAGAATATTCTAAAGAAACATCTATTCCAGTATCTAAATTACTTGATAAAGCAATAACATTATTAAAAGAGTCTACAACTAAGTAGGCTCTTTTTTACCATTTTTCCTCATTATTGAATTTTTCTTTTTTACTTTGATTAAATCCTTTCCTCTTCTCAGGATGCAATTTATTGTGACAAGAAGAACAAACGGCAATTAGGTTTTTATATTGTTTCCCATTATAAGTATAATATCTACTCAAAGCTAATGCTGGATGATTCCTAACAAACTGTACGTGATGTACAGTTGTTGCTTTTGTTATCTTTCCATGTTCTTTTTTACAAATTTCACATTCCCAATGATTTTCTTCTAATATAGCTTTTTTTAGATGTCTAAATTCTTTACTCATATAAAATTTAGCTAATTCATCTTTCTCTATCAGTTCATTTATCCATTTTTCTAAATCTTTACTTTTCATTGCTATATAGTACTCCTACATCTACATATATGTTTCTTATTATGTACTTGGCTATTTAATCTATTAGTCTTTCTATATCTATATCTAAATAACTTACAATTTTCTTCATGCTCTTTTAATTTTTCACGTATTGCCTCATATTCTATGAATGTATTTATTATTGTACTTATACATCTTCTAAATTCATCTATTCTTATATTAAACACATTATTTATTAAATTATATAATGTTTCTTCCATTTATCTTTCCTCCTAAATAATAAAGGGCCTTATTATTATAATAAGATCCTTTATTTAAATTATTTGATTGCTTCTAATAAGCTTCTTAATTCTTCTTTATATTTTTCATCTTTAACTATTCTTAACAAACATTCTATCTCCCACTTTCTTGGTGTATTGGGCATCTTCTTTCTTACAGCTAAATCTATTATACTTTTAGCTTTGTTATAGTTATGTATATGTGTATGTCCTTCTTCAAAGTGTTTCTTAGTATTATGTACTATATATCCATGCTTTACCTGATATATAACATATTCTTTTCTTTGATATATCTTTCTTGCTCCTGGAGATTTATCAAAGTTAGGTTTATCTCGCATCAACTCTTCCAGTTCCCAATACTTCTTCGGAACTTCTATTGTAGCTTCTATAACCTCATTTATATCTCTATATACTTTTTTCCCATTTCATTCCAACTCCTTGAATGTGAAAAGCTGATGCACTCTATTTAAAGTACATCAGCTTCTCTAGACCTATATTACTATTTAATGTGGGGAATTTATATATTTTTTTACAATATAATAGTAACATATTGTTTCTGAAATTTTTCTGAAATTTTTCTGAAATACTTCCGAACTTTTTCATTCTATATTATAATCTATTTTTTATTTTTTCTATTAAGCCATCTCTTATGTTTACACACTGTCTATCGCAGTAACCAGTCATTTTAGCTATGTGATTCCAATTATTTTTTCTCCTATCATTGCTAAAATATCTAGCTTCTACAATCTTTTTTTCTGTTTCATCTAATAAACTCATTGCAGCTTCTACTCTTTTTATTTGTATTTTTTTCTTATTTATTTTCTTTGTTTTATCTAATATATCTTTTTCCCTTCTTATTAATTCTTCATATACCGTATCAGTTATATTATTTGTTATTCCTGTAGTTTCAGAAGAATATGTAATAGCTTTACATCCTTCATATTCTTGTTTTGATATCTCTAGTTCATATTCAAGACATTCTACATCAGCTTTTAGTCCTGTATAATCGTAAAGCTTTCTTTCTGCTTTTTTAAACTGTTTATCTAGTTTTTTACTCTTCTTATCTGCCATAATCTTTCCCCCAATTAATGTACTTTTATACTTCCCACATATCTGGCACTGTGTTAACTGCTATACAATCTCCTAATAATTTGTATATTATACATTTTGCACACTCTTCTTTGATTATTTTGAGTGCTTGTTTTATTTTTTCTTCCATTATTTTTCCTCCAATTCTCTTTCTACTTCTTCTATCGCTTCTATAATAGAAGCTAGAGGACTTAGCCCCTTAGCTTCCATTATTTGTTTTGCTCTATTTACAATTTCATTTACTTTGCTTAATAGCAAATCGTATCATCCCCTCTTTAGTCCTTCTAATTTTTCAAGTTTATTATCAATATATTTACATCTATTTTTACAACTCTCTTTTAATACAAACTCTTTCCCATCAGCTCTGCCTATAATGCTATAGCCTATAAAATTTTTACAAGCTCCCTTATTATCTTCTTTTTCAAAGTTTTTACATTTAATTTTACATTCCATTAATCTTCCTCCTTTAGAAAAAACTTAATTTCTTATAACTAACTTGTCCTATTTCTTCTTTCTTAAATTGTTCTACTGGATCTAAATATTTTACTCTGCCACATTCATAACTGCATTTGTTATCGCAGTCTTTGCAGCATTGTCGTTTGCATATATTATTTAAATCCAGTTCTATATCACTTTCTATCTGTTCAAATAACATTAATTCTTTTACTGCGTCCATTCTCTCACATCCAAATGGAGTCATGTTTTCACATTCAAACATTTTATTCACCTAGTCTTATTACATATACTCTAAATGCTCCTCTAGTAGGATTGCAGAAGGTGTACCCTTCACCCTCTGCTATTCTATAAGCTTCTTCTGCTTTTTTAGGTAAAATAGGATAATATCTTATGTATTTTTCTTCTATTTGTTCTAAATTGCATTTAATATTATTTCCTACTAAGTAATTATAGAACTGTTCTTTACTCTTGTAATCTTCTTCTTTACCTACTAAATGTTTTATATTATTTTTATTGTCTCTAAATGTCATTAACTCTTCATTGTCAAAATTAAAAGGGTATGTCATCATCATCTATTGCTGTAAATCCATTTGGATCTAATCCTGGTGTTGGTTCAAAACTTGGATTATCTTGTGGGTTAGTTTTATAGTCTAAAGCTTGTACACTTCCTGTGCTAACTTTTGTAAAACTTCTATTTTCCCCTGCTTGAGTTTGATATCTATCTACTTTAATTCTTCCTTGAATTGCAACTAATCTTCCTTTTGTTATATAATTAGCACAAAATTCAGCTGCTTTTCCTATTACTTCTACTGGTATAAAGTCTACTTCTCTAGTTCCATCCTTTTTTGTATAATCTCTATTTATTGCAATTGTGAATGTTGCAACTGCTGTTCCAGTTCCAGGGATATATCTTAACTCTGGGTCTTTTGTTAGTCTTCCTACTAAACTTACACTATTCATTTTTCTTTCCCCCTATTATATTCTCGTTTTTTTGTTTTTATTGCTTCCATGCTTCTATTAGGTAAATATTGTTGTATTTCTTTTGTGCTATAACCTTCCCATGTCATATCCTTTAGAATTTGTTTTTCTTCGTCAGTCCATCTCTTATTACTACTAACTTTAAATTCTTGTATTTTATCAATATCGTCTTTTTTTATTTTATCTAAATTCCCTGTTCCATATATACTATAAAGCTTATTTCGTATAGCTCCAGCAGTTTTTTTAGGAAGTTTACGTTGTATTGTTTTGTAATCATAACCTTCCTTTATTAACTTAGTTAGAATTTGTTTTTCTTCGTCGGTCCATCTAAATGTGTCTTCCTCTTTTATAATAGGTCTAGTTTTTATATTCAATCTATTTAATCTACTCCTAATTGAATTTTCAGTTCTTTGCATTATCTCTGCTATTTCTGCATAATTGTACTTATATTGTTTTACTAAGAATATTAATTTTTCATCTTCATTTTGGGTCCATCTTTTTTTCTTATGTATATTATTTATTATATCTCTTTGTCTTTTGGCTTCTACCCACTGTGGTTCTTTTCCTAATGAATATCTTATAAATTTTGAAAAGTCTAAGAATGTTTGATTTTCTTCTGCCCATTTCCAAAACTTGTCTATCTTTATAACCTTAAAACTATTATTATTAACTTTTTTGCTAGTTAAAGGTAATCCTCTCCTAATCCATGCATTTCTTGTGTTTCTATTTGAATTGTATCCTACTACCTTTATCAATTGATTTAAAGTTATATAATCTCCATTATCTAAAAAAGCTCCTAATTTTAATTTACTTCTTTTTATCGAAATCGCTTTTTCACTTCTATTTAATACTTTAGACATTGTAGGTATACTTTTAATTCCCCAGTTTGTCTTTAAATATTCTATTTCTTCATTAGTCCATATTCTCATAGCTATCCCCCTTTCACTGTAAATCTAGTAAGTATAATATCGCCGCTTCTTTACAGTCATGTTTTTTTATGTTTATGTTTTTTCTACTATCTATACTTAAATATTCTTTTCCCCCATTATTTTCTATCCAGTATAATCCTTTTGGATAGCCTGTCTTAATTACATTTAAAAAGTCTCCTGGTCTAATCTGTTTTATTTTTATTTTTTCCCCACATATTATATATTTATAATCTTTTATTAATTTGGGCTTTCTTATATCTTTTACCTCTTTTTGTCCTAGTTTTAACTTTTTTATTGCTTCTCTTTTACTTTTAAAATAATATCTTTTATTAAGATCTACATCTAACACATATACTTTTTTGTTATTTGTAGGACCTACATATTTACATTTTGGAAATAATTGTTCTAATTCTGTTTTTCCTCCTTTTGCTCTTATTTCTTTTATTTCTTTTATTCTTTTCTTAGCTTCTTCTTTATCTTGTAAAACCGTAAAATTTGGAATATTCTTATTCCCATTTAAAATGGTATATGCAAGTGCTAAATAATTTTCATAACAAGGGTCTTTTTTATAGTCCATATTTATTCCCCCCTTAAATATTCCCTTTAAAAGTCCATCCTCTCGCTTTAAGTTTTTCTATGTGTATTTCTAATGCTTCTGGCATATATTCAATCATTCCTAGTCTATCTATAATATTTATAGTTACTTGTACTACATCAAAAGCTTCTTCTAATACTTTATCTATACATATTTCATTTTTTCTATATTTATCTGCAGCTTCTATTAACTCCTCTGTTTCTTCTCTTAATTTGTCTAACTCTACACCAAACTCTATATTTGTTGTATCTAGGATTGGAAATTTAGTCATTTTTTCTTCCCCCTTTTATTAATTCAAATCGTTCATTTTCTTTTTTTAAGTATTCATCTATTCTTTCTATTTGTTTATTTATAGTGTGTACATAATTCCACCATGCCCCCATTGCAAATCCTATACTAAATATGGCAGAAACCACTATAAGATATAGTATTATTTTCATACCCTTTATTTCTCCTTATTTTTTATTTTCCATTCCTCTGGAATTGTTTCATAAACACATTCATTTAATATTTTTTTTATTTCACATTTATTACAATCTTCTTCTTTGTCACAAATACTTTTTAAATGTATTAATGCTTCTAATGTATTCATTTTTCATCCTCCTTTACTACCTTCTAATCTAGATATTTACAAGATTAGAAGGTTTATTAAGATTAAAACTATGTACTTAATTAATTATTTCACTTTGATTTTTATAAAAAAAGCTTATAAGTTTTTTTATTTTTTCTAAAACTACTTCATTTTCTTTTTCTCTATTTTTTATACTTTTTATTTTCGCCTTTGAATTTGCATCAAATAATTCTTTAATTTCTTCTAAAACTAAGTAATCATTAGCTTCTTTGTCTTCTAAAATTCTTGTCTTACATAACCCTCTTTTCTCTAATTCTTCAAATAATTGCTCTTCTGTATATTTTGATAAATCTTCTATTGCTTTTTCATATTCTAGATTTTCTCTATACTCTATTGCTTTTTGTATATTTATTTTATTTTGTTTTTCTGTTACAACTTGAACATTTTCAAAATACCAATTCATAGTAAAAACTAATAATTCTTCTTTTGTTTCTATATCATCTTTTTCAGATAACTCAATTTGATCTATAAATGAGTATCCTATATCTGAATTGTCATTTATAAATATATTTACCCAATGTGCATCAGCTTCTTTTTCTGCTCTTATATCTCCAACTGTTGCTATTAGTGAACTTGTTTTTTCTATCTTTATATCTCCAATAAGTGTGTTTATTTTGTAATTCATAATCTTATCCCTCCATATTTTTAATTTAAATTAAATGATTGTTGCTCAACTTGCAATACTTCTTGTTGTTGCTCCCAAACAGTTTTTATTCCATTTTTTCTTAAAATATCATGTATAAACTTTTTCCCCTTTTGAGTCCACTTTGTTTGTGGTTTTGCATTTTTAACCTCTGATTGAACAGTTCTTGCATACCCTTTACCTTGATATTTACTATATAAAAGCCATTGACCATTTTGTTTATATTGGACTCCTAAATCATGTAATAAATCATTTAAAGCATGTCCACTCATTCCAAAGTCTTTTGCTATTTGTGTTATAGTAAGCAATGTATTATTATCTTCTAAAACTTTTTTAGTATAATTTGCAGCAGGTAACAATTCATTTATCGTATCCGATTGCTTTTCAATTGTATCTTGTAATGGTTTTTCTACTATTTCTTTATAATTCTTAATAGCTAAGGCTGTTTCAGCTTTAGTAGATGAATTTACTATACTTAATATTGCTTGGTCCTCTTCTGTTAATTGTGCTACTTTAGGATTAAAATAATTTTCTTCTAAAGAATCAAACATATCCCATGCTTTATCTGTTCCTAACATTTTACAATGTCTACTTGCACCTCTTTTAGTCCAAAGTATTAATACTGATGCAAATTTAATTTCTTTATATAAGGGGTTATCGGAATTTTCTAGTACCCTTTTAAATTCTTTTAATTCTTCACCTTGTAATTTGTAATAATGTTTCTTTTCTTCAAATTTATCTTGATTATAATTAAAATTTTGTGTGATTTGTTGCTCTTTACATTCATAAACTTGTGCTAATGTTTTAGTTGTTATTACTATTTCATTATTAAAATTCACTGGTGTTAATCCACTCATATCTACCCCTCCTTAAAATACTGAATATTTTTTATCAATAAATCCGTTGTTCCATCTGTATTATTTACAATTCTGTATTTACTACTATCTCTAAATGCATTAAATTTATTTTTTATAACAAATCCAGTAGCCACCGTTTATATTAGTTATTTTCCATATTAAACCCCTATTGATTAAATAGAAGTTATATACTATACTTATATTTAGGTTTAATGAGTTGTATATTATATAACTCCTGGCATTGTCTTTTAGATAGTGCCTTTTTTATTTTTCCATAAATATTGAACTAATTTATAAACTCTTTTTATCTCTTTATCGTCTAAATGCTTCATAAGTTCAATTATTGCTTTTATGTGATTTTGTCTTTCTTTTTCACTCATTACATTTCCTCCTTTTATTTTTTATAACTAGATACAAATATTTTTATTAATTTTAAATATTTTATGTCGTGTATAGCTTCTATTTTTTTTACTATTTCTTTTTTTATTTCTTCCTCTTGTAATTTCTTATTTTCCATATTCTCTCTCCTTTTTTTATTTTACCAATAACAACAAGTTTATTAACTCTTGAAATGTCATTGTTGGATTAATTGCAGCAATAACATTTAACAATTTAATAGTCATAGTCATTACATTGCACCCCCTTCCATTTCATTTAATAACCCTTGAAGGTATGTAGCTCTTTTTATTATAGATTTAACTAATTTCCATTCTTTTGTTTCATCAACTTCTATAAGATCTAAATTTCTAAAATATTCGTCTGCTTTATCTAATCTATTTATTAATGATTCTAATTCTAGTATTATTTCCTTTTTAGTCATCTAAATACCCCCTTTATCAAACTTTGCTCTATAACTTTGTAAACTAACAACAAAACTGTGGTCTATTAAAACTTTATAAACTAACATTATATTTATTATTCCCTAATATTTTTCTACTGGGAATTAAGCCATCCATAGGTTAAAACGGCATATCTTTAGCTTCTATTTGTTCATATTTAGATTTATAACAATAATCTCTTTTGAGTTCGTTAGCTCCTTCTGTATAAAATCTTTTTCTAGTTTTATCGAAAATCATATCCATTCCTACCTCTTGAATACCTTCTATTCTATTCTTAGATATGTATATTCCACTTGTATCGGCTATTATATCGCCTGTTTCCTTGCTTCTAATTATATTCCTTTGTGAGTGTAAAACGTAATCAGCTAAACCTACAATTTCACTAGCTCCTGATACATCAAACATATCTGTTACATTCTTTTTATCGTCTTTGCTTTTCTTCTTCTCATGGGCCACCAGAATTACTACTAAATTATAAGTTTTAGCTAGATTCTTTAAACTATTAGCTAGATGTTTCTGTTTTATATATTCATCATTCGTTGGATCATCTGTAATTATAGTCATAAGATTATCCAGTACTACAAGTTTTACACCCTTTTCTTTATGCAGATACTTAATTGTATTAATTAAGTTAGTTTCGCTAGGTTTCTCATTATCATTAAATATATATAAGTCTTTACTCCACTCTTGGATAAGCTTAGAAGCTTCTACATCTAATCCGTATTTAATTGCTCCGTATTCGTCTGTATATTCTTTTATATCTTCACTATTAGCAACTGTCATTTTAAACCATGCCATAACCTTTTTCTGAGGTAATTCTCCACTATATAAAAATACTGGGACCTTATAATAAAGTGCGTTTGCTATTATTTGATTTAATATAGTTGATTTTCCTGTAGATGGTTTACCAGTAAGAACTGTTAAGGTTCCATACTCTAATCCATGTAAAGCTCTGTCAAGCTTATTAAATCCAGTTGAAAGACTTTCAACTTTAGTAATTTCTTTTATATCACTAGCACTAGTAAACATATTATCAAATCTACCTGTATCACTAGCTATATCTTTTATTGATGTTAGTTTGTTTTCTATGTCATTTAAGGTTAGTGTTTCTATGTCTGTCGATAAGTAATTTATTTCTTGAATTATTTTTCTTTTATTTGATAACTCTTTTATTTTATTTATGTAAAATCTTAAGCTCTCAACATCTGAAATCATTGTTGTTGTGCCTGTTATTTTAGGATAACCTCCTATAGATTCAAGCATATTTTCACGTTCTAAAAATTCAGCTAATGTTAAAGTATCTATCTTTTCACCTCTGCTATCTAATGCCATTACAGAATTAAATAATACTCTTATATCATCATAATAAAAGTCACTTTCCTTTAAGTTTAAATCTTTTATCATTTCTAAACTCTTATAGTTATCTAATAAAATGCAGCCTATAATTGATTGCTCTAATTCACTAGATGCCAATTTATTTTCTTGTGTATATACTTGCATATATATCCCCCCTATAATCTATTAGCTCCGTATAAACTTTTGAATTGTTGCTCTGGTTGATCTTGTTTTACTTCCTGTTGTAAGTAGCTTTCAAATTTTGTTCCAAATAAAGTTTCTGGTCTTAAATATTTACTCATATCAGGATTATCTTTCCACTCTTTTGTTTTTATATCAATAACCTTTAAGAAGTCCTCTTCCTTAAAACCTTCTCTTATTCTTGCATCTATACAGGACTTTGTTTTTTTAGTAGTATATTTAAAACTCTTAGAAGCTTTTTCATTTAAATGGTCGATTACTCGACTATATATATTATTTTTAATTCTATTTATATTATCTATTTTAGGTGTGCCCTCAACTGTGTCCTTTTCTGTGTCCAATCCGTGCCCTTTAGTATCTTCAATTGTAGCAATATTCTCATTTAACTGTGTCCTATCTGTGTCTTCAACCGTGTCCTCAACCGTGCCCTTTTCTGCGTAAGTTTTTAATATATAAATGCTAGATTCTTTTTTACTGTTAGCTTTTTTGATTAACTCTATAAAGTCATCTTCTATAAATTGTTTGATTAATCGTCTAGCTACTTTTTCAGTTACTTCAATGTCTTTTGCTACTGTTCTGACTGTAAGATCTACTTGTCCAATAGGCAACCCTTTAAGTCTAGAGTAGTTTTCTTTTCTTATAAGGTAATCATAGAATTTATGTTCTGGTGTTCCATATTTGAACGATAATGCTCTTGTATCATACTTGTAATAACTTTGTCCCATAAAAACCACCTACTAACAATTTAAAATTGTTTTCCGATATTTTCTTCTAACCAAGCATCTACTTTATCGGCTAATATATTTATCTTTCTTCCTGTCTTAATCATTGGAAAGCCTTCAGCATTAGCTAACTTATAGCTATAATTCATAGAGAAGCCATAATTTTTTGCGAATTCTTTTACTGTTATTATTTTTTTATTCATAATATTCCCTCCATTTCTATTCATTGTCATTAAAGAATAATTCTGTTACTGGTATATCTAATACTTTAGAAATTTTTTTTATTGTATCTATTCTAAGATTTATCTTTCCATTTTCTGCTTTACTAACTGTTGCTGGTGATATACCTGCCAATTTAGCTAATTCTTTTTGACTTAAACTTTTTTTAATTCTAGCTATTTTTAAATTTAAACCCATAATTACACATCCTTTCATATCTAATTGGATATTTTTTAACTTTATACTTTTTATTCTAGTATCTTTTCGGATATATTTCAATATTTTTTTGGATATTTTTTTAATTTAAGTATATTTTTATTTCCATTTGGATATTTTCCATATATAATTAAATTATAAAGAGGTGATAATTTTGGATAGTAAAAAAATAGGTGAAGCTATTAAATTAGCTAGAAAAAAAAATAAATTAAGTCAAAAAGAATTAAGTGAATTATGCGATATACCTGTTATTAGCATTGGTAGATATGAAAGAGGAGAGCGAACTCCCAACTTTAATACATTAATTGATATAAGTAAAGCTTTAGGAATTCCAATAAGTGCTTTCGATAGCGAAGGCTGGTCTTATTATGATAATGGACGTGCTTTCGGTCAAAGTGGCGAAGAAATATCTTTTAGCGAAATGATAAATTCATTATACGATCCTTTTCTTGGAAGAGGTAAAGAAGAAATTATTAATATGTGTGAATATGCTTCTAAAATTCTAGAGGCTTCCAATATCAAAGTTACTTGTAGGAAAGATAAAGACTTTGAATATCTTATATACATTCAACAAAAACAAGATACTGCTATTTTATTTCCTAAAGAGTTTTTCGTAGAAGCTGAAAAAATAACATGGTTTATGAAAAACGAAATATCTACTATTATGGAGTATAACAATGAGTAAACGTGCCAATGGTGAAGGAACTATTGTTCCGTACAAAGTAAATGGAGTACAGAAGGGTTGGAGGGCTTCCATACAAATAGGATTTAAGCCTAATGGCTCTCCAGATAGAAAGCAATTTTACGGAAAAACTCAAAAGGAAGTAAAAGAGAAACTAGAGGACTATAAACGTAAAATGTCTATGGGTATCCTAAACGAAGAAAAAATAACTATTCAGGACTGGTTTTATACTTGGTTATTTGACTACAGAAAACAAGATCTTAAACCAAAGAGTTTTGATAGATATTACGGAATTTATAAAAATTATATTAATAATACCACATTAGGGAAAATTAAATTATGCGATTTAAGAACTACACACCTACAAAGACACTACAATAATTTATTAAACCAGGGAGTTACGCCAACAACAATTAAGCAGCTTAATACGAATCTAAAAACATGCTTAGGTGAAGCTGAAAGACAAGGTTATATCTTAAAAAACTGGTGCAAGCTTGTTACCCTTCCTAAAATAGAGGACAATAAAGAAATAAAGGTATTAACTAAAGAAGAACAAAGCAAATTTTTAGAAGCTATACAAGGTCATGAATTACAACTATTGTTTATAGTTGCACTTGGTACAGGTTTACGACTTGGTGAGCTTCTAGGTCTTAAATGGTGTGATATAGATTTTAAAACCAATGAATTAACAGTACAGAGAAGCATCCAAAGGGTACCTATATTTGAAGGTGATAAAATAGTTAAGTATGAAGTAATAGAACAAACTCCAAAAACTAAAAATTCAAATAGAACTATACCAATACCTCTAAATATTATTAGTAAATTAAAAAAACATAAAAAGGAACAGAATCAGCTTATTTTATACATTGGAGAAGCTTATACTAATAATAATTATGTTCTATGTAATAAACTTGGAAATATTATAGATGAAAAAAAACCAGGAAGGAATTTAAAAAGTATTTTAAAAAAATTAGATATTGAGCCAATGAAATTCCATGCTCTTAGGCATACATACGCAACAAGATTATTTGAGGCTGGAGTACCACCAAAAACAGTACAACATTTAATGGGTCATGCTGATATACAGACCACGTTAAATATATATACTCACGTTATGAAAGGTGAGAAAATGGAAGCAGTTGATAAAATTAATAATTTATTTATAGAAGTCTAACATTAGACTTCTTTATTTTTTAACACATCAACAACACAATAATAACACAATGACTGTAAAAATAAATAATTCTATAGGAGATTAAACATTATAACAACATTGAAAAATACACATTTATAACTTATTATTAATTTAAATAAATATTTATAAAATGTAATTTTTAATATCCCGTCATCGGCACCATTTTTTTACATATGATTACTAAACGCATTGAAAAACCTAGACTGTAAGGGCTAGGTTTTTTTTATTCCCATAAGAAAACAACACATTTACAACACAATTGGAAAAATTATATGTTTTATCCTTGTTTTCTCTTCTAATAGCTCTTTTTAAATTTTCTATTTCCGTTTCATAATAAATAGCTTCATTCCAGTATGTACTTTTCCAGTTATTAAGTTTAGATCTTTCTAACTCAAAAAATTTTAACCTAATTAAATTACTTTTTCTAATAAGTTTATCTTTTGCTTTATAATAAATCTGTGATACCTTTGTTATTTCAATTTCTAATATATCAGCAATTTCTTTATCGCTCTTATCATCAAATGTCTTAAAAAGTATAATATCCCTTTGATTTCCATTAAGGACTCTATTTATTTCACTTATATAGTCTTTTATGATTAATGTATCTAGTACTGTTTTTTCTATGTTTATAGTTCTATCTGGAATGATTTCATCCAGGTATGTATCATCATCATTATTTATTGGTCTATTCAAGGAAATTGAATGATTACAAAATCTTTTCGCCCTTCCTAGATTTTGAAATTCTCGTAATATATATTTTTCTACACAAGTATAATAATAAGTTAATTCAGAAGCTCCTTTGGTTTCGTCATATGTATCAAAAACATTTATTAATGCTAATGCTCCAATTTGAACTAACTCCTCCATATCTATGCCAAATTTATTATTTTTATATTTTCGTGCTATCTTCTTTAGCATTAGTTCCCATTTTAAATACTCCTGGTTAGTCATATAATCATCCCCTTTAGTAATATAGATAAATAATATTAAAAAGCTTTTAAATCGCCTTAGAATCGAAATAAATAGCTCATTTTTTTATGTTTAAATTTAAACTATAATTTTGTTGTGTTAAAAATATATAATATCAATACATTTTATTTATAACACCTCGCACGAAGATTTATAATATTTTGGATTTGTTGTTTCCTCTCCACCGTTAAAATGTATCTCCTAATGCTCAGGGATTTGACCCCAGGAGGTATAAATAAAGGAACTGTGAAAATATCTCAGTTCCTTCAGTAAATATTATTTTAAATTATTAATAAAATTCTCAATATAAGATTGTTGTGCTCGTTTTTTCTCTTGTAAGATAGCTTCTATAACTTTATCTTTTACAAAAGCTACTGCTGCACTCTCATTCTTATTGGATATTATATTAATATTGAAGTAGTCTTTACATTCTTCAGAAGTTAGCCAAGTCTCATCATTCATCATTTGAATTAGAGTAGCCTCGTCTAATGTAGTAGCTTGTTTATATATATTAAGAATAACTTGATTAATCTTATCTAAGTCATCTGCTTGTCGTCTAAGTTCTTGACTATTACCACAAGCTATTAACCAAGCATTATGTATCATCACAAGACTATTATCATACATATATTTATTATCTCCAGCTAATAGGATTGTAGCTCCCATACTACAAGCAAATGAAGTGTTATAAGTATTGATAGTTGCTCCTGTTCTTCTTAGTGCATTTATTATTGCTATTCCTTCCTGGCAGGAACCTCCCATCGTATTTATATATACATTTATTTCATCTGCTCCATTAAGTTCTTGTATCTGTTCCACAAGTCCTGAGTCATCTACTATATCCCCATATACATATATATCATTCATAGGTATCACCTACTTTTGTTTTACGCTTATAAATGCTGGAGCTAAGTTAGTTACATCTAATACTCTAGCCGATTTGTCCAAACAAAGTCCTGCACATAATTCAACTGCTTTTGCTACTTTTATGTCCTCTAAGAATTTAAACTCATCAGAGACACTTACTTCCATTTGTTTTCCTATTACTAATTGATAGGCTTGAGCATCGAATAATACTGCTCGATTGTTTGGTACTGAATCCACAGTTATAACTTCTGTAGGGAACGGCATAACCTCCACAGTTTGACCTTGTACATTTACTACTTGCATAGCTGGAGCCACTTTTTCAAAATATGTGTCTCCGTTTACTGCCATGAATATTTTATCTCTTTTCTTTGTTCTGCCATTGTCATCTTTGAGAACTTGTTTTATTACTGGTAGCATTACAGAGGCTTCGAATGATGTTACTGGTGTAGAAGTTACAACTGATTCTACTGTTTGAGATGCTATCATATCATTGACTATCTTATCTTCTAATCCCAAAATCATAGCTTCTTTTAGGTTCGCCACCAATAATTTTTTTAAATAATCTAATGACTGAAATCTACAAAAGTCTTGTGCTATTTGGAAATATGCTGTTAATTTCTCAAGTGTTACTCTTTCAATTCTAACTTTCCCAGTTATTTCTTTTGTTATTTCTTCTGTTAATGGTTCGAAGGTAGCCCTATCAGTTCCACCACCATTTAAAACTATATCTACTAATGGTCTATCTGTAGATAATACTTTTACTGCTGATACTAGCTTAGAGTCTGTTTTGATATTTTGAAGGACATCTTCAACATCTTTTACTGGTAAATATGGATCTGTTACTGCTTGATTAATTCCATTTAATTTATTTTTTAGTCCTTCATAAAACTTTTTACTTTCTGATGACATCGCAATATTACAAGATTGATTTTCAATGTTCATATTCATTACTTCATCTTTTATAAGACTTTGTAATGCTATTTCTGCCTCTTCTTTGGAAGTAGCATTAAAAAATGTTTCGTATTTATTTGATCCTAAAATCATAGTTTTTCCTCCATAATTTAGATTTGTGAAGAAATAAATTTATAGACAATTAACTATTGCTTTTAGAACTTATAAATAAAAACTTATAGCTTTTCCCACCCTCTAGTCATGAATAAAGAACAAGCTATACTTTTATTTTAACATATTTCGTTAAAAAAAATAATATTTATTAGATTAATTACTATTTTTCTGATATAATTTAATTGTGAAGAGATAAATTAAATCCTTTTTGATAAGATATTTTTATTGAGTTTTTGATTTTATTCTCTTCTTCTGTTTCCAATTATTTTCTAGTATAATTTCTTATTTCTTATTAAGAAAAAAAGAAGCTCAGGAGTATTTATCCTGAGCTTTTTTATTTGTAGTTACTGTAATTATTGGAGTGGTAACTACGTTTATACTTTCCATTCATCTTTCAAGTTGTTGATTATTTGCATAGCTCGTTGACTTTCTTCGCTATTATTATTTCTATCTGGATGGAATTCCATAGCTAGCTTCTTATACATTTTCTTTAATATCTTTTTATCTTCATCGTTGTAGTTACTTTTGCTATTAACTTGGTAACTACTGTAATTATTATAATTGTGGTTACTGTAATTATCGGAGTAGTAACTACGATAGTTTTCATATGATTGTTGCTGTTGTTTATATTCCTTTTTAATTTGATCTAAAAAATCTTTGTTTCTTAGATTAAGAAATACATCGTAACATCTATCAAATTTCATAGAATTATACTTTTGTTCAAATTTTATTTTAGCTTTATTATATTTTCTTATAATCTCACTATGCTTTCGGCTTGTTTTATATTCTTCTGTTTGTTCGTATTCTTCTTTAATTTCTTTATATAAGGGGTTATCGGAATTTTCTAGTACCCTTTTAAATTCTTTTAATTCTTCACCTTGTAATTTGTAATAATGTTTCTTTTCTTCAAATTTATCTTGATTATAATTAAAATTTTGTGTGATTTGTTGCTCTTTACATTCATAAACTTGTGCTAATGTTTTAGTTGTTATTACTATTTCATTATTAAAATTCACTGGTGTTAATCCACTCATATCTACCCCTCCTTAAAATACTGAATATTTTTTATCAATAAATCCGTTGTTCCATCTGTATTATTTACAATTCTGTATTTACTACTATCTCTAAATGCATTAAATTTATTTTTTATAACAAATCCAGTAGCCGTTTTTATTGTTCTTACTTTAAACTCTTTTTCTACTACTTTTTTATCTATATTAAAACTGTCATAGATATCGTATTTTTCTAATGTCACTTTTATAGCTCTATCTATACCGCTTAAATCTATAAATTTATTTATATCCATGTTACTTGTTGTATCAAGCATACACTCTAATGTTCTTATAGCAGCTTCTTTTTTATCCATCTTTTCAAATCCTACATCAATATACATTTGTGCTATATCTATAAATACTCTAGTTTTATATGTATCATCTCTTATTATTTCAGCCTTTAAAAAATCCTTAAATATTGATTCTTCACTTGCTTCTTTATCTAATATTACTAAGTCATATAGTGGCATTAAATTACCCTCATGTATTAATGCACATTGTTTTAATGCAGTTGAAATGGTTTTCTTATTTTCAATTATATTTATATTAAATTTATCTTCTATAAGATCTACTGTTGTACTATATGTTTTTTTATTTTCTAATCTCATAATTGCTATATTTTGAGTTGCATTTACTGTATATTGACATATAACAAGTGTTACCGGTTCTAATATATTGTTATTCTTCATTAAGTCATAATAATGTGCTGCTATTTGTTTACTCGCATTTGTAAAATTATTTTCATCTTCAAAAATATTTTTACAACAATCTTGTATAAACTCTTCAGCATATTTCCATTTTGCCCTCATTGTTTCATCATGTTTTTGACATTTTGTTATAAGCTTCTTTAAAAACTTATCTACATCTGAATAATCTTTTCCTATAAAGTCAGCTAACATCGGTTTGTCTAAATTTATATCCAGCATATGTACAATGAATTTATCTATTATCATTGTTTATTCCCCCTATTAGTATCTTTTTTCACCTTTCGCATTTCTATAATTATCTTTGAATGTCTCATAATCAGAATCCATATAAGCAGTTATAAGATTAATTGCTTCATTAGCTCCATAACAAAGTGATGTTGCATATCCTTGTTGTTCTAACTTAAATAGCCATTCCTGTTGCTCTTTACTTGCCTTTTTAGTACTATCTTTTTTAAGTTCTATGTATAGGCCATGAAATCCCATTCGAGGTACTGGCATACACAAATCTGGCACACCTTTTCTTAATCCAATTCTTTTTAGCTTAGCCCCATTTTTTCTTTTACCTTCATTCGGTATATGATAAATCATTTCATATTCTGGTACATATGCACTCATACTATTACAGTAATTTATAATTTGCATTTGTTCCGTATCTTCTGTTTTTTCTTTTAAGTAGTATGTATTGCTATATTTACTCAAATCAAATTCCCCCTATCAATTTAATCTAATTAGTGTGTATCTAAAAAATTTGTATCCCGTAAATTCATTAAATCCTGAATAAACACTGTCTTTTTCTAAATAATAATTTGCATATTCTTTTGATTTTGTTACTTCTTCTTTAAAAAACTCATTTCTTGTTATTACTTTTACTTTTACAACTGGCTTGTCTAAATTTTTACTACTGTTCCATGCAGCACCATTAAGTTGTTTAGCTTCTTCTTTATTTGTTTTAGTATATTTTAATAAATAAGCTGCTAAATCTTTATATTGTCCACTTTTATCCAGTAAGCTAATCTTGATAAATCCTTTATTCCAGCACTTTTGGAATATAGAAGTATCTATAGCATTAACTACAAAATGAAAATGTAATGCTTTTCTTTTTCCTACTTCTGCTACTGCTATATATTTAAGTTCTTTTCCTTGTTTTTTATATTCAGTTCTTACTTTTCTTAGCAACTTCTTTTTATCGTCTTTTAACTCTTCTATGCTATTTGGTCTAAGATCTTCTTTATAAGAAAAAACTATATGATAATCTCCACCTTGAAAGTTACAATTTAATAGTCTAGTAAGTTTTAATTCTTTTTGTCTATAATTCACTTTTTCTTGTTGTTCAGTAGTTTTATTTTCTTTTGGTCCTCTAATATCACTTTTCTTAAATTTAGTATGTTTACCTGGGGAGTGTCTTCTATCATATTTTTTGATAACCTCTACTACCTTCCCAGATATTATTGTCTTTTGTACATATGACATTTTTACTTCCCCCATACATCATAAATAATATAAATAAATTTATTAGTTATATGTTCTAATGTTAATAGTATTATCAAGTCGATAAACACCGTGATTGGTGCAACTCTCGACTTGATTTTACTTTAATTTTTCTAGCTATTTTTCAAACTCTAATTTCAAGTTTTTATCTTGATTTTTATCTTTTATTTTGATTTCTACTTTGTTGCCTTCTGTTTCTATAACCATTGTTTCCTCATCTTTGAAATAAACTACCATTTTTTATCTTTCCTCCTTCTCTTTACTACTCAGAATTTATTTTAGAGTATAAAAATTACTCACCGTATCGTGCTTTCTGATAATCTTTTTCTGTCATAAACACTTGAATGTTATCGTAAAGTTGTAAATTGAAAGGTTTTTTAGCTCCTACTTTTATGAAAACATCAGGTAATCCATCATCTCTTTTTCTGTTACCTGCTTTAATTCTTCCAGTAAAAGTTTTTATACGATTTTCATCTGAAAACATTTTAACTGTCACTGGTGTACCTACTGGTAATGTTCTTACTACATCATGCCATATTCTTATAAGTTGTCCTTCTGTCTTTGGTGATTTTTGTATTGGTGCTTTTTGATTAGTCTTTTGATTAGCTTCTTTTCTTGGTTGTCTTGTTTTTAAGGCTTCTACTAATTCTGCCTTATTCATTTTGCTTCTTCCTTTTATATTTAGTTCTCTTGCTGCTTGTCTTAATTCTTTAACTGTCAAATCTTCTAGGTATTTCATTTTATTTACCCCCTTTAATTTAACTTAAAATTCCCCCCCAGCTGCAACCCATTTGTCGTATGAAATTCTATCTATTCTATATTCTCTTCCGACTTTTGCAACATAAAAAGAATTATTTTTCTTTCCATACTGAATTAAATTTCTAGCATATGCTTCACTACAATTTAAGTAGTTTGAAAACTCTTTTACAGTCATATAATCTCTAGCCTTAAATTCATCACTTGTTCTAAACTTTTGAATTATTTCTGGCAAATCAATTCTTTCTAAAATAGAATTAATTAAATCTGCTTGAGCTATATTCCTGATTATAAATTTTTCTGTTTCAGTAGCCATTTCTATTTCCCCTTTTAATTTTTTAAATTAGGCGAGTTTAACTCGCCATTTTTCATTGTTTTTTCTTTTCTTTTTCTTTTTGTTTTTCTAGTTCTTGTTTAGCATATAATGCTTGTGCAACCATCCATATACCTCTTACATCTGTATCGTTTAAATTATTAATTATAGAAGCAATTTCGTTTGCTAGTTTCTTTTTTCTTTCTATATCGTTCATTTTCTGCCCTCCTTTTTTAGCAACGATTGTTAATATACTTATATATTATAGCAAAGATTAATATAAGTCAATGTATTTTTGTTATTTTTCTTGTTTTTTTTAACAATCATTGTTATAATTTGTATATAATAAAGTTTGGAGGTCAAAAATGAATAAAAGAATAAAAGAATTAAGAAAATATTTACAATATAATCAAAAGCAGTTTGCAGATGCATTAGGAATTGCACAAACTTCTGTTAGTTTTTTAGAAAGAGAAGGGTCTAACGTCACTGAGCAAAACATCAAAACTATTTGCACTGTTTTTAATGTCCGTGAAGAATGGTTAAGAGAAGGTACAGGTAATATATTTAAATCATTATCACCAGATGAAGAATTAATAAAATATATTTCTGAATTAGTACAAGATGGAGATCAATTAAAAAAAGATCTCATACTTACTATTTTAAAATTGGATTCTGAAGATTGGGAAGTCATCAAAAAAATAATAACTGGTTTAAATAAAAAAAGATAAGCATTTGCTTATCTTTTTAATATAAATTATTTATTATAATTATATATAAATATTTTTATTATACGAATTTCTCCTTTCTGTTTAAAATTTTTTAAATAATTTTTAGAAAAAAGCAACTTTTTTTTGAGTTATTAACAAAATTTTGT
>OLVO01001669.1_pt1 | contig 22053 bp, 18 predicted proteins | sample 1672571 | NCBI WGS metagenome assembly OLVO01 (sample SAMEA3136700, study PRJEB25190) | human gut metagenome | biome: human gut; feature: human-associated habitat; material: faeces | place: Austria | collected 2013
TATTTTTTTGATTCTTCAAATATTTCTCTATTAGACATTATATTTCATCCTCCTTAAGCCATTTAGCTGCCTCTAAAGCATAATAAGTGATTATCATCTTTGCACCAGCTCTCTTCATTGATAAAAGCATTTCTAATGCAACTAACTTTTCATTAATTAATCCTACTTCTCCTGCATTTTTAACCATTGCATATTCACCACTAACATTATAAACACATATAGGTGCATTAATTTTTTCTCTAGCTTCCTTTACTATATCCAAGTATGACATTGCTGGTTTAACCATTATTATATCTGCACCTTCATTTAAATCTGCCTCTATTTCAGCTATTGCTTCTCTAGAATTTGCTGGATCCATTTGATATCCCTTTCTATTTCCAAAACTCGGTGCAGAACCTGCTGCTTCTCTAAAAGGCCCATAAAATGCTGATGAATATTTAGCTGCATAACTCATTATAGGTATATTTTCAAATCCATTTTTATCTAAGACTTCTCTTATATATCCTATTCTTCCATCCATCATATCTGAAGGAGCCACCATATCTGCTCCTGCTTTTACATGTGATAAAGCAATTTCACCTAAATATACTAATGTTTTATCATTATCAACATTGTTATTACTTAATATTCCACAATGGCCATGATTAGTATATTCACACATACAAACATCAGTTATAATGTATAAATTGCTATCTAGTTCTTTTAATTTTCTAATTGCTTTTTGAACTATTCCATCATCATTATAAGCTTCACTTCCAACACAATCCTTATGTTCTGGAATTCCAAATAAAATTACTGACTTAACTTTAGCTTCATTTAATTCCTTAACCAATTCTTCTAATTTATTAAAATATATATTTGCTTCTTCCCATTTATTTAATGGAAATTCTTTTAGAAGTAAATTAGAGGTAACTTCATTACTTCGTTCTACATATAGATAGACTTTGTATGTTGAGTTTTTCTTACACATAACACAACCAAAAGTATCATTTTGATTCTCTTGTTGATATATGTCCAATATATTGTCATCTATAGCCATTTTTTCTTTATTAATATTCATTACTACTTCACCTCGAATATCAATATCAGCAATTATAATATCTTTTCTAATATACTCTATGCCTTTAGAATATTTATACGTTTTATTTTACAATTTTTTCTGGTTTTTCTTCTTTTATGAGATTATTTTTACTTCTTAGAAAAGGAATAATTTTTTTTATGTTTAGCGTGTTCTCATCAAAATTAAAAAAAACATGGTCTGTCATTTCTATTAATAATGTAAAAATATTTCCAGATTTTAAAGTAAAAATTATATAGTCATATCTCATATTTCCTTTATAAGAACCGGTTGGTCCTTTAAATAATTCTTCTTTTGCTTTGATTTTTGTTATTTCATTATATTTAAAATAAATGAAATTATTATTTTGAATTGAAACAATCATATCATCTGTAAATAAAGTATCATAATTATTCCAATATATTAGTTTTTTTTCTGTATCAAATAATTTTTGTTTCTTAATATTTTCTACCAATTTAGAAATGATTTTTGAAGATTTATTTTTCATATAGAATCGTTCACCATATACAAATCCCCAAATACCTCCCCACAATAATAGAATAATCCCATTACCTAATATATTATGATGTATTGTTGGGCCTAAAATTTTATATATACAAAAAATTAAAATGTTGATTATGATTGCAAGATAAGTTTTTATTCTGTATTTATTAAGAGCTTTTTTTGTTATTAAATAATATTCTTCTAGTGACATATCTGCCGGAAAAATAGTTTTTCCGCCGGTTGTTTTTTCTTCTTCTTTCATAAATTTCACCTTTATTATATTTTATCATATTACAGTGATAAATAAAAGTTTTTATATATTAAAAAGTGAGAATTATTATCTCACTTTAAAAATCAATATCTAATCCTATTCTAAGGCTACCAATTATTGGTATTTCATCTGGTAACGCAAAATCGAATCCTATGAATATTGAATCTTGATCTATTGCTAGAGAGAAAAAAGAAAAGCTAAATTCTCCAGTGACATCTGTTTCTACGTCGTCACCATTTCCCATTTCTAACATTGTTGCCATTGGGTTAATATCTGGATCATATGATGTTTTTGAGTATGTTCCGGATATTTCAAATTTCTTTCCACGCGCGCCAGCACCTATTGATGTTGATGTAAATGATCTTAAACCATTTTCTTGGGTAAGTTCATAACCAAATGTCTTGTCATATATAGCAGGACTATCTCCACCAACTCTTATTCCGGTTTCTGCACTAAGGACAAATGAATCAGTTGCTGCTTTAGAAATGTTGTATAAAGTATTCATAGCAGAAGAAGCAACATTTACTACGGTTTTAACTACAGTTTTGACAACCTTAGCCGCCGTTTTTACTACTTTTTTTACTACTTTTTTAACTGTTTTAACCACTTTTTTTATAGCTTTTTTTGCTTTTTTTAATAGTTTTTTAAAAAAGTGTCCATTTTGATCATTATAATTTATTGGATTATTATTTGCGTATAAATATAAGTTATAAGAATTATGAGTTCCTCCAATACCGATAATAGAATCCGGATTTAAAAATCTTCCCCACTCTGGATTGTAGTATCTATTATTTAAATAATATAAACTACTTTCCTCATCATAATAATAAGAACGATATCTGTATGGATTGATATTACCTATTTTCTCTTCACTTATATCAATAATATTTAAAATTTTTCCCCATGAATCATAACTATACTCTACAACTTTGTTATAATTTTCATCTAATATTCCTATAATATCATCTTGTACATTTTTCAAATAATAATATTTTTTATTATTATATTTAAATCCTACTAGGCCATCTTCATCTCTAATAAAATATAATGTATTATCTCCGGTTTTTTCATAAATAATCTTCGTTCCTTCTAAATAATAATTAGATATTATATTATTAACAATTTTTTTAGTTCTTATACCGGATTCATTATATACGTAGCTAGCATGAGTGTTACTGTCAATATTATTGTATGAAGATAATTCTTTTCCATTTTTCCATTCAAGATTAATATTATTGCCAATGGTTATCGGATTACCAATAGTATTATATGTAATAGTTTGGTTATTATATTTTGTTAATTGATCCGTCCAATTAGAATTTTCATATTCATAATTTTTGCAATCCAAGATGGAATCGCTATTTTTATCTTTTGTTGTTTTATTTAATAGATTACCATATAAGTCGTATTGATATTCTGTAATGCTTGATGATAGAGAATCATATGTTTCTTCTTTTATTAATTCATTGTATTGATTGTAATAGTATTGGTTGGTAAGTACACCATTGTGATATACATGTGTTAAATTGTTTAAGCTGTCATACTTATATTTTAGCTCATCGTTTCCATTTTTGATGCTTTCTATTAAGCAAGTAGTCTTTTTACCAAATGTCAGATATTTATATTTGATTTCAAAATTATTATTAATTTTTTTAGTGCATGTTCTCAGTAAACTGTCTTTTTCATATGTAATGCTATCATTATTAATATTTAGTGATTTCATGACGCCATCTAAGCCAGGCACTTTTTCTAATATATTATAATTGTTTCCTAATATATATTCTTTTTTAACTACATTGTTATCAGCATCATATGAATATTTACTTTTATAATCTTCATTACGATATTCACATAATCTTTTAACGGAATCGTAGATAAATTTTTCTGTCCCGTCATTTGATATGATTTTTGCAACATTACCATCATTATCGTATTTAAAATTAAATATATTGTCTTGCTTTACAACTTGATTTACCCTATTAAATTCATCGTAATTATACTTTATAATATCGCTTCCATATTTCATGGATTTTAAATTTCCATTATTTTCTTCATATTCTTTTTCTATTAATGTTATTGTATTACCAATTTTTAAGGATTTATGATTTAAAAAATTATCATATTCTATATTGTATTCTCGATTACCCATTTTTATTTTTGATATTAAATTTGAACTGTTATAAGAATACTTTATGGCTTTTTCTTCAGTTGTAACTTCTTCAAGATTTCTATTATTAGTATATTTATATGTAGTAACGACGCCTTTTGCATTAGTAATACTTTTTATTAATCCAGTCACAGAATCAGTTTCGTATGATGTTTTTTGTAGATTTTCATCTGTATAACTTGTTAAAAATTTTCCGTCTTCACTATATGTGGCTCGACTTTCTAAAAATATTTCTTCAGCAGATTCAAAATAGAAACAATTGTTTTGATTCAACCCATTTTTATCTAAAAATTCTGCAATATCATTTTTATCTGCAGATAAAGCTTTTTTTTCGTCTACACCACTGGTAGATATTACATAACTTCCATCTTCATTTTTTTCTAAATCGAACAAGTTATTATTACTGTCTAAACTTAATTTTGCATAATTATTATCAGAAGTTAAGTAATAATCTGTCATGATAGCACTATATAATTTATAATTTCCAGAGTCTGTTTTTTGTAAATTCCATACAGTTTGACTACAAGGATTGGTTTCAACACATACATCTTTATATTTTACTTTTAAATATTTGTCTGTTCCTTTTAGCCTTATTTTATATAATCCATCAGCCAAATCTGGATTATTTTTCTTTGAAATCTTTGTCATTATTGGATTGGCATTTTCATCATATATAATTTCATTTACAATTCCAGAGTCTGAAATTGCATTTTTAATTAACATTGGTTTTTCAGCATCGTATTCATATTTAAAATTTCTTCCTACTGGACTTGTTGCACTTATCAATTTATTATCTGCATCATAATTAAATATTTTTTTATTGTCTTCTTGATCTGCGATTGATACTATATTGCCATTTTCATCATAATTATAGACTCCATTAGTTACATTTTTATAAAATGATAAGTTAGTAATGTAGAAATTGTTTGCTTGTGTATTTTGCTCAAAGATTAATTTAATTGAATTAAAATCTTCTGCTGCGATACACCGATAAGTAAAATATTGCCATCTAGTATCATTAGGATTAAAACTTTCGCTTGATAACACGCAATACTCTGCTTCTCCATCAACAGGATCAAAGAACATTTTTACAGTATTTCCGGCATATTGTCTACAAGGTTCGACCCCTTCGTTTTTATACCAAAATGATATGGTATATGCATCACCTTTTTTTCCTTTGATTTGAAATGTTTTACTAAATTTTGTTTCAAATAATGATGGTTGCATGATTACATTTAATGCTTTAATTTTTCCATTGTTGAAAGTAGCTAATTTAAAAAATTGACTTGCATCAACTGCTGTATCATATGTTTTAAGAGCCTCAAAAGTCCAGTCATTTATTCCGTCTGAGAAATCTGAGTTTTCTAGTATATTATAATGATTGGCAACTTCACCGATTTCTAATTGAATGTCGTCTACATAACTAGTACAAATTTCGGGGAAAAGTAGTTGAATTTTTAGATTGCTTTTTGCATTTTCTGAATAATAAATTGTTACATCTTCTCTAGTAAAATCAGATGAAGCCTCTACTTTTTGTTCTGCAACAATAGTATTATCATCGTTATCTAAATAACTCAATATAATTTGAAATGATTTATCAGTTTTGAAATATCCACTAAATGTATAGTGATTTCCTTTCTCTAGGTTAATCTCATATTCAAGAGATTGTGCGGACTCCAATGTTGAAATTTTTAAAGACCGATTACCTAAAACAGAACACTCTTGTGAAAAATCGCTTATAATTTTGTCACTGCTAGAACTGAATATTTTTAAATCTGTTTCAAAACTAGTGTTTTTTAAAATATTTTTAATATATTTTATTGGAGAACTTGACGATAATATTTTATGCATATTATTGTCATTAGCATAACCATATTCCTGGGAAATTGAATATGCATTATTTATATCTTCAGTATTATTTAAGCTGTTTTGTGATACAACACACCCTTTAGAATCAAAAATAATTGTTTCATATTGACCAGTACTTTTTAGAATAGTAGTTGAATTGAAGCCATATTCCAAAGAGAATGATTGTCCAGTTGCATTATTTAACCCATATTGCGTTACTTTTTTTACACGATAAGGTGTATTAGAATAATAATCATATACTATTTTAGTTGAAGTAACATCAGCAATCGATGAAATTAAATTTTTGTCATTATATTCAATATTGACATTTCCAATTGATCTTTCTATTTTGATTAATTTATTATTTTCATATATTAAATTTACCGTAATATCAGGAGAGATAATTTTTATTACATCATTTTCGTATGTGATACTTACATTTTCTTCTCCATTACCATATATTTTAGTAATTTTTTGATCATTTGAAAATTGAATCTGAATATAATTGTTGTTACAGTCTTTAATTTCATTTAACCTATAATAAGCACCATATTTTGAAAAAATAGATACCGTATTGTCATGATCTGTCATTGTGCATTTATCTTCTGTTTTGATGACAGATAATCCTAATCCGTCTTCATCATAATATGTTAAATCCTCCTCTTGATTAGGCAAAGGGGTTTTTCTCTTAAAGTAATGAATGGTTCCATCTTCGTCTATGTATTCTAAATATTCTTCCTCGTTAATATTTACCATCTTTATTGTTTGGTCATAATTTAGTTTATATCCTTTACCAAAGCCCGTATCTTTATTCAAAATGACATCGTTAGTATTATATATTATTTGCAAATTTATTGGAAATTTTCCACTATTAGTTCTTCCAACGTCAAAAACTGTAGTTAAATTCCCATTATATGTATTTATGCATGCTGTCCCTTCAGAAAAAAATTGTTTTTTATAATTCATATAACTCTCTAAACCGTTTTGATTTCGATATGTAATACTAAAGACAGGCTGAGGATTAGGTGTTAGACCACTACTTTTAGAAAAATATGATGGGTAATCATCATCAATATATTCTTCATTTACTGATTTTAACATAATACCATAGTTTGATATATCTTTATACCATTTTTTTGCCAGATTTGTAATAGAAAAGCCACACAATACACTATCAATAGATGTACCTTCCATTGCACTTCTATAACTTTCAAACAACGATTCAATCTTGGAATCATATTTATCATTCATTTGCTCCCAATTTGCAGTTTCTTCGTTCCAATCTTCTGTTACTCTGTGTACCTCCACCATTTTTGCGGTACTATTCCAACCACCACCTCCATTTAAAGATGGATAACCAATCAACATAACTTCAGCATTGATAACTTCACTTCCTGTACCAATTTCTGGCAAGTCAAACTTTAATAAAGTTCTATTAACTATATTTTGACCATTTACCTTTTCTACTCCCGCTTTTAAAGAAGCGTGACTATTTCTGTCTACGTTAGTATCATTAGGATAAATATATGTATCTTGTAGTGCATCACTTTGTCCTGTATTGGTTATTGTAGGATCAATGTAAATTGGATATCTTCTTTCTGGTGCATTTAGCCATTGTTTATCTAAATTTAATATTATTTTATATTGACTTTCATTTTCAATTAACGAATAATCAATATTTTTGTTTATAATATTATTAGAATCAAACATAAAAGGATTATCAATATTAAAGATAATATTTCTTTTTTCATCTTGTGCAATAATTCCAGTTGAATTTTTACTTAAAATTAAATTAGTTTCAATATTGAATTCTAATGTATTATATTTATTATTGTTCATTACAATAGTTTCTTTTACTTTATTTGATAAGATTGTATATTTTATATCAATTCCTTCTAAAATGTTATCATATTCTACATTTTCTACCAATTTAGATTGCTGCTGTTTCCTTTTTATTTGTGATTCGTTAATGTTTGACATTTTGAAGTCAATATATTTTCCATCTTTTTCTATTTTCATTAAAGAATCAGTCGTGTTTTTTTGAAATTGGACATGATAATCATTTGATTTATTCAAAAGTTTCTTTTGATTTTCTATCAATGTATTATTAATTTCTTCATATTTTCCGTCTTTTTTATAATGTATATCATCACTATATATTTTTGCAATAAAGGTTCCATCTTCCCTTAAAAAATGTTTTTCTCGAGGTTTTCTTTTTTCAATTAGTTCTATTTCTTTCATTTTCTCCCCCTTAACTAACTCTTTTCCATACATAAACCGCTAAATATGGTGGCATATTATTATGTGCTTGACCTTCTCCAGTATTATTAACTGTCACTGTATGTGAATGATCTCCCGCCGTTTCAAACGGACCATATTCCGCAGCATCTGCTTGTTGTGATCTAGCTACACAGGCATAAGTAGCTGAACCATCTCCTTTAGTAGTCCACCAACCTCTAAAAGCATGTCTATGTCCACCTGTGTTGTTTGTACTAGCTGTGTGACTATGAGTTGGCATTTCGCTTGTAGTTAAAACATGATTTGCTTCCCCACCAGTAGTTGCATTAGCATATGTATCTCCGCAGGCTAATAAAAATGTATCTTTAATCTGTTCCCATTGTCCTCCAAAAACTTGACTTGGATTTGTATCGTTTACAGACATATAAATTGATCCTACTGGATGAATTGCATCTAGCCAAACATAAATATTTGATGCAATTGAAATAGAACTTGCATTTACACTTTGAACCGTTAGATTTCCGTTACTGTCTAGCTCAAATTTATTGTCTTTTGAAGTAATACAATTTGCATTTAAATTGTTTACTTCCAAATTTGTATTATCACCAGTTTTGGTGAATGCGTCGATTATATATTGATGTTCATTCATTTCTTTTTCCTCACTTTTCTTCCTTTTATTTTCTCTTTTTATTTATTAAGTACAAAATGTTTTAATATTTCTTCTGTTTATATCTCATACACTCATAACAATCATCTCCTTTTCTGTTTCAATTTTCTCTTAAAATTAAAAAATATTACAGTACGCGAGACGTACTATTTTCGTTACATTTTTTTCTTATAAATTAATAAAATTGTTACCTTTGAAGTAAATAAATAAAAGAAAAATGGTACATCACACGTACCATTTTTAAATATTTTTTATTATACTTCGTATAGAAATGTACTATAAATCCATATATCGTGATTGTTTATTTTTAATTTTGCAGAATTTGTTTTTACATCAACATCAATTACCTCATAAATATTTTTGTTTATTACATAACTAGAACCACCTGTTAATTTTTGATCTTTAGTTGATGCACCGTTTTTATCTACTTCTGTAAAATCATAAGTAGGTATCCAATGATAGCCTTGTACTTTTTCTTTTCTATAACTATCGATTGAGCAACCAGTTAATTCACAACAACCAAACATATTACTGGATACAGGACTTTTAATTATATCTACTTTAAATATACCATCAAATTTCACCTTGCTTCCTATATGTAAAATTTGATCTATAATTTCTTTTCCTGATAATTCTTTTATTGGAATCTCATTTGTCGTTTTCCAATTGCCTCCCATACCTTTTATAATATTTGTATTATCAACGAAGTAACAACTATCTAAATCATACTCATTATTAAACATATAATTACCATATTTATTTAGCTTCCATGTAGTATCAGAAGATTGGCTAACTTCGATATGACAGTGAACTCCAGTCATATTGGAAAATCCTTTATTTCCCATATTTCCAAGTTGTTGTCCTTGTTTTACTACTTGCCCTACTTTTGCATCCATAGTATTATCATGAGCTGTCATAAATGTAGCATAATCTATCCTTCCGTTGGAAAATCTAACTTTATTAATGGATTGCCACATAACTTGTCCGGTTTCTGGATATGTTTTTAAACACTTACACGTACATGGTGCATAATAAGGATACTTTACGCCTGCAGCTTTACCACGAACATCGTTAGCCATAATTCCTCTATGACTATATTTTCCATTTGATCCTTGACTAATATACATATCAGTAAACGGACATAAAAAGTCTTCTATATTATTTCTAAACGATGTTTGACCTTTAATCATAAAGGGTACCTTTTTTCTTAATATTTAACACTACAGATATTGCACTACCAATAGCACTTGCAATTAAGCCATATATTGCGGTTTTATTAGTTATATCCACTGTCATGATATTTACTGCGATATATGATGCAAAAACTTCTATAAAAGTTTTGATAGCTCGTTCCACTTTTGGTTTTTTTAAGAATTTTTTCAATTTGTATATAAATCTATTCATATTACCACTCCTTATTAATTTTTTCTTCTAATCTTTCAACTCTTTCAGTAACATTTTTGGTTTGCTCTTCGCATCTTGCAATTCTTTCTGTCATAATATCAAATTTATCATTAATACCTCTTACTTCATCTTTTAAATCATTATTACCTGACAGTACCATATCTAGTTTTGTAGAAATTGCTGTATCTCTTTTTACTCTGTCTGTAATTGAATCTTTTGCACGGCTTCCTAAATTTGCTTTATATGTCAAAAATGCAATTAAAGATGTAATAACAGTGCATATAATTGATATTAGTGATGAATAATTCATATCAATAACCACGTTTAATACTCCTTTCATATGTTTTAAAATTCAGAAGATATTATGTAAATGTCATAAAATACACCTCCAATCTACCATTACTTTCTCATTTCTAAGATTTTAATTACAGTACACCCGACGTACTATTTTGCACGAAAAAACGTATTTAATTTTAATACGTTTCATTTAATTTATAATTTGATTTTAGTAAGTTCATTTATTTGGTTCCTTTTTAAAAATTCATTTATATCATCAATCGGCATATTATAAAAGTTTCTTAATATAAAGCAATATATACAGTTTTCTTTCGTTAAATTATTTTCGATATTGTATCCGCTCATTTTTATTAATTCAAAACTAAATTCTGGAGGCAATTTCATACCTATACATAATGCGATTATCGTTTCTACCGAATACCCTCTTTTGTTGTTGGTTTCTATTTCTTTTATGGTTTGAGCACTTATATATGAGTTTTCTTCTAATTGTTCTCTAGTTAATCCAATACTTTCTCTATAATATCTTAATTTCTTTCTAAAATTATAAGGTACAGAATCTAAAATTTGATAAACCTTATTATAATATTGACTGAATTTTTCTGGGGTGACTTTTATTTCCTCTAATGTTTCGAATCCTTTGATTTTTATATATCGATTTTTAGGCATAGGTATAAGTGAACATTCATAGCAACATGGTTATTAGAGGATATGTTTTTTTTCAATTGCTTATTATTTCTTATTATATAGAAGTAATTATCTAAAGGATTAGAAACCCATTTGATAGTATTTAATACTATTTTGTTTAGTTGATATTTTGTCCAATTTGTTTTTTTCTTAGCGGGAGGGGTGAATAGTCTATCTAAACTATCTGGTAATAATATTTTAGAAATCTCTATAATTTTTTCGATTCTGAATGTTTTTAATATGTCATTAGGATTATTTGTATATATAATTAAATTGACTTTAAATTTTGTCTGAATATTAAGGGGTGATGATATTTTTTCTTTTGTTATTTTTAATAAGGATTTTTCTGTATATTCTTTAAGTTTCATACTTCATCACTCCAACAACCAAAAAAACAGTATAATCCTGGTAATGGATAATACTGCAACACCATTTATTATTTACAATATATAAATTACCATATTTTTCCTTTTTACGCAATTGAAAATGAGGGTTATCTGTTTCTTTTTTTAATGATTCATTCTCATTATTTTTCTTCTTTTTCTCTCTATATTCTTATAGCCATAAAACGTGTCTTTCAAGAGAACTTTACAATAACTTTAATTATTTGTAAAAAAGTAAATAATTTTATTAATAGTGGCATAGAGGTACATGTTTGGTAATTGTTAATAAAGCTATTTTCTTAACGATATTATATTACAAATTTTAGGATATTAAATAAAAATTGCTAACTGAAATTAATCTATTTAAAGTCCATTAGTTCAACTAATTTCTTTATGGTGTGAGTAAAATGTTATTTTGAACTATATTCAAAAAAAGAATCATTATCAAAAAAGTGTGTAGCTAAAAGAAGACTTACACACTTTTTACGAACTCTTTATTCTCTATTCTAAAATCAATCTAATATTTTATGGTAATTTTAATAAGTCTACCGATTGAAATACAATAATAGCATTTTTATATTCATTTTACAAATTGTTACAAATATATTGATATTGGATATGTTTTAAAAGACTCCATTGTTTGATAATCAATATTTTTTATTAAGATACTAGCTTCAACTTTGCTATCCATTAATAAACTGCAACATAATTGTATTTCTACATCAGAATTCTTAGTTTTAATGTTCATTAGTTCTTTAACTTCTTCATCTGTTAGTTTGTTTTCGCGCTTTAAAATTTGACACAAGTTTATATAATATATATCATACGAATCAGAATCTTTCTCTAGTAAATTATTTATCAAAAACTTTGCATATGATAATAAATTTGAATTTTTATTACAATCATATGCTTTTATTATTTCCAATACTTGAGCATTTAGCAGTTCATATTCATCATCACTCAAACTATAATCTGTAAAGATTTCTCTCATTTCATCAAAATTTATATCATCTGAAAGATATGCTTCAGAATTAAGAGTAAGATATAAGTTATTAGTTTTAATTTCTTTTTCGTTGGTCTGATATTTAAAAACATATTTTTTATAGTCTATATTATTCCATAAGTTTTCTATATAAAAACTTCCTTCTTCATTTTTGTGAGCCATTATAGACAGTCTTAAATCTTTTATTGTTATAGAACCAATCAAACTTATTTCGCTTTTTAAATTTAGAGGAACCTTATCTTCTATTGCTGTAAGCCAAATATTGAGTTTATCGAAATCCTTATCTTGCCACTCATCAAAATTTAAATCCTTATTAACATTATGTTTTAACAATATTTGTTTTAACTCTTCATATTGAGATAACAATGTTTTAAATTTAGTGAATTCTTTTTCGGGGAACTCAACTGCAAATTCTTTCTCATTAATCAAAAAAACTTTATTTATAAAAGCTTTATTTATAAAATGGAGATCCTTTAAACGTTCTAATAAGCTTCCACGAATTCTTATGTTAAAAGTATGTTTCGTTAAATTAAAATTGAAACTATTCCCAAAATATATTAATTGCTCATTTAATTTTGTTTCTAATTTTATGTCTTTATAAATAATCTCTTTCTCTGTATCTGAAATAACAGCGTTCAAGTTTTCAATTATATTATATATTATCCCAAAACTTGCACCAATCGGGTATTCATGTTCGTCAAAAGTATAAATAAACTTACTCATTCCAACCAATTTTTGTGGATTAAAATTTTGCATATCTTTATCCCATAGACTAAATCTCGCTACTTTACCGTTTTCTACAGTTAGATTTTCTTGATTGAACATATTTTGATTCATCTTTTTTTGTATTTCCTTATCTATTTGAAAATTTCTGCATATACTTTCTAAATGCGAGGCATTTTTTATTTCTTTCATTTTCACTCTAATAGTATCAGATGAAGCATTATTCTTTAAATAATTATTTATGTGATATGGTAACAAAGGTGAAAAATATATTTTAAAATCATCACTTTCTCGTTTAAATAAACACATGAGTAATAATGTTCCATCTTTTTTTGAAAAATTTTGCATATCTATAACTGATAAATCAAAATAACTTTTGTCTGTTAATTTCTTGTTATTTGTGGTTCTTCCTTTGATTTGTACATCTATTGAAAATTGAAAATTTTTCTTTTTATCAATATTTCCGTGATAAAAATCTATAGTACCATCCCAAGAAATAGATTTATCATTGCTTTGAATATGTCCATCAGCACTTTCTATTTTATCAATTAATTCATTTATTTTAGTGATTGCTCTTTGCTCTGTTTTTTTACTACTTATGTTTCCCATGTACATCATCTCCCAACAAGATATTTAATATCTATATTATATCACGAAAAAGTCGCATTTTTTTGCAACTTATATTTCTAAAATAAAATCATCATAATCATTGTTTTTCTCGCTTTCTTTATTCCGATCATAATCTTCTTTTGAATCTTCAATCATTTTATGAATATTGGAAGAGTATTACAAAAATCGTAGATAATTTCTAATCTTTTTCTAAAAGACTCCGCCATATCAATTCTTGTTTGATTTCATTAATTATAAACATCACCCTAGAAGAAAGGATGATGTTTTCGTATCAACAAAAAATCAATCCTTTTTACGGATTGATCTCTATCTAAAGTGCTTCCCTTCCGGAAAAGTTCAACTGGATTTTCTAATGGTGCCGAAAGACAGAATTGAACTGTCCGCTGATCCTTACCAAGGATCTGTTTTACCACTAAACTATATCGGCATGTACTACATTTTATCATATCTATTTTTCTATTTCAATATAAAATGGTGTTCGAGACGGGAGTCGAACCCATATCATCTCCGTCGGAGGGAGAGATTCTATCCATTGAACTACTCGAACAACTATTTTTATTATATATTGTTTTTCTGTATTTCGCAATATAATAAAAGACAAGTTTTTCTTGCCTTTATTTTTTAAATAGTTTCTTTTGATTATACGTGCTTTTTAATTCTTGTTGTTGTATTTCTTTTCTTTCTATTATAGATTGATAGTCTTCTTTTGTTATTTCTCCAGTTATATAGCTTAATTTTGCTTCTTTTTTATCTACTTCTATTCTTCTATAATCAGTATCGTAGTGAAGATTATCAATTTTCTCTGAAGAATTTATCGGTTTTTCACCATTGGATTGTAATAATTCGTTTTGTAGGATTGCCATATTGTATTGTGTCCATGAATTTTGATAGTTTAATTGAGCATTTAAATATTCTCTTCTTACTTTTTCAACTTTTTTGATTTTTGTTTTTGCTTGCTCTGAAAGGAATTTATTTTCTTCTAATCCATCTGAGTATATTTGAGATTTTTCTATTCTATCTAAAATTCTTATTTTTTCTCTTAATCCTTTCAAAAATAATTCTTGTAAAAATAGATTACTTGTAAATGGATATGGAGTAGATTTTTTTCTTACATAGGTTGTTCTAGCTTCTTTTATTAAATTTAATTCTTCTTTTATGGCACTTAGTTCTACTCTTCTTACTACTTGTTGTAGAAAGGGGTTATTTGGTTCAAGCAATACTAAATCGTTTAATCTAAAAAAGATATCCTGAGATGGTAGTTCTTGAAATTCTACTTTATATTTTATTCTTGATGGTAAGCCACTACTACGATAATTACTATTTTCTCTGATGTATTCTGTCACTTTTTTATTCAGTTCTTTTATGATGCTTTCTTGGGTTGCTTTAGGAAGTTCGTCTGGTAGATCTCGTTCTATTTGTTCTAACAGTTCTTCTCTTTTCTCTGGGTTATTGTTATATGCTAATCTCATTATGTCTGTAATTAATTTTTCATATTTCATTGTTTTTTCCCTCCAGTTGTATATTTATTATATTTTTTGATAAAAAAACTAGATTTCTAGTTTTATTCACATTTTGTACCAAATTGTTCTGCAAAATCTAACCAGTCATCTAATTTTACTTTTCCATCTTTGATAATATTGTCTTCTTCTCCTTCGATTTCTAGGAGTTTATCTGTATCTATTTTATTATAATTGATTACGGTGTCGTTTGTGACACTATTTTTTGTTCTGATTACACTTGTATCATAGTATTCGAGATTTTCATAATGTTTATATATATTTATGTATGCTGTTTGATATTCATCTAGTATATCTTGATCATCTGTAATTATTTCTTCTTTTGAATGTAGTAATTGAAGATATTCTCCTTGATAATATAAGGTATAACTTAGATTTACTTCAGAATTTCCTTCTCCTGTTGCTTCTCTTGTACAATTCATTTTTTCCATACCTTTTATTTCTTCATCGCTAATTTCTAAGTATCCTTTATCATATGCTTCTGCATTAGCTGTTGTGCTGTTTGGTTGTGTATTTGAGTTTTGTTGTGATGTAGTTTCGCTTTTATTACCACAACCGACCAAGATAATTGATATTGAGATTAAAAGTATTAGACTAATTATCTTTTTTACTTTCATTTTTATTCTCCTCTTCTTCTTTTATATATTTTAATATTTGTCTTTGATTTTTTAAAATTGAATTCATTTGATCGTGAAGAGATTCAAGAATAAGTTCACTTTTTAAATCAGTTCTATAGTCATTTTGGTTTCTCAAGCTATCTTTTTCTGCTTGGCGATTTTGACTCATCATAATGATTGGTGCCTGTAGTGCGGATATACATGATAATACTAAGTTTAGTAAAATAAATGGATAGGGGTCAATCGCTTCTTTGCTTGTTAAAACAACAGTGTTTAGGACTATCCAGGCTAGTAGAAACAGTACAAATATTAATATAAATGTCCAACTACCAGCTACTTCACTTAGCTTGTCAGCAAAGCGGTCACCTCGTGTCATTTTTGCTTCTTCTTGTTTATCTACATCAATTGCGATGGGCTGATCGATTAGTAGATTTAATAATTCTTCTTCATCTTGTTCTTCTAATTCATTATTTCTAAGTAACATTCTTACGATATCTTTTTTTGTTCTTCTTCTTTCCATTTCTTCACCTTTCTAGTATAACATACTATCTTTCTTTTTTTGTGATAAATTTTTTGATTTCTTTCATACATTCTTCTATAGATTCTTCATCTTTACTATTTAATAATCCATGGGTTGCAAACTTTATGTTGATTACTTTTGAATTTTTATTCTCTTGTTTTAATTTGTTTCCTAATTCTATTCCTTCATCTCTTACCGGATCTAAGTCTCCTGTGATAATTAGTGTTGTTGGCCAGGTTTTATAATTTTCTTTTTTTAATGGTGATTTATAGTCTTTTTTTATATACGTTTTAGCAAATGTTTTTAAATGAGAAAGGGTTAATAAGTCTACTTTATTGTTTTGATTTAATGATGGATATTTTTCTTGATCTTCAAACGTTAAGTTCAAAGCTGGATAAAGTAGAATTAGTTTTGATATCGTGTTTTTCTTTTCATTTGCAATATTAGCTAGGATGCTTGCTCCTGTTGAGTCACCTATGACTGTAATTTTATCTTTTTCTATTCCTACTCTATTTAATCCACCTATTAAGTATTGTAGTGTTTTATCACAGGTATCTATTGTTTTATTATAGCCGTATTCTGAAGTTAATTCATAATCTAAGGCAATGATAATTGTATCTAGTTCTTTTACTAAGTCTTGACAAACATCACTATAATTTTTAATTCCATTTACTATCCATGATTTTCCTGGAATATAAATAATTGCTTTTTCTAGTTTAGATATTTTTTTAGGATAAAATATTCTTAATGGTACTAGATTTTCTTCTATTATTATTTTGTAGTTTGAAATATTTCTTTTTGATATTGTTGGATGAATGATTTCATATACAGTCCTATATAATTTATATGTATCTTCTGTACCAAAATCATCTAATATATTCTTTCTGTCCATACTATCACCAGTTTCATGATAACATAAAAAGAAAGTTCTAATCTTGTGAACTTTCTTTATTTGACACTATTTACCACTGTTTTTTAAATTTTCTTTCATTAAGTTGCCAACAATCTCTTCTAATTTTTTGTTTTCTTGTTCTAAATCTTTTGTTACTTTGTATGGTTTTCCAAAGCGAATTGTTAGATTTTTGCTTCGAAATTTATAGTCTCCTGTGATTCCAAATGGAACAATCGTTGCGTTGGTTTTTTTTGCCATGGAGACTGCTCCAAATTTGAATGGAAGTAAAAATTCTTTTGTTTTGTTTCTAGTTCCTTCTGGAAATAAGCCTAGGGCAAAACCTTGGTTTAGAACTTCTAAAGCTTTTGATGTTGCGTTATCATCTTTTTTACTTCTATCTACAGGAATACATCCTACCATTTTGAAAAACCAGGCCATTTTTCCATCAAAGTATTCTTTTTTTGCCATATAATGGATAGGTCTTTTGGTAGAAATTATTGCCAAACATTGATCATATAAATGTTTATGGTTGCCTACAATTAAGATTGGACCTTCTTTTGGTATATTTTCTTTTCCAATTACTTTAGGATTATAATATAATTTAAAAATGGGTGCCAAAATTGGTTTTAAGATTCTGTAGGGAAGCATTTTTTCTCTATTTTTTGTTTGCATTTTGCTCTCTACTTTCTTCTTGAAGTTTTTTAAAGTCAACTTTTCCAATTAGTGTTTTTGGTAGACTTTTTCTATATTCAAATTCTGCTGGTATGGCATATTTTGCTAGATTCTTTTTACAGTGGTCTTTGATGCTTTTTCTTACGGTTAATGGATTATATCCGTTTTTTAATACAATATAGGCTTTTGGGACCTCAATTTTGTATGGATGTGGGATTCCTATGACTGTACATTTTAATACGGCAGGATGTTCTTCTATTACTTGTTCAACATATGCTGGATAGACATTGTATCCACTGGAAATAATCATTCTCTTTAGTCGTTGTTTATAGTAGATTACACCATCCTCATCCATCATACCAATATCACCTGTATGTAACCAAATCATACCATCTTTATGAATTTGTAACATTTCGTTTGTTTCTTTTTCATTATCTAGATAACCTGTCATCACTGTTGGTCCACTGATACAGATTTCACCATCTTCTCCATATGGAACTTCTTCTTGTGTACCGGGTTTTACAATCTTAATATAGTTACTTGGAAATGGAATACCGATACTTCCAGGTTTGTTGGCCTCTCCAAAGGATAAGGCAACAGCAGCAAGAGATTCTGTCATACCATACCCTTGAGATATTGTAATATTTGCCCCATGATTTGATAAATATACATTAATTCTTCTTTCTAAGGATGGTGATAGACTATCTCCTCCGCTGATAATATATTTTAGCATTCTTAGATTTAGTTTATCATTTTTTGTATTAATTAAAGCTTCATATAATGTTGGAACACCAAATAATATATTTGGTTTATATTTTTCTATTAATTTATCAAACTTTTTCGCATTAAATTGCGGTATTAATATTACTTCACATCCTAGGTCTAGTGGCGCATTAATTGATACTCCTAAACCAAAGCCGTGAAAGATAGGCATAATTGCTAATACCTTTTCTCCAGGTTCTAAATGCTTAAAGATAATTTTTGCCTGCTCTGTTAGAGCATTAAAATTACCGTTCGTTAAAATGATTCCTTTTGGACTTCCTGTTGTTCCACCACTATGTAGAATTACCGCAGGGGTATCTTTTGTTGTATGGTAATCTTCTTTTGCGTGATAGTTTAGACCTTTTCTTATAAAGTCTTTCCAGTAGACGTATTCTTCACTTCTTTTAGGCTTTTTTACTTTATATCCTTGTGTTACTTGATATCCAAAAGCTAATAAAAAATTCATAGAATCACTGGCAGATGTAACAATTGTTTTATATACATCTGTTTCTTTTATAATATTTTTTACTTTTTCATAGCAGATGTCAATCATGATTAACATGACACTATGTGTTGAAGTTAAATATTCTTTAATTTCTTTTTCTCCTGATAAGGGATGAATCATATTGGCAATAGCTCCAATTTTATTTACTGCGTAGAAAGCAACAAGAGCTTCTGGAGTATTTGGCATACATATAGTCACCACGTCTCCTCGTCTTATTCCTTGACTACGAAAAGCTTTTGCTGCCTGATTTATTTTATGTAGCAGTTCTTTGTAGGTAATTTGTTTTCCATAGTAGTTTATCGCAATGTTTTTGTCTCTATCTGTACTACATTTTTCTAACATTTCATAGATGGAAATATCTTCTACTTTTATTTTTCTTTCTTCTTTTTTATAATATTTTGACCATGGTGTTTTAATCATCTTTTGTTTTATTAGATTGATTACATTCATAATAGTCCTCCAATTTTTTATCTATTTCTTCTCTTAACATTTGATTTTCTTTTTCTAAGTTGTCAGATATTTTTCTTGGCTTTAGAAATTCTATTGTTATTTTTGAAGAAAATAATTTATATTTTCCTGTAATAACAAAAGGAACTATTGATGTATTTGTAACATTAGCCATTTTTACTGCTCCAATTTTAAATGGTAAAGTTGGAGTTTTCTTTTCTCTATTTATTGTTCCTTCTGGGAAAATACCAATAATATCTTTCTCGTTTAATGCTTTTATTGCACTTTCTAGAGCTTGGTGATCATGAATTTTACGATTTACTGGGATTGCCCCTACTCCTTTTAAGAAAGGTTTCGTAATTCCCTTAAATAGGGAATCTTTTGCTAAAAAGTGAACTTGTTTTGGAATAATAGCAATCAACATAATGGGATCTAGCCACTTGGTATGATTTCCTGCTAAAACATAGTTTGTATCTATTGGTAAATTGTTTATTCCTTTGATTTTAGGGCGAAATAAGACTTTAAATAATACTTTTAAGATAGGTCTTATTATTTTATAAAATATGGTATTATTCATATTATCACCTTAATTCATTATATTACAAAAAATGAAAAGAGTAAAATTTTTAGTTATCTTTTGAATAAATAAATTCTATTTTACCAGTACCTTTTGTATTTAAAAGATTATGATTTTCTAGTTGCCTTTTTACCTCTTTTGCAACTCCTATAGAACCATCTAATAAAGGTATATCTTTAAAGAATTTATGAATCTCATCTTTAATTAATGGATAATGTGTACAACCTAATACAATAGAATCTATTGGTGTATTTTTGGTTTTTTCTTTTACGTTTTCTAATATGTCATTCATCTTTTCTTTATTTTTTGTCTCTATTGCATTTGCAAGACCATCACAAGATATTAATATGATTTCTTGATTCTCTTTTCTATTTTCTTCTATTAGCTCTTTTGTTCTTTCAGAGTCAATCGTAGATGGCGTTGCTAGTACTAGAGTGTGTTTATAGTTATTATCGCAAGCTACTTTGATTGCTGGAACGGTACCTACAAATGGAATATCTTTGTATTTTTCTTTTAGTTTTTTCATACAGCGTGTTGTTGCAGTATTACAAGCAATTACTATCATTTTACAGTCTTTTTCTTTTAGTAAGAACTCTACGATATTTTCTACAATTTTATATATTTCTTCAGGAGACTTTTCTCCGTAGGGATTATTTTTACTATCTGCATAATAGACATAATCTTCTTTTGGAAGAAGTTTTATTATTTCGTTTAGTACTGTTGTTCCACCTATTCCTGAGTCTAGGATGCCTATTTTTTTATTCATATAATACTTCCTTTCTAAGCTATTATATCATAAAAGAAGTTTCGTCTAGAAATTTTATATTCGTTTGATATTTTAATTCTCTGACAAGACGAAATAGTGCTTCGTCTTTTTTCTTAGCTTCTAGCATAATATCTATATCTTTATTTTCTTTTTTTAATATGTTTATAAACTTTATAAACTCTTTCACATCTATATAGTCATTATGACTTCGGTATTCTTTTTTTAATTTACTTTTGGGAGAAGAAAAATGCATTTTAGGGGTCTTTTTCCAAGTTTTTATAATACTTGGTAATAGTTCTTCTAAACTTTTATTACTAGGGTTACATTGATGATGGTGATAATCTAAGATTACAGGAATATCTGTCTTTTCAGATAATGTTAGACAGTCTTCTACATTAAATGATTTATCATCGTTTTCTACTGCGATTATTTTTTGAATTTCCTTTGGTAATCTTTTAAAGTTATTAATAAATCTTGTGATTGCTTTTTCTTTTCCAAATTCTTTACTTCCAATATGAAGGACTAATAGTGGCTCTTTTATGTCTAAAAACATTAATAAATTATAGTGATATTTTAATATATCTATACTTTGGTTTACTACTTCTTTTTTTGTACTGTTTAAGACACAATATTCACTTGGATGAAAATCTACTCGCATATTATTTTTCTTTATTTCTTCTCCTAGGGTATGATAGATTTTCTGATAGTTTTTATAATAATTGATATCTACTTCTTTCTTTGTTGCTAGTGGGATTAAATTGGAAGATATTCTAAAGAAATGAATATTATTTTTGTTGTTATAGATTAATAGTTCTTGTAAATGAAAAAGATTAGAGGTAATTATCTCCTGGAGTTGTAAGATAAAAGTAGACACAAAAAAGATGTGTTTGCTTTTTCTTTGA
>OLVO01001672.1_pt1 | contig 22032 bp, 12 predicted proteins | sample 1672571 | NCBI WGS metagenome assembly OLVO01 (sample SAMEA3136700, study PRJEB25190) | human gut metagenome | biome: human gut; feature: human-associated habitat; material: faeces | place: Austria | collected 2013
TAGTCAGAGATCTTTTCTGTCACACGAGAATATGTCTCAGTATCTGCAATGGTATTGTCTCCGTTTTGTCCATATGCCGCATAAATCTGCTCGGAAATGGAATTTTTCGAAGCAATTACTTCTTTTTCCATGCCAAACGAATCATCCACCGAGACATCCATTCCGGCTTTTTTTCGTGTGCGGACTGCCGACAGAAGGGAAGAAAGCGATAATTCTTTTCCCTCATTTAATACCTGAGCGGCTGCCGCTCCGTCACTTTTTTCAATCTGGTGAAGAAGGCGGTAAACGCCAATCATCGTTTCACGCTCATCTTCCGTAAGACCATCCGTGTGGTCCATCTTCCACAAATACTTCCGGAAAGAAATATCTTCTATATCATTTTGGGCTAAAATCTCATTCACATCATTCTGCAATTCGTCTAATGTCTTTTCTAACGGATTCTCGCCCTTGCGTATGAGCTCACAGACAACTTCCGGTTTCATACTTTTCATCAGCGTCGTAACACGCTCGTCATACTCTTTAACAGAAACCAGATTTTCCTCGGTCAGAGGCATCTGATTATAAGCAAGAGCGCGAACCGCCCGCTCATTTCTCGCTGTTGTCTCGAAACCTGCTTCCTCAAGCAGCGTATCGATATTGGAAAATGCTTTTGTGAGCGAATCCCCTAAATCTCTGCGGACTTCTGTTCCCACCGACTCATAACGATTTTCTACCATATCAAACGAAGCGGTGAACGCCTCTGCCTTAGAAGACAGGGAAGAAAGTGTATCCTCTACTCCCTGAGTAAATGCATATCCCATAAACTCAACCGGTGCAGACAACACTTGTTTTACCGCCTGAGAAGTTTCTTTCAGCGTATTGATATTTTCTTCTGTCACCGGCAAATCCGCATTGAAAAGTTCCGACTGATAAGCCTCTTTTTCCGCTGCTCTAAGTTTCTCAACCACATCTTCCAATTTCGTGACATCAATTGAAATTCCTTTTTCTGACATCGTGCGGATGGCATCCGCCGTCATCGTAAGCTGGGTTTCCGCCAGTCTTCTCTTAAAACGAACAGCCTCTGCCACCGATAATTTCACTAAATTCGCTTTTTCCGGCTGCACACCTTCCGCCATCTGGTCGGCAATTCGTGCCGCCAAAACCGAATCTTTAGTTTCTTTTAATTCTTTTACCTGCGAAGAAAGTGCCACATTTTCTGCCGTTACCGGTAAATCTTCTTCATACAGCCACTTCGCTGCTGCCATGTTTTCGTCATCTGCTTCCATCCCGCTCTCTTCTAAGCGGCTGCGAACCTGATTCTCCACAAGTGAAAAATCATTTTCCTCGGACGATGGATTTTCTTCACCTTCCACGGCCCCATGAACACCGGCATTAATACTTTCCGGTGTAAGAATTGTATTTTCATTGTCAATAAAAAACTTCATCGCAGCATCCGAAAAAGAGCGGATTTCCGATGCCATATCTACGGCATGCGAAAGCTTCGCCACATTTTCTTCCGTCACCGGCAGGTCACTGTCCAATAACCGGTCAATCACAGCGTCCGGGACGTTACCGTCCACGGCTAACTGAGCGGCATTTTTACTTACCGCCTCATCTTTTTCCCGCTGTTTTGACACTTCACGCTCGACAGCCTCCTGCTTCTCATGACGTTCTTTCTTAATTCTTGTGACCGCCCGCTCAAGCTGAGATGAAGTATATTCTTCTAACGGTGTCCCATCTTCCGAAACCGCTTTTGCATCTTTCCCGGTCATACAGCGGCTGATAAAATCCGCCGGTGACATCTGCGCATCGTCTAAAGGCACCATATTTTGTTTCTGTAATTGTTTTGCTTCTGCTTCCGTATACACAATGTGGTGTTTCCCCGCCTCTTGTACGGAACAATCCATTGTCGCTCCCACCTGAATCTGGGAGATGCCGCCATCCTTGGCGTCTTGTACAGACACGTTTTTTTTCTCCATTCTTTCCGTGTCATCAAAGGTAAGGGAAATCCGATTGGTCGAAATATCCATAGATTTCACGCTCACTTTCTAAATCCTTATACTTATATCTCGGACAATCCGGCGGAAATCTTTAGTATCTCTTCCTAATTTGCCTGATACTCTTCTAACAGATTTTTATCCAGTTTAATTCGGTTATCCATCGTTTTCATGACATCGGCAATTTCAACCGTCTGTTTCACGGATGGATCCGACAAATCATACAAATTATTATTGCGGAAATCAAGGACAATCGGCTCGAAAATATTATCTTCATTTTCAGTGACAACCAATCCCTTTTCTCCATTTGTCAATTCAACACATACACCCGGATACAAAATAGAAATACCATGAATCAAAGCATTTACTATTTTCTTATTATAACGCTCCTCATCCGCAAGAAGTTCACGCACCGCTTTCACTTCCGAAGTCGGCTCCTCAAAAGACTTCATTGCTGTCATACGGTCATACGCATCTGCCACATAGAGGATATTTGCATTCACGCTCTCTTTTAACGCTGCCGGAATCTCTGCATCGCTCTCGCTTGTATAAAGCTCCTGCATCTGGGTAATGAGGCGCGGAACTTCCTCATCCAAATCACCATATCGGGCTAATGTCTCCTGTGTGTTTTTCTTAACGACTTCTTTCGTGCCATCATCTAAATCTTCCGCATCCAGTAACTGCTGTAATTTCAGTGCACCGATATCATGCAGAATAGCAGACTTCACAAGGAGATTAATCCGTCCAACCGGAAAGCCCATCTGACCGGCAATAATGGCGGACAAAATGGCAACATTCAAAACATGTTTATAAATATAATCTTCACTGCTTCGCAGATTCTGCACAAAATTAATCTTATGGTTTAAGTCTCCATAATTCTTTATGATAAGACTGCACAGCCAGTCAAGCCCTTTGTCTTTTTTCCCGGAATCAATCAAATCCAAATCTTCGCGGATACTAAAAACTGCCATCGTCTGGAAACGCTCAAAGTTAATATCATCCTCCGACATCGGCGGAACCGGTTCTGCTGGTTCAAGTATGTACAGACCTAAAAGCCTAAAATTTTTAATTCCGTAAATCGCCTGCATCGTAAGTTTTGTATCACGGTCATACAACAAAACTCCATTTTTATTGTAGATTGGTTTTCCTAAGCGCATTCCGGGCTTGAGTTCATCTACTTTCACAAATAACATGCTGCTACCTCCTCGACTTAATTTTTTCACATTTTTTTCGTATACTTATCATCATAAATCGTTATTTCTATCATAGCAGTTATTGCCATTTGACGCAATGATTATTTGAGAAAGGAGCGTGAAATTATGCGAAAAAGAGGACTGATTTCGGTTTTGATTTTATCTCTTTTGCTTAGCAGCATCATACCGCATAAAATTCAGGCTGTAACTGAACAGGCTAAGACCGCTAAAATCTCTGATAACTATGTGGAGGGCGAAGCCATTGTAACACTTAACGCTTCTTTCAAAACCGGACTTGCCAAAGAGGGAACCGCATCATTTGATTCCGATATTGAAGTGAAAAACAGCTGGGATTTTGGTCCTGCCAAAAAGAAAAAGGGGAAAAATCTCTATCTTTCAGAGGTTCGCTCCGATACCTATTCAACGAAAGAACTTATTGAAAAACTGAAAAGACAGGATAATGTAGTTGCCGCCGAGCCAAATTACTACCGCTATAAATTAGCCACGACAAACGATACTTATGCCGATGAACAGTGGTATTTAGACGGCACCGGAGCCTATCAGACTACTTCCTCCGGTATTCAGTACAAAAACCGGATTCAAACAAGTAACGACAGCGATACCATTGTTGCCGTCGTTGATACCGGTATTGACTACACCCACGAAGATTTAACCGCTCACATGTGGAAAAATCCTTACGACCAGTTAGAGCTTCCGGGTACATATGGCTATGATTTCGGAGATTACGACAGTGATCCTATGGACGAAGATGAGGACGGACACGGTACTCACTGCGCCGGTGTCATCAGTGCCGTATCGGACAATAATAAAGGAATCTGCGGCATCAGCAATGCAAAACTAATGGCGTTGAAAGTTTTTAATTCTGCCGGCACATCATACGATTCCGCTATCATCGCGGCTTTTAATTACATCTATAAAGCGCAGACTCTCGGCGCAAATATTGCTGCCATCAACTGTTCCTGGGGTGGCGGTGGAAGTAGTTCAACCTCTATGAAAACGCTGATTAACCAGATTGGGCAAAATGGCAGTCTGTTTCTTTTTGCTGCCGGAAACGATGGCGAAGACCACGATTCCGGTACATTGCAAAATGATTGTCCCTACGATCTTAACAGCCCTTATGTAATTACCGTAGGTGCTACCACTCAATCAGATAAAAAAGCATCTTTTTCCGATTACGGAAATAAAACGGTCCACCTTTTTGCACCGGGCCGGAATATTTTTTCCACAATAAATTCCGGTGTTTTTTACCCTTCCGTTTACACAGACAGTATGCGAAGTTCACGGTGTTCGTATTTCACCTCTTTTGACTCAAACGATGCCGTTTTATACCACCCATCGGAAATCGGCAAATTAGATGGCAGCATTTTATACAATGAAAAGTCTTACTCAGCAGAAGATTCGCACAATCAGGCAGGCAGCGGCTCTTACTGCATATCCATTGATGCTGCGCGAAGTTCTGCAACTTTGGCACTCTACATGGATATAGACGGCATGAACTTAGCCGATGGCCCATATCAGGTATCTTATGATATGGGCATCGAAGGAAATGGTGAAATTTCATGGTCCCACTACAGCAGTAAATTATATTTTATAAAGAGAAACAACACCATCTACGCAGAAATTGTTTCCTTAACAGGCAACTTTACTTCCGTACATAAAATTTACTTTGATAACATCGGCATTTCAAAAGCAAATCCGACAAATGCCCTTTATATTAAGTACAATTCGATGAGCGGCACTTCTATGGCTGCCCCTCAGGTATCAGCTGCCACAGCACTTCTTGCCGCCGCATATCCAAACGATTCCGCAGTGCAAAGACGCAACCGTCTGCTGAACTGTGTGCGTGAGGTTTCAGGGCTTTCTTCCTACTGCATGACCGGCGGCATTTTGGATTTAAGTAAAATCAGTTCCGCCTCATCCGGTCTCCCTGCCTGTCTACAGACCACAACACAGACAAACACCACTGCGGCACAAGGTACAAGCAGTACAAAGAAAACAACCAAACTGGTGACGAAAATAACATTAAATAAAAAGAAAGCAAAACTCCGTTATAAAAAGAAACTTAAATTAAAGGCCACCGTAAAACCAAAAAATGCAACAAACAAAAAAGTCAAATGGTACGTCTCCAATAAAAAATATGCCAAAGTAACGCAAAAAGGTGTTGTCCGTGCAAAGAAAAAGGGAATCGGCCATACCGTTAAGGTTTATGCAAAGGCAAAAGATAAATCCAAAAAGAAGGCTTATTGCAAAGTGCGCATTTATAAATAAAGATACCCTTGACTTTTTCTACACAAATCAACTACACTTAAGGACGAAACGGATTGTTTTACTATGAGGAGGCATTATGAAAAAAATTGGATTAATCGGAGCCATGGATGAAGAAGTGGCTATCATAAAAGAAGAAATGACAAATACAAACGAAGTGACAAAAGCAGGCATGACTTTTGTGGAAGGAGATTTTTACGGAATCAAAACCGTTGCCGTTGTAAGTGGCATTGGCAAGGTTAATATGGCAGTCTGCACCCAGATTCTCTGTGATGACTTTCATGTAACCATGGTTATCAACACCGGCGTTGCCGGCTCCTTGAACAACACCCTTGATATCGGCGACATTGTTTTATCGAGCTGTGCGCAGGAACACGATATGGATGTCTCGCCACTCGGAGACCCGGTCGGCATCATTCCACGCATGGAACAGTCGATTTTTACAGCAGATGAGACACTGGTTTCTCTGGCAAAATCCGCCTGTGAAAAAGCGAATCCGGACATTCACTGCCACATTGGAAAAGTGGTGAGCGGCGACCAGTTTATCGCCAGTGCGGAGAAAAAGAATTATTTAATTGAAACATTCCATGGTGACTGTGCCGAAATGGAAGGTGCTGCCATGGCGCACACCGCTTACTTAAACAACGTCCCATTTTTAATTATCCGCGCCATTTCTGACAAGGCAGATAATTCCGGTCATATGGATTATCCGGTTTTTGCAAAACAGGCAATTATCCACACCGTTTCTCTGCTTAAAGAACTTTATCAACATTTATAAACAATTATCTTTGAGAATAACACAGTGGAATGTCACAATAGTTTATTGTGGCATTCTTTTTCTTTTGTTAAAATACAGTTACAATGAAAGGAGTGTAGCTATATGAAACAAATCAAAAAGGTAATTGCCCACAGCCTGGTTGCCGTTCTTTGTCTGTCTTCATTTCTGACAAACACAGCGTCCACTGAAGCAAAGGCAAAAAAGCCAAAACTTTCCCAAAAATCAATAACTCTGACAAAGGGAAAATCAAAAACTCTTAAGGTAAAAAACACAAAAAAATGCAAGGTCACCTGGAAAACAAGCAAGAAAAAGGTCGTTTCAATTTCAAAAAAGAAACGTACCTCCTGCAAATTAAAGGCAAAAGCGAAAGGAACCGCAAAAATCACCTGCAGGGTAAAAAGAAAGAAAAAAACATATAAACTTACCTGCAAAGTAAAGGTGAAAGCGAAAAAAACCGTCGTTGCTTCCAGCTTAAAGGATACCTATGCAAAAATTGTACCGTACATGGGTACCTGCCTAAACTACGGAAGTGCTTCTAATCCACGAGAACTGCAAAACGCGTCCACAATGAAATTTGTAAAAAAACAGTACAACAGCTTTACTTTGGAAAATGAAATGAAACCGGATGCTATTCTCGGCTCATCCGCCAAGCTCATTTCCGTTGCTGACGCAAAGAAAAAGGGATATTACATTCCTGCAGGATATGCCGAATCAACCGTTCCGGAATTAGCATTTACAACCGTTGACAAATCTTTAGAGGCCGCAAAAAACAACGGTTTGAAAATGCGTGCCCATACTTTGGTATGGCACAGCCAGACACCGTCCTGGTTCTTTACAAAAAATTACGATGGCTCAAAAGTTGTTACTCCTGCTGTTATGGATGCCCGTCTTGATTTTTACATTCACAATGTAATGGGGCATGTAATGGATAAAGAAAAAGCTTTAACCGGTTCTGCCGGAAGCATTGTTTACGCATGGGATGTTGTAAACGAATATCTCCACCGTCCGTCTTTTGCATTTTTCAAAACATGGACGAGTGTATATGGCGATATGGGAAATTCTCCTTCTTATGTTAAGAAAGCATTTGAAATTGCCTACGATATGTTAAAGAGTTATCAGGCAACGGATAAAGTCACGTTATTTTATAATGATTACAACACCTATTTCGGTGTAAAAGACACATTAAATCTGGTAGAATTTATCAACAAAGGCGAAACTGCTAAAATTTGCGGAGGTATCGGCATGCAGAGCCACGTAGATGTAAAAGTTCCTACGGTTGCCGAATACGGCAGTGCATTAGAGCAGTTTTTAGCAGCAGGTTACGAAATTCAGATAACCGAACTTGACTTTACTATAAACTTTGACACGGAAGGAACTAATGCTTCCTACGCTTACACACCGGAGCATGAAACCGATGCGGATCAGGCAAAATTCGTAAAAAAACTGATGCAGACCATCATTACCAAGCAAAAAAATCGTAATCAGAGTGTAAATCCAAAAGGAATTACCGGTATCACTCTCTGGGGCCTATGTGATGCGACATCCTGGCGTTCCCAGTGTGCTCCTCTTTTGTTTGATACCAGTATTTATGATCCAAAATTGTCATACACAGCCTTTTTAGAGGCGGCAAAAATTTGGTAAGTTGCGGTAATTGTAAAAAAAGTGTGTGTTTGTGTTGACAACTTCACCGCAAAATTTTATAATCCCATTGTGAGACAATATTATTTAGGAAAGAGGGATGTAAGGGTGGATAATCGAGAAACACAAAAACCATCTTGGATTCGTACAAAAAAGGGAAAGGCAATGCTTATTGCTACAATTGCAACACTTGTTGTAGTGATAGGCATTGTTTTGGGTATACATATTTATTATATGAACCGCTGGTACTCAAATACATGGATTGGAGACCGAGAAGTTTCGGGTATGACCTATGAGGAATCTGCGGAATTGATTAATCGGGTATTTTCCACGTATCAACTGAAAATAACAGGAAGAAATAATGGAACTTTGACAATCGGAAAAGATGACATTGATTATCAAGTCGACATCAAAGATTCGCTTCAGAAAAAATATGATGAGCAGCATGATTCTCTTCCTTTCTTTTCCTTGGGGAAAAGAAATCAGGTGGATATTAACTTAGGGGCTTCTTATGATGAGAAAAAACTGGATGCCCTCGTGGGACAGTCCGATCTCTCAACCGGTAGTGAGTCATATCCGGTTACACAGCCGCAAAACGCAAAGGTCGCTTTTTCATCTGCGAAAAAATATTTGGTTATTGAAAAAGAATATTTAGGAAATACATTAAACCATGATGAATTCGTAAAAGCGATTGGAAAAGCTCTGAAATCCGGACATGAAAAGTTAAACTTGACGGATGAAAAAAAATACCCGGATGTATACGAAAAGCCAAGTATTTTTTCCACAGACCCTTCGCTCCAGCAAAAAGTAGATGCCTGCAATCCGGTAATTCTGCGCTGGATAACATGGACAATTCAAAAGGACATTAAAGAAACCATCAGTCCAAAACAGATTTATAAATGGTGCAAATATAAAAACGGAAAAGTTACTTTTGATAATCAGGCAATTGAAAAATGGGTTGAAAAAACCTGCTTTAAGTACAAAACTATTGGCGTGACACGCTCATTTAAAAGCCACAACGGCAAAACTGTTTCCGTAACCGGTGGGGACTACGGTTGGCAGCTTGTTTACGATACAATGCTGAAGCAATTGACAAGTGCTCTGAAAAAGACAATGGATGCAAATAAGCAGAAAGCCTATATGGAAAATCCGGATGCCACACAGAAAAAAGCATTGACGATCAAAAAGAAAACAAAATTTGCCAACACAGCATTTGCAATGAACATAGATGACAAAGCAAAGGATTGGGACACAGAAAACTTTACTGAAATTGATCTTACTGCTCAAAAGATTTATGTATGGCGCAACGGAAAAGTTGCTTTTAAGTGTCGAACAATCAGCGGAAAACCAGTGAAAGACCGTCAAACAAGAACCGGTGCTTATTTCATCAAAGAACACCAGACACATCGTATTCTCCGCGGTGAAAACTATGCAACACCGGTAAATAACTGGGTTCGTATCATGTGGACCGGAACCGGATTCCACGGTGCCCCTTGGCAGCCATGGAGCCGCTGGAGTAAAACACTTTATAGAAGCCGTGGTTCACACGGATGCTTAAACTTATCTCCATCGGATTCGAAAAAGATTTATGACTTGACAAAATACCGTGAGATGGTGTTCATACATTATTAATGTAGGTTGTTAGAAATAAAAAAGGGAAAGCAGGATATTTGCTTCGCAAATATAGCTTTCCTTTTTTATTTTAACAACCGGCGATAGGGCTGCAAGTTATACTAACTCTCGCCAAAATGCTGGCTGCTGTGTTTCAACTTAAGCCGAAGTGGCTTTCTAACTTCATATATTACTAAAAAAGATTTGTGTTTCATGGGTACAAACGCGCGGATTCAATATGCACATTTTCAGCACATGACATATATCCGCGTGTTTGTCTAAGCGACAGCGCCCATGAAACACAAACTTTTTTAGTAAAATATACAATTAGAAAAACACTATGCCTTATAATCATACCGCAATACTACGACCGACAACGGTGGAACATACAGTTCCAGTTCGTAATATTTCTTTCCCGGCTTGATTTTTTCGCCCGGTCTTGGTACTACCGGTGCCTTACATGGTTTTGCCTGAATCGGCTTTTTATTCACACGGCCTTCACCGCCAAATCGCTCTTCGTCGGAATTTAGTATCTCCGTAAAGGTTCCGGCACAAGGTGCATTGACCTGATAATCTTCCAATGCCATCGGTGTGAAGTTTGCAATAAACATCAACTGGTCTTTTACTGAGCTGCCACGGCGCACGAACGCTACTGTACTTAATTCCGGACGCCAGCAGTCCATCCACTCAAAGCCCATAACATTAAAATCGTGATAATACAAGGCATCGTACTTTTGGTACAAGTGATTTAATTCACGTACGTAATCCTGCATTTTCTTATGTCTGTCATCTTCTTCCAATAAAAACCAGTCCAGACTTCGAAACTCTGCCCATTCTCGTTTCTGAGCAAATTCCTGCCCCATAAACAAAAGCTTTTTGCCCGGATGACCATACATAAATCCAAATGCGGCACGAAGGGAAGCAAACTTATCTCCTTCCAAACCGGACATCTTGTTTAACAGAGAACATTTTCCATGAACCACCTCATCATGCGATAAAACCAAAATGTATTTCTCACTGGTGTAATAATCAATACTAAAACACAACTGCCTCTGATGGTCTTTTCTGAAATATGGGTCTAATTTCATGTACTCCAAAAAGTCATTCATCCAACCCATATTCCATTTGTAAGAAAAGCCAAGTCCGCCATCTGCTACCGGCGCCGTAACGCCCGGCCATGCCGTCGACTCTTCCGCAATGATATAAGCTCCCGGATGCTCCTTTTCCACCTCGGAATTTAAATGCTGCAGGAAATGAATTGCCTCGTAATGCTCATTTCCGCCATCTTTGTTCGGAAGCCACTCGCCATCGCTTTTTCCATAATCCAAATACAGCATAGATGCAACGGCATCCACACGAAGACCGTCCACATGACACTCCTCGATCCAGAACAGGGCATTTGCGATCAGGAAGTTCTTTACCTCCGGTCTGCCATAATTGTAGATCTTGGTTCCCCAGTCCGGATGCTCTCCCTGTCTGGGATCTGCATGCTCATAAACTGCAGTTCCGTCGAAATTCGCCAGTCCATGGGCATCCTTGGGAAAATGTGCCGGCACCCAGTCCAGAATAACCCCGATCTTCTGTCTGTGAAGATAATCTACCAGATATTTGAAATCCTGGGGTGTTCCATAGCGGGAAGTAGGCGCATAATAACCGGTGACCTGATATCCCCAGGAACCGTCAAAGGGATGCTCTGCAATTCCCATCAGTTCCACATGTGTATAGCCCATATCCTTCACATACTGGGCAAGCTTCACCGCCAGTTCCCTGTAATTGAAAAAGCCTTTCTCATTCTCCTCTGTAGCCGGATGCTTCATCCAGGAGCCAGGATGTACCTCATAGATCGCCATGGCATCCTTAGTCTCGTCAAATTTCTGACGATTCTTCATCCAGGTGGTATCTTTCCATTTGTAATCCCCGATATCCGTGATTCTGGATGCCGTTCCCGGTCTTAATTCTGCCTCATTTGCATAAGGGTCAGCTTTATAAATATGCTCCCCGTTCATTCCTACAATAAAAAACTTATACAGCTGTCCAATTTTCGCTCCAGGGACAAATGTCTCAAATACACCGATCGGACCTGCCTTTTTCATTGGAGCAGCCTGTTCATTCCAGTCATTAAACTCTCCAATTACAGAAACAGCCTGCGCATTAGGTGCCCATACAGCAAAATAAACACCTTCTTTTTTCCCTTGTTTCACAGGATGTGCGCCAAGCTTTCTGTAAACATCATAATGGGTTCCCTGACCAAAGAGATACTGGTCAAGCTCTGTAAACTGTAATTTCTCTCCCATCAGAAAGTTACCTCCCTAAACTTTCAAATTCTTATGCACATTATAACATACTCTTTTCCTCCATGCCACCAAAAACTTGTCTATTATTCATAAAAAATATGCATCAAAATTCATTTTTACTGTAAAAAAATACGCCTGTACTTTGACATTTTTCTCATAAGTACAAGCGTATACTATCATTCACACTATACAGCATCTGCGATTTCCGGAAGTCCCGAAGCTTAACACATATGCCAGACAGGCTCTAGAGCCTCTTATTTTCTCCGTTATTCGCCTGAGTCGCTGCTAAAATCCCCTTCGCTATTCTCACTGCCATCTGTGTATCCGTCACTTTCACTGCCGTCGCTTCCATCACCGGAACCATCACTGAAGTCGCTCTCATCACCATTACTGCTGTCATCTGAACTGCCATCAGAAGTTCCATCTGTGGAAGAGTCCTCAGAAGAGCCATTTCCATTGTATCCAGGCACATAACCGGCATCAAGGGCGCTCTGCCAGAACTCTGCATATTTTGCTGGCTGAAGGGTAACATTCTTCGCCGCTGCCATCTCACTTACCGTTACCAGTTTATATCCCTGTGCAATAAGATCTGGAATCAGTCTGAGTGCCGCATCAACTGAAGGACCATGAATATCATGCATCAGAATAACGGCTCCGTCTCCCAGATTGCTGTCATTCATAATGCCATTGTAATCCAGATCTGCATCCAGATATTTCCAGTCCAGACTGTCAATAGACCACAAAATGAAAGGTTTGCCAACTGCCGAAATAATTTCGTCATTGCAGTCTCCATAAGGCGGACGAATCACCGTGGAATCCTGTCCACAGGCATCGATCAATGCCTGATCGGTATCGCCGAATTCCTTTACAACATCCTCAATACTCAGATTCAGCATATCCTGATGATCCCAGGAATGATTTCCGATCTCACAGCCAAGTTCCACCATTCTCTTCACTTCGTCCGGATACTGTCCAACCAGCTGTCCCAGCATAAAGAAGGTAGCATGTGCATTGTTCTCCTCCAGACAGTCCAGAAGCTTGTCTGTATACTGTCCCGGACCATCATCAAAGGTAAGTGCGATCAAAGGACGTTTCTTCTCAGCATTGTAAGAACCATCCTCATTAAAATAGTAATCGTTTACCCCCTTGGTCACCCAGCCGGTCTGCATGTATCCATTGGAATCAAATGCATATTTCACTCCGTCAATCTCTGCAAAACCATTGGTATAATATGTACCATCTGCATTCTGATACCAGCGTCCGCTGGAATCCTCATGCCAGCCTGGAGTCAGTGAAGAAACCTTGGTCACATCACTCTGTCCTTTCAGAGGCTGTCTCAGGGCATCTGTGGAATTGGAGTCTGCATTCGAAGCAGCTCCGTCACCTGCATCCGCCTGCACGCTCTGTGATTTTCCAGTACTCTTTCCTCCCACACGACTTACGATTGGAAAAATCACTCCTCTTATTACAAAAATCACAGCCAGCACCATTGCCACAACATAGGTAACCAGCTTAATGATCTTCCTTCGTCTTATCTGGCGCTGTTTCCTGCGCATTCTTTCGCGCAAAACCCTTCTATCCATTCATACTCCCTCTTTATCTCTCGTTACATAGTGGAAAAATTTTTCCGCAAAAAAAGTTCTGTCATAGCACTTCTCTCAGCTCCAGATCATCTGTTACAAGAAGAATATCCGCTTCCTTTCCAACAGAAAGGGAACCAACTTCATCATAAATACCAATACTCTTTGCCGGATTTCGTGTTGCTGCAAAAATCGCTTCTTCAAGGGGAACACCAAAAGAAACAGCCTTGCGCATACAATCATACAGGTTCGTAGCAGAACCGGCAATCGTACCGTCCTTCAAAGTTGCCTTACAGTCCTTCATCGTTACTTCCTGTCCACCCAGCTGGTAGGTTCCGTTCTCCATTCCAGTAGCCATCATAGAGTCACTGATCAGTACAATCCTCTCTGGTCCAAACATCTTAAATGTAGCGCGGATCACAGCGGGATGAATGTGAATGCCATCACAGATCATCTCTGCCATACACTGCCCATCATCACAGGCAGCTCCGATCAGTCCTGGTTCTCTGTGCGCCAGTGGCTGCATGGCATTATAAAGATGTGTCACATGGTGTGCACCTCTTCTCATGGCCTCCGCTGCTGTATCATAATCAGCGGCCGTATGTCCAAGTGAAATACATACCTCATTATGTACCTCATCGATAAACTCCATAGCACCATCCACATTAGGAGCCAGAGTTACCAGCTTCACCATGTTTCCGGAATATTCATTCAGTTCACGGAAAAATCCGGCATCTGGTTTGCGGATATAGCCCTCCACATGGGCGCCTTTTTTCTTCGCATCCAGAAATGGGCCTTCCATATTGATTCCCCGGACAGCAGCTCCGTCTTTCATTTCTCCCACAGTCTTAATAGTGGCAAAAATTTCCTTCAGTTCTTCTGCCGGCAATGTCATGGAAGTAGGACAATAGGAAGTAATTCCGTGACTCTTTTCGTATTTCAGAATAATCTTAAGTCCCTCCGGGTCAGCATCAGAAAAATCATGTCCAAATGCACCGTGACTGTGAATATCCACCAGCCCCGGAAGCACCCTGAGCCCAGCCGCGTCTACAATCGTCTTGTCCGTAACCTCATCCTCAGAAGCCACGATTCTATGATTCTCCACATACAGATCCTGTAATCTGAAGCTTCCATCCTCCTGAAAAACTTCTCCATTTTTAATAATCATAACTCCATTCCCTCCTGAGATTCATTGGCTGCTGTTTCTGTTATAAACAGCAACCGTCAATTCTCTGTACCGTCATCCTGTGTATCTGTTGAAGCATCCGCTGCTGTGCCTGTATCTGCGGTTGCACCAGCTTCCTGCTCTTCTGCTGTATCCCCGCCATCAGTGCTCTGTCCGTCAGTCGTACTGCCATCTGCATGATCTGCTGCTTCTGTTCCCTCAGCAGCCTGTGCATCCTCACCTTCAGCAGATGTATCCGCTGCTGTCTGATCATAATTTGCATTTGCAATAATGAAATCCTGAACTCTCATAAGTCCGATGCTCTCATCCACTGCAACTTGGCCGTAAGTATCGATAAGAACTGCAAGATCGCCAGAAGCATACTGCTCTACCAGCTGATTCTGGATTGCAAGGCTTTCCTCATCCTCCAGAGTCATTCCCTCTGCGTCCATGATTCCCTGAATAAGCAGATTCTGTTTTACCTTGGCCTGGGCATACTGCTGGCACTGGGCTTCGAAATCATCCATGGAAACGCCTTGAGACTCTACGAAGTCTTCAAGCTCCATATTTCCCTGCTTCGCGTATGCTTCTGCCTGTTTCTTAAATGTCTTCACAGCCTCTTCTACGTCTTTCTCCGGATATTCCACGACCTCAGAATTGGTGTAAACAGTATTCCAAGCAGTGCTGCGCAGACTGCTGTCAGCCTGGTCCTGTGCTTCCTGCTCCAGCTGTGCGCGAACAGAAGCCTTATATTCATCAATTGTCTTGTAATCGGTATTCGCCGCAACCCAGTCATCGGTCAGTTCCGGTGGTCTCTTAAAGCTCTGCACGGTAATCTGGAATACCGCATCCTGTCCAGCCAGTTCACTGTTGCGGTAGCTCTCCGGGAAAGTTACCGGTACGTCTTTTGTCTCACCCTTCTTCATTCCCACGATTCCTTCTTCAAATCCGGGAATCATTGTGCCGCTTCCGATCACAAGGTCATAATTATTACCAGTTCCACCTTCAAAAGCTTCCCCGTCTTTTGTACCTACGAAATTAATAGTAGCGGTATCACCATTCTGGATGACAGCGTTCTCATCTGTCACTTCCACTGAATTGTCTTTCAAATTCTCTGCGATACGATTCTCAATATCCTCATCTGTCACTTCTGGTACAGAATTATCAAGAGTTATCCCCTTATAGTCTGCAATCGTAACGTATTTCTCCACATTATCCACTGAAACCAGGCGTGTCGCACCGGTAGAATCTGTATAAGGTTCCTGTACCTCTTCTTCCTCTGCCGAATCCTCTGCCTGCTGCTCTGTTGCAGTGCTCTCACTCTCTGTACTGGTAGTTTCTTTATCACTTCCGCAGCCATTTACAGCAAGTGCCATACACATTACTAACGCTGTCAAATATAGTTTTCTTTTCATTTCATACTCCCTTCAGTTACTCTTTTATAAAATTATCACATTTTCTATTAAAAAGGAAGCCCACTGAGGCAATCATTTTTATTTTATCTCCGCCGCGTTACTGTTCACTGGTAACGTTCCGCGAGGTGTTTTATGTGAACAAAGTTCACATAAAACCCGAGAATCTCAGCGCAAAATCATGCGAATCCATGCCCTCTTTGCAGCTGGTCTTATCAGCCCCCATTCATAGGCGGTACAGGAGTGGGTCTGGATGGGTCAAATACCTGGCTTACGTCAAACAGATCTGCCAGCATGTCCGGATTGTAATACATTCGGTATCCATCCACATTTCTTCTTCCCATCCGGAAATATTCATCCGTCATCTGTACAAAATATTTGTTAGAGTCCACATTGCAATAATAATCATATCCCTGGGATTTCAGATATTCAAATTTCTCATTGCCAGTATACTCTCCGCCGTTATTAATATCTGCTCCGAAAGCAAAGATAATAATATCTGTTCCGCCAATAAGAGGGTCAATGTTCTCTTTGAAATTCTGTGTATCTGTTTCAAGGCGTTCCATGGAAACTGTGGACATGTTTTTATGTCCCCATGTATGGCTGGCAAAAGTCCAGCCCTCCGCCTTCATAGCATCTGCAACCTTTTTCGCTTCTGCCCGCTCTATATCCAGATCAAAATCAGGATGCGCGTCAAGCCACGCCTTTTTATCATCATTCAGATCATCTGGTCTTGTCTGATAGCTGATATCTGTGCGGTAACCCAGGATTCCATTGTAGCCTGTAAGCGCTACAATTCCCTTATGTCCATGATATGCAAAATCAGGATGTTCCTCCACAAACCGGTCGATCAGCGGTACAACATCATAGTCACCTACAACTGTGCTTCCATCATCCTGTACATATTCGTTGCGGATCTTCCCCTCTTCATCTATAACAAGCTTGGTGGCAATTCCATCTCCATCCTGGGAGTGGTAATAACATACATCGTCCTGCGAAAGGACAAACGGTGTTTTTCCCTTAGGAAGATAAACCTGCTTTGCCTGCATTTTCCCATTTTCATCAACGTCTGCCAGATCATAAAGGTTTACCATTACATATCCCTCGTCATACATGATCTGGGTTATCTTATTAAACTCATCCATAGTGGTCATAACCTGATTATAACCATCCGTCTTGTAATCTCCATCAAAGGCCTTGGAAGTATCCACGATCAGGGAATGGTAAAAAATGTGAGTTACCTGTTCCGGAGACCAGGCTACACATTTATCCTTTTTCTTCTGGAATTTCTCTGCAGCATTCTGAAAATGGACATTTCTCACATATGCATTGTCCTTCTGCAAAAGGCTGATTGCACCGTCATAATCATACTGGGCAGCTTTCTCCTTGGCTGTGGTCAGTACCTTCTTCTCGTGACGGATCTGCCTCCTGATGATACCTGTGCCGGCAGCTGCTGCCTGTGGCATAACCCCATTTAAATCTATGGCTACTGCCTGGGCTGCATCCTGCTCTGGCTGATTTGCAGAATCTGAAGAATTATCTTCTGTTTTCTCTTCATCGGACATATTCCCGGATTCATCCTGTGCAATATCCTCTGAATTGTCATCTGTATTTCCAGTTGTCTCATCACTGTCATCTGCCGTGCCTTCACCAGATTCCGGTTGTATATCTGTACTGTCTGAGCTGTCAGCAGCTTCCTCTGTATTAATATCGGGGTTTTCGATGCTTTCGGTGCTTTGGTCAACCTTTGCCAGTTCTTCTGCTGCCTTGCTCTCTTTACCGGAATTCTTATCAGGAACCAAATCCCTTACCTTGGCTACCAGCGTTTCCATGCCGTCTTTTAACCCCGTCTGCTCTCTATAAAAGTATCCAACACCGCCCAACACTGCCAGAGCAGTAATAATAAGAGCCAGATTACGATTCCGTATCTGCCTCTTCTTTCTCTTCAGATTGCGCTCATGTCTCTCGCGCCGTCGTTCTTCGTAATATATCTCTTCCTGGTGTTCCTTCTCTGCCAGTTCCTGTAATTCTCTGTCAAGCTCCCGCTTGGACTGGCTGTCGGGAACTTTATTCTCTTCCAGACCAGGCTGTTCCTGTTCTGTATCTGATTTCTTCATAATGTATAACTCCTTATTTAGCTCCCCCTTCAAATGCCTCGTAAAAATAGTACCAGTTACCGCAGGCACTTATAGTATAACCATATCAGACAGGTCTATCCATTCTGTAACCAGTAGATTTCTATTATACATGATATTTTAAATAATTACCACCTTTTCACTGTAATTATCCTTGCTTTCCGTTGCCATTTATTGTTAAAATAAAAGATACATGATAAAATCTAATTTAATAGAAATAACGGAAATTATCCGTCACTCAGAGGAGAGAAAAATATGAACAGATCAGATATTATGCGCATCAGCGCACTATTTGAAATAGCCCTGGGTTCTGCTTCTTTGATCGCAGCCCGCTTCTGGATCGGAACCACTAATATTGTGGGCAGACATGTAACCCATGGTGATACTACAGAGGCTTTTGCACTTACTTATGCATTTACACTTCTTCAGATTACAATTGGAATTATAGGCGTGATGAATGCAGAAAAAGGAAGAATGAGCACCGTTATCTTTGGAATTTTGGCCTTTATTCCCCAGATTGCCCACTTCTTTCATATTAAGGGAAGTATTATACTGGTTCTTATGAATCTTGCAGCATTTGCGGTACCGGTTTTATATGCTTTCACAGCTTATAAGCTTTTTAAAGGAGATAACAAAACAATTGCCTTTTCCAAAAAATGATGTTAAAATGTAGTTTATGTGAAACAAGAATGTAACTGTTCAGTTTCTTCACAGGTTACTGTTCACTGGTAACGGAACGAACAGTAACCTTCACGGTCACACGCTTTGCGGAACCGTGCAGGCTGAATAGTTATTAAGAAACTTTATAATATAGTAGGAGGATAAGTATGCATCCAGTAACAATCGTCCTTCTGGTGATTCTCGTAATCCTCATCGGATTACTGGTTGGTTTATATTTCTTTGGTAAGAAGACCCAGAAGAAGCAGGAAGAACAGCAGGCACAGATCGAGGCAAGTAAACAGACCGTTTCCATGCTCGTTATTGATAAGAAGAGAATGCCACTTAAGGAATCAGGTCTCCCACAGATGGTCATCGACCAGACTCCGAAGCTTCTCCGCCGCTCCAAGATGCCGATCGTTAAGGCTAAAGTCGGACCGAAGATTTCCATTCTTATCGCAGACGAGAAGGTATTCGACCTTATCCCTGTGAAGAAAGAGATCAAAGCTGAAGTAAGTGGACTTTACATAGTAGGTGTAAAAGGCATCCGCGGTAACCTGGACGCTCCGGTTAAGAAGAAAAAAGGATTTTTCGCACGTTTTAAGAAATCTGCTGAGGAAGCTCAGGCAGCCCAGAATGAGACTAAGAAATCCAAAAAGAATAAAAAGAAATGATTATTTTAGCCCTGCCATTATGATGGCAGGGCTATTTTAATGCTCCTTTCCCCATATTGTAATGCCAGACATTATTTCCTGCGTGTTGCATTTTATCAAGAATCTTTCTCTCATTTCAAAAAGGATCCTGCATTTCTGCAAGATCCTCATTCTCAATCTTATTTCTCATTATCCATATAAAATTTTCTAAGAAAATACGTCGGCGTACAGCTCCATGCGTGACAGTAGCTGTTAACCATGCTGGAGCCATAAGGGGATTCTTCCCGGTTGTATGGATTGTACAGTTCCCAGAAGGTGTCGGCGCCGTCGCGGATCATCTCACCCCAGTAACGCTTCATTTCTTCCAGTGCAAGCTCTTTCTCATCACAGCGGATAAGCGCATCAATATAGTGATGATACATATATGGAGTTACCATGCGGATTCTCGGATTCACTTCCATTACATGATGGATCAATTTACAGTTTGTCTCTTTGTCAAAGACACGGGCCAGAATCATCCAGATCTGGGTTGCCCAGGAAGCCTGACGGTCAGGACCGCTTACAAACATTCCAAGCGCTTCATCCCAGAACTCTTTCACTGCTGCCTCTTTCAGCATGGCCTGCTTCTCTTCCAGCCAGCTGATATCCTCCTGTTTATCCAGAATCTTCGCAAGGCGGATTCCATAACGGATACAGTAAATAAGAACTGCTGTAGCTCCGGCCTGCTTATTCAGACCATCTCCCCAGTCCAGGAAGCACCAGAATGCATCCCCTAAATCCTCCACAACATTTTTCTCATTTAACTGCGTCATAGCAATGCGGATCTGATCAATTGCCACATCATAGAGATCCCTTAAGGTTTCCAGATCACCGGTTGCCTCATAATAATCCAGAAGCACAGATGAGAAAAACAATGCATAGTCCAGAAGGTAAGTATCATCTGGCTCCATCTCCGGTTCTGTGAATACACAGGCGCTTAGCTTTCCCTCATTAAAAAGCAGTCCTGCAAAAATATACATACAGCGTTTGGCAAGATCATAATTCTTAAAGGTGTAATAATTGGCTCTCGCCTGAAGTCTCAGATCTCCCAGCCACATTCTGCGGTCACGCTTTGGTCCATCCTCAAAAACATCCTGCATACATTCTTTCAGGGTTTTTCGGCTTACCAGATCAATCTGATTCAGAAGCGGATCTCCGAAATCCACCGGCTTTACAGACTCCATGTCTACAGCAGAAACCGTATCACAGGAAATACCATCGATTTTCAGCTGGAACTTGGCAGAAGTATCAATTACACGAAGCTCCATATAACGGAAAGAATATCTTCTTGGCAGCTTCACCTTCGCCGGAAGTACATCCACATGAATATACTCCTCCTGAATCCAGCCACGGCTGAGCCAGCCGTCATAATCGGCAGTTTTGTCCGTCATTTCCTCCAGACGCTCACCGAATTTCAGGTAAAAATAAACCGGTGCATCCTGATGGCTTCCTGTTTTACTAAGCTCCAGAGTCACATAACCTACCGCATGATCCCCGAAATCCACAAATACTGTATCATCTCTTTTTAAAGATTTTGCATACAGATTTTCAATCGGGTACTCTTCTGTAATAACTGTTCTCATCTGGCGGTCTTTTCCCACCATAATTTCCTTTGCAGCCTTGATTTCTTTATGCCGGAGCTCTGGCTTTAAGGATTCTGCAATTTCCAGAAAACGGTTATTTTTATGTACTTCGAAGTTCTCAATTATACTATATGATGGCATTATCTTTCCTCCTAAAAATCGTCTAATGTTTCATCGGAATCAGTATCTTCAGCTCAAACCAGTTATTCGCCTTGCCCGCCATAACTGAACCGCCATACTTCTCTACAATTTTTTTCATACTCTTCATTCCATATCCATGGAATCGTTTGTCTTTCTTTGTTGTGATCGGGATTCCGTCCTGGAACTGAACGTTCTCCTCGCAGTAATTCTCTGTGCGAATACGAATAAACTGTTTATCCTGAATCACATGCAGGGAAATCAGACGTTTCTGACGGTCTTTGATCTTCACCACACTTTCAATAGCATTATCCAGCATATTTCCGAAAAGAGCACTGATATCCATATCCTCCATAAAATTCAGAAGCTGTCCCTCACCCATAAATTTCAGCTCAATACCATGTCTCTGACAATGCATGCTTTTACTGGTAAGAATGGTATCAAGGACCTTATTTCCCGTTTTATTCTGTGTCTCATAAATCTTGATCTCACGCTCCATCTGTTCCAGGTATTCCCCTGCTTTTTCAGAATCTGCGCCTCTTTTTAAAAGATTGATCTGATGCTTCAGATCATGGTATTTCTGATTTACAATGTCGATACTCTCCTTGGAAAGCTTGTAATTTTTGTACTGCATATCCATAATATTCCGAAGCGTATCCTTCTCAAAACGCATCTGGATTTCTTTTACCTGAATGTGATAAGCATAAAGAACTGCCATACCGCTAAGATCTGCCAATGTGCGGATAATAAACACATCCATAGCTGTTCCCGCACTGAAAATGCTTTTTACATCTACATAGCTTACGTTGCTGATGCAATATACCATAATCATTACAAAATATACAACCAGTAATTCTCTGCGGGTGATCTGCAATTCTTCAATATCCTTTTTCA
>OLVO01001673.1_pt1 | contig 22030 bp, 18 predicted proteins | sample 1672571 | NCBI WGS metagenome assembly OLVO01 (sample SAMEA3136700, study PRJEB25190) | human gut metagenome | biome: human gut; feature: human-associated habitat; material: faeces | place: Austria | collected 2013
ATGGCAAGCTCGTGCCGCAAGATCCTAATGATGAACCTGCTTCTGTTTTGCTCGAACGGATTAAAGCAGAAAAAGAACGTCTTATCAAAGAGGGTAAGATTAAGCGTAGCAAGAAGTCTGGTTCTTCTGATACGCTCCATTATGAGAACGTGCCGTTTGAGGTGCCGAGTTCGTGGGTGTGGTGCAGGCTGGAAGATATTACAGTTCTTATCGAAGATTGCCCTCATACAACAGCCAAAGATGAAGGAAAGGGATACCCTTTGGTGCGTACTCCTAATATCGGTGAAGGACAATTACTTTTAGATGGTGTACATCGAGTTTCTAAGGAAGTTTATGACAAAAGAAATGTAAGGGCAGTTCCTCAAGTTGATGATATAATATACGCAAGAGAAGCACCTGCTGGAAATGTTGCTGTTATCAGAGAGAATGAGCAGGTTTGTTTGGGGCAGAGAACTGTTTTGATTCGCCCAATGAATACACTTATTGATTCCGTATGGCTTACATACGCCATGCTTACTCCTTATTCGAGAAATCATCTGATAAGTAAGGCTACAGGTTCAACTGTAACCCATGTGAATATGGCTAGTATTAGACCTTTTGACTTACCATTGCCTCCTCTTTCAGAACAGCATCGCATTGTGGCAGAAATAAAAAGGTGGTTTGCTTTGATTGACCAAATCGAACAAGGAAAAGCAGATCTACAAACTATCATCAAACAAACCAAGAGCAAAATCCTTGACCTTGCCATTCATGGAAAACTCGTGCCACAAGACCCAAATGACGAACCTGCCATTGAGCTATTGAAACGCATAAATCCCGACTTCACACCTTGTGATAACGAGCATTATCAGAACTTACCTAAAGGATGGTGCATTGTACCTATGCAGATGTTATGTTCTTTGACCGATGGAGAAAAACAAAGTGGTATAGAAAGAATAAATCTTGATGTCAAATATTTACGTGGAGAACGTGATGCCAAGATGTTGAGTACAGGAAAGTATATTACCGAAAATTCTCTCTTGATACTGGTAGATGGCGAAAACTCCGGTGAAGTGTTCCAAACTCCAACTGAAGGCTATCAGGGTAGTACATTTAAACAGCTGTCTATAAACAATAATATGAATACCGATTATATGCTACAAGTTATCAATTTGCATCGTAAGACATTACGAGAAAATAAAGTTGGTTCAGCCATTCCGCACTTGAACAAAAAACTATTCAGAGCAATAGAAGTGCCGATGCCACCTTATGATGAGCAACATAGAATTATTAATGTGATAAACGTTGCATATAAGCATCTTGATGCAATCATGGAGAATCTATAAACTCTCCATGATTGTATCCAATTTAGTAAATGCTTTATAAACAGCATCTATAATTCGCTTTTGCTCTGCATGTGGAGGTACAGGTATTACCAATTTTGAATATTCTGAAATCCAATATCGTTTATGAGTATCACCAATTAAACGGGTGATACTCATAAACATCGCAACAAAGTCTATTTCAATACCCTTTTTAACTTGTAAAATCTTCATGGCAGATGATTTTACTTTGAAGGAGAACTCTACAAGTTTGGAATCTGTAGTAAAATCATCAAAGATGATGCAAGGCAAATTAGAATATATTCCCTCTACTTCATTAGTATGTCCTATAATGAATGATTTACCAGCTGTCAAAACCGGTATGGGATAAGTATCATTATAACTTGTAGAATTAACAATATATGCTGTTGGTTGCTCATAATCTACAATATCTTCTAGCCTGCATGTAGCCCATCCTTTAGATAAGTTCTGATAATGCTCGATACATTCTCTTATATTGTAGCCGTATTCATTATAAATCAATGTAATATGGTAACAAAATTTAAAAATTATCTCGCCAAAACTAACTTGGCAAAAAACACCATTACATCGTATGTATGGACGGTGCAGTATTTCCTCAATCATTACGAGGATGTAAATAAAAAGAACCTTTTGGCCTACAAAGGGTATTTAGTGGAAAACTTCAAACCGCAGACTGTCAATCTCCGATTGCAAGGTATCAACAAGTATCTTGAATTTGCCAGACAAGAGAAACTGAAGGTAAAATTCGTTAAAGTACAACAGAAAAACTTTTTGGAGAACGTAATCAGCGATGCCGATTATAAGTTTCTCAAAACATGCTTAAAAACAGACGGCTATGACGAGTGGTATTTCATCATATGGTTTATGGCTGCTACCGGTGCACGTGTCAGTGAACTGCTCCATATTAAAGCGGAGCATGTACATGTCGGGCATCTTGATCTTTACAGCAAAGGCGGTAAAATACGTCGTTTGTACATTCCGAAGAATTTGCGTATAGAAGCTACAAAATGGCTCAAAGAAAAAGGTTTTATTTCTGGTTATATATTCCTAAACCGATTTGGGGAACGTATTACGACACGCGGTATAGCTCAACAATTGAAACACTTTGCAGAAAAATACGGAATGAATAAGGAGGTTGTTTATCCTCATTCATTTCGACACCGTTTTGCAAAGAATTTTCTTGACCGTTTCAACGACCTTGCTCTACTTGCCGACCTTATGGGGCACGAAAGCATCGAAACCACTCGTATCTATCTTCGCCGTACTGCCAGCGAGCAACAAAAGATTGTGGATAAGGTGGTGAATTGGTAATTTTACAACAGGTTTTGGAAGTGTAGTCAACTACACTTCTAAGGCTTTTTGAATCTCATCAATGGATGTGAAAAGTTCCTCTATCTTTTGGACAATGCGTTGTTGTTCGATAAAAGGAGGTACAAAAATTACCAAATTTTCTAATACTCCAATATATAATTCTTTTTGATTAGTACTTCCTGCAAGATTATCTTGCAAATATCGTTGTATAAAACTGGATGAAATATAAGCATATAAGTATTGTGGGATAATATCATCTATTACTCTAATAACTGAAACATGTGAATCAGGAACAACAAATGGATATTGTCCTAAATAACTTTCATGAAATAGACGAGTTCTTCCCACAGTACCTGTACCTGTTGAATTGACAAGAATATCTCCAGTACGCAATTTATAGGTTTCACTCCATTTACAAATGGTTGATGGATCTAAAAATCTAGCTTGCTCTAAAGATATACCACCATCTTTAAAGTTGCACTTTTGAGCAAATACAGGATATGTTTTGTCGTTTTCCGAGTATTTAGGTGATTTACCTCTTGATAAAAAGGAACATAAATCTTTGAGCCTACATATACACCAATTTTGAGGTAACTTCCTACTATGCTCGTTATCACAAGGTGTGAAGTCGGGATTTATACGTTTTAGCAGTTCGATGGCTGGTTCGTCATTCGGGTCTTGTGGTACGAGCTTTCCGCGAATGGCAATGTCAAGAATTTTACTTTTGGTTCGTTTTATTATAGTCAGCAAATCATCTTTACCATTCTTGACTATGTCAATTAACGAAATCCACTTATCCATCTCTGCTACAATTCTTCCTTGTTCCTTTAATGGAGGAATAGGTATCATTAATTGCGACAGCTTTTGGGCATTGATATTAGACTGATTAACAGCATCTGTTTTCACATCATAACACCAATCACGATAATAGCTACTATTCATTACAGTGTTAAGGTAGTCAGGAGAAATCAATAAAGGTCTAATACGAATAAGATAGCCTGCATATATGGCAGGTTGTTCTTCCTTGTAGATTGCCGTTTTTCCAACCCATTCACTACTATTTGTGCGATTAAACAGTAAATCGTCTTTTTCAAGAGAGTATTGTTCAATATCTTCATCATTCGAAGAATACACTAAATTCGAATAATCTATTGTACCAACATTCGTAATATTCCCCATTCGTAAAACAGCTATTTTACCCACACTTGATGATTTCTCAGAAGTTCCGTATTTTAATTCGCATACAATATCTTCCAACCTACACCATACCCATGAATTCGGCTCTTCAAACGGCACATTGGCTTCGCTGACATCTTGGTTCTCATAATGGGGCGTATCGGAAGTCTTTGCAGACTTCTTACTCCTTTTGATTTTACCCTCTTTTATCAGGCGTTCTTTTTCTGCCTTGATTCGTTCGAGGAGAACTGATGCAGGTTCATCAGTCGGGTCTTGCGGTACAAGTTTTCCATGTATCGCAAGGTCGAGTATCTTTTGACGTAATTTCTTTGTATCCATATAGGCTATTCTTTGTTTAAGAACAGATTGCAAAACTCATTCAGTTGCTGTTGCATACGTTCCTGTGGAATGAGGATACGTTTGTATTCTGCTATCATTGTGGGGCTCATACTTCGGCTCATAGCATATTCCACAACAACTCGGTCTGCTTCCGGGCAGAGAATAATGCCGATAGAAGGGTTTTCGTTAGAGCGTTTCACATCTCTATCGAGTGCTTCCAGATAAAACTCCAACTGACCGAGGTCTCGCGGATGGAATTTTGTCTTTTTAAGCTCCACTGCGACCAATGCCTGCAACCCACGATGGAAGAATAGCAAGTCGGTCTTAAAAGTGGATGCGCCAATATTGAGGCGGTATTCCTGATCCATAAAGATAAAATCCTTACCAAGTTCAAGAATAAATTGCTTCATGTGTTCTACCAAGCTGTTTTTCAATTTTGATTCGCTATGCTTCTTCGGAAGATTCAGAAAATCAACAAACAGCGTATCCTTGAACATTATAGGGGCATTCGGATAAGCATTGAGCAATCCTTTCGACATATTATTCTTGCTGCCCAATAAAGCTGTATATGTCTGATTGGAGATGCAACGCTGAAGTTCTCGCTTCACTAAATGTTCTTTATTGGCATAGAGTATATAGAACATCCGCTCTTCATTACTTTTGCATCGGCAAAGAATCTCTATATGATTGGTTAAGGTAGTTAACTCTAAAATCTTAGGCATTTGTCCAGTTTTTGGCTGGACAATTTGTGCAGTTTCTGGCTGCATAATTACATCTATCTCTTGTGTAGAGTGAGTTACTTCAATTTGTCCAATTCTTGGCTGGACAAATTCAGAATTCAGATATTTCTCTACTGTTGCCGAAAATGCGCCCGACGAGTATTCATCGTAAAACAAGACCATGTTGTAAATGTTACTTCGTCCAAATCCCTTGATTTCAGGTTGTTGGAAACGAATATATTCAGATAACTGCGTTACAACCTTGCTTCCCCATTCCTCGTTCTTCAATTTGGCTGATACATATCTTCCTACATGCCATGCAGTGAGTAGCAACTCTTCATTTACGGCACGCAACGCTTTACTTCGGTGTTGAACGATAATATCCACCACTTCCGCAAACTGCTGTTCTTGAGAATATCTCAATAGTTCATTCTTGTTGTTCATTCGTCTCCTGTAACTTTTGGTTCATTGAAAATAAATCTACAGATACGTTCTACAGCCTTTGAATTAGCGAATTCAATATCTTTCTTTCCCCATTTATCTGCGGGGTAAGAGGAGAGAGCAGATGCAATGCCAAAGTTGCTCCCGACATAGCCTTTCTTGTCTTGTACAAGCGTGCCTTTCTTTGTCTTAAACCAATCCATGCCAATATGCTTATTGATGTCTTCTTCAAGAAGAATCTTATTTCCTATCAAATTGACCATGTCATCAAATTCTTCTTTTGTCATTCCGGCATCGATTCGAATGGTTTCGATGTTATGACCGCTTGCAGGCATAATGTGCTCTACATTCACCTTATCAGGAGTAAAATCGAAATACAATCCATGTTCTTTTGCATAGATATACTCGTTAAGATATACGAGAATATTCTTGTCATACTCCTTAAGATCAGCAATAACCTCTTCTTTTTGCCATGTTGTATTGATATGCTTATCAAAGTCGGCGATTATTGATTCAATTGAATATTCCGGATCAACTAATTTAAAGTTCTCATTAAAAAGGAACGTCTTAAAATAACGTGAAGAAAAACCAAAGTCACTCACTTCGAGAAGAGCAAATAGACGGAGAAGACTCTCCATTATTGGCGTGGCACTTTGTTCTGATAGCTCTTGTTCTGGCACTCTGAATAGGTATGATATAAGGAAAAGCTTGAAATTCTCATTGAACTTCAACAGTAGCTTGGTAAGGGGATATACTTGTATTTGACTCCAAATCTTTAAGATACGATCAAATTTAGCACAAATATTTATTGGATTATTCAGAAGTTCAGGCTTAATTACCGTATAATACTTTCTTACACCTGGAGTATTTAACTGGCCAGCCTCATATTCACGTCCCATGGCACGGTTTATATACATAAACTGCTGAAGAACGCTATCAATATTGATTACTTTCTTTTGTGCCAACTCATCAGCTTGTCGAATAATCGGCTCCCAAATAGCCTTGAAATCTATTTCATCAGGTGCTTTAGAGAAGAGTTGTGCAGAAATAATATCGGCATCAGACAACGGCATACCAGTTGAGTTCAACGAATTAAACATAGTTATAGCCTGTTCTATTTGCCAACTTTTAATCTCTATAATCTGACACTTGGTAAGGAAACCATTTACCAATACATCCAAATTGGACTCTTGATAGGCATGTAGTTTCTCATAGAAAGATTTGAAGTTACGAAAAAAATTGGTGTACTTATTGTCTTTCTGCTTACGAGGGAACTTATAAACAGCTTTCTCAGCATCAGCAAAAGTTTTTGCTTCAACGATATAGGCAAGCTCTTCTTTGTACAGTTCGTTAATAGAAACATTTTCTAAAATTTTCACACCTTTTGCTCTATTCCAGTCCTTTTCTATCTCAATCTGCTTTCTTACATCGGCACGATACAGAATTTCAAAGATGAAGTCAAGACTTTGCTGCAAACTTCTTTTAAGTCCGGCTGCTTCATCTGTATCGGCCATGTTGTGTAACACTTCTGTTATGCGTAGGTGCATCGCTTTAAGTAAAAGCAAGAATGTCGTCGTTCTCTGTTGTCCGTCTATCAGGTTCAAGTACCCCTCTCTGGAACAATCAATAATTATGGTTCCGAAGAAATACGGATCTTCGGCATCTTGGGCTATATAAGATTCAACATCCTGCCACAATTTGTCACAATTCGCTATATTCCAAGAGTATGCTCTCTGATATTCTGGAATGCGAAATATATCTGATTTTTTTAGATAAACTCCAATGGTTTGGAGTTTGGGCTCTATTTCTTTTGCCATATATAATTCTACTTATTCTTCAATGTTAGCCAATAATTTCTGCAATTCAGCAACCGCATTGCTAATTGTATCGCTTTTATCTTTTATGTCTGCCATCAGTTCAGCCAATGAACGGTCGTCCACCTCACCACCTTGTTTTATCCATGTGATGTCGAGACTTGTCTTGTCTCTGGCAATGATCTCATCTACAGAGTATTTGCGCCAACGCCCTTGCGGATTATTCTCGGCATCGTAGGTTTCTACCCGATTATTGTAGCAGGAAACAAAATCATCCAAGTGATGGCGTTCCAGCTTATTGGTGGCAAGCGTGTGCTTTACATCGGTACGATAATCATAAAACCATATTTCTTTGGTCGGTTGCCCTTTGCTGAAAAACAGCACATTGGCTTTCACACCTTGGGCATAGAAGATACCTGTAGGCAAACGTAATATGGTATGCAGATTGAAATCTTGCAATAAGTGTTTACGGATTGTTTCGCCTGCTCCGGCCTCAAAGAGGATATTATCAGGGAGCACCACAGCAGCACGTCCTCCGGTTTTGAGCATAAGCATCATGTGCTGGAGGAAGTTCAACTGGTTGTTCTTGGTCTCTACGTAGAAATCCGGACGGTTGATGTCCACAGAACCGGCCGGGCGAGTTCCAAAAGGAGGATTGGCGAGTATCACATCAACAAGGGTTGACGGTTCTTTTTCCAAAGAGTCCTCACACACAATCGGACTACGGTCTGTACCGATGCCATGCAAATAGAGATTCATGGAAGCGAGTGTTACCACCAAAGGAGTATTATCTACACCATGCAAGGCTTTGTCACGCAAGAAATCACGTTTTTCTTTATTTGCCGACTGACCTTTCATGTAATCGTAGGCAGTGAGCAAAAATCCACCAGTACCACAAGCAGGGTCGCAAACGGTTTCACCAATTTGCGGATTGATGCAATCCACCATTGCCTGAATTAAAGGACGGGGAGTAAAATATTGTCCGGCACCGCTTTTCTTGTCTTGTCCGTTCTTTTCAAGAATACTCTCGTAGATAGCCCCTTTCACATCCCCGTCCATGATGAGCCATTGCTCTTCATTAATCATGGTGATAACCTTTTTCAGATAAACGGGCTTGTCTATCTTGTTTTGTGCTTTGGTATAAATAGTGCCTATCAAATTGTCCTGCTCGCTAAGCAATTTCAGTGTCTCTTCGTATTGCTTGACCAGTTCCAATCCATCAAGGGAAATCAAATCGTTCCATTGATACCCAGTCGGAATTGCCGATTCCTCTCCGAACATTTCTACATTCTCGACATCCATCTTCAAAAACAGAAGATAGGTCAGTTGGGTAATATAATCAGTAAACCCAATACCTTGTCCGGCAAGAGTCGTTGCCAAATTCCAAACCTTCTTGGTGAGCGATTGCTCTGTTGCGTTATTTGTTGCCATAACTTATGCAGCTTTTCTTAATACTACAAATGTGTAAAGCGACCGAAGGGCTTCGTCTGCTTTCTGCATATTACCAAATGCCCGAATCATTTGGGCTGCATGGGTCGCATCGTCTTCACGAATATCCCTAACCGTACAAGCTCCGTTAGACGCAATGTAATCTACAATACGACTGATTACTTCACGCTGCTTGTCGGTTATTTCACGCTGATTTTGTCCTAACCATAGATTGAAATATTGCTTGGATGTAGTAACTACACTGTCCAATCTCTCAATTTGGCGAAAAGCATAGCGTACCAGTTGTATGATGTTTGTCAAAGCATCACTTTCTTCTTTTGTTGTAGAACGCTTTACTTTGCTTGGAGAAAGGATTGCATACGAATTCCAAATTTGCTTTGGAGCAAAATGGTTGTTTGCCATTTTGAGTTTATGTTCCAAATCTTTCAACATTGAATAGGTTATCGGCTCGCCTTCATTGTTATAGATAATGCGAAGAGCCTCTATTTCATCTGCATTTTCTCTGCAAAATTCCTCGAATGCCTCCGTTGTGTTTTTAGCATCCTCAATGGAGAAACCTTTTGAGATAAGTGTATCTTCTCCGGGCATTAGCGTATTGACAAAACCGGCCGCGAGAATAAGCAAGTATCTCCGAGCATCAGCATGATTGGCAAGTGGAGACACCAGACCTTTGCGTTCTAAATTGGGCTTTTCTGTGCTGACAAACGGTGGCAGAGTGCTTTTTTCAAGCGCATCGTATATTCTGGCAGAAAGTTCCTTCATGTCATCATGAGACAAACGGGCAAATTCTTTACGTTGCGAGTCATCTGCCTTATTGAATATTCGGGCAAGCGTGGCAGCAAGCCGTTTGAGATATTCATCAGAAATATAGCCGTGACTGATATGCTCTAACAATTCTTTCAGAGTGATAATTTTTGTGGTCGATTCATCGTTTGCTGTTGGGATGGTCTTTTCATGTTCCGTCACGCCTACTGCATCAACCAAATAAAAACAATCCTTACTGAATGCATTCGGAGTGACATTACGTAATTGATCATCGCCTATTGTACGCACTCCGCGCCCCTTCATCTGAATATACAACGGCAATGATTCCACATCACGCATGAACATTACCACTTCCAACGGCTTTACATCCGTTCCTGTAGCAACCAGTGTGCAAGTCACGGCTATACGGAAATCCTTGTCATTGCGGAATTGGCGTATCAGTTCGTTGCTGTCACCTGCCGAATAAGTGATTTTCTGAACGAACCGGTCATCAGTCCGTCCAAACACCTCTTTAGCTATTTGTACGATATTGGTAGCATGGGCTTCATTGAGAGCAAATATCAAGGTTTTAGGAAGATAATCCATGTTCGGCTCACGCTGTGGGTCATTAAAGAGTTCTGTATAAACCACATCCCGATAAGTCGAAAGAATCAACTTTATCTGTGCCGGATTGATGATACTTCGATTAAGTTCCTTATTTGTATAAGTTTTGGTTTCCTTACTGCTTACAGTCTTGACCTCACCCGTATATCTTGTTTCTTCTTTAAATTTTTCGCCCTCTAATATAGCTCCGCCTGTTTCCGTGACCTGTGTTTTTATGCTATACACCCGACAATCCACATTCACACCATCAACGATACTCTTCTCCAATGTATAGTTGACGATGCGGTTGTTATTGAAAAATGCCATCGTTTCTTCAATAGGTGTTGCAGTCAAACCTACCAGTCTTGCCGTGTCGAAATACTCCAGTACCTTACGCCAGTTTCCATAAATGGAGCGATGACACTCGTCTATGATAATCATATCAAAATAGTCATGTGGCAAATTGGGATTAGGCGGCAACGCTACTTCTTCTGTAGGTTCACTTTCGTCATCGTCTTCATTATCCTCAATTGTGTCTCCTTTCAGGAATGAGAACAGTCGTTGAATTGTAGAGACAATCACGTTACTATCAGAAGGAATAGAAGATGACCGAAGACGATTGACTGTAAAGATAGTGCTGAAAGCCTCTCCATTTTCAGTCAGGCGAAAAGTCCCAAATTCTCCCTCTGCCTGTTTTCCAAGATTGTTTCTGTCAACAAGGAATAAAACCCTACGCATAGGAGTGTATGAGAGCATTCGGTAGGCTGCAAGACAAGCTGTATAAGTCTTCCCTGCACCGGTGGCAAGTACCATCAATGCTCGTTTTTGTCCCAAACGGAAACTCTTTTCCAATTCTGTTATAGCTTCGTATTGACAATCACGCAAGCCTTTCTTACGCAAAGTAGGAAGTCCGGCAAAATAATCATTTATCCCTAACTTTTTAACCAATTCGTGAGGTGTCGGGATAGTCATTATTTGTTTGAAATAATGGTCTTGTTCTCGGAAATTACAAAAGTATAATTCCTTTCCGTTGGATGTGAATATAAATGGCAGTGGCTTTTGATATGTCTGATATATGTTAGGTACGCTTCTGGCATATAAGGCTGCTTGCTCGCATACCTTAGAAGAAAAAGCATCTGTTTCTTCGCGTTTGGCTTCAAGTACGCCAACAGCCTTTCCGTTTATGAAAAGAAAATAATCTGCTTCGAGATTACCTTTTAGTAGCCCTTCCCTTATAGCGACAGCTGTACTAGTCGGGTCATACTCATCCCTATTGATAACTTCCCAACCAGCATCGGTAAACCACTGATCTATTTTTTGTCTCGCTTTTTCTTCAGGTGTCATAAGTTCCTATATCTCTACATTATCGGAAGTTGCATTCTAAAAATAATGGATATTCCCAAACGCTATTGACGTTCGTCCTTGTCCGTTATTAGATCTTTCAAGTCCACTTGAAGAATCTCTGCTATCTGCTGCAATGTCTCCAGATTTGGCTGGATTCTGTTGCAAGCATAAGCATTAACCATACTGAAACTCTTATCAAGTTGTTTGGCCAACCACGTTTGAGAGATGCCTTTGTCCGATAAAACAGCCTTTATTCTATTCAGTTTCATTATTAGACGCAATTTTATTGCGCAAATATAGTGAATTATACTTGATATTTTTATATATTTGCTACTGAATTAATTTAGGAATAACGATATGGTAGAAAATAAACAATCAAACATAAAAGCCATTCTGGACACCGATCTGGAAAAATTACTAAAAGAAACGAAGCAGTACAATGCTTTTGTTGATGGTGAGTTACAATGTGCATATTGCGGAACAACAATTACTATTGATAATTTAAGTATAATTCTTCCAATAATAAAAGAAGGACACACGACTTTAAATTTCTGTTGCGACAATGCTGTTTGTTTAGCTAAATTTAGAAAGGACCATGAATGATATTGAACAGTTTGTAAATAAATTTGGATTAACTCCATTTTGGTCTGTTGTTATTATTTTGCTTATTATTTGCATATGGCAATATGATAGAGTTAGAGTTATTGTGACAGATATATATTGTATTGCAGCAAAAACTATCGGTTGGTTCAAACGAGAAGCAACAAAAAGAAAACTCGAAGAAATATGTAATAAAGGTTTTACTTCAATTTCACAGGAAATATCTGAATTGAATCTTCCAAATTTAAAAATAAATTGGATTGCAAAAGGCACGCAAGATATAACATTGAAGGACAAAGAGGCTATTGTGTTTTTGAAATTCAATCCAGATAACACACAAAATATAATAAACGCAACATCGGCATATGTTAAAAAAACACTTTTGCCGATACCTAAAACATATATGTCTCCTCAGGTGCGAGATGCGATTGACTATACTGTTATCAGAAAATGTCTGTTAGAAATACCCGAATATCGCCTTGCCGTAAACGATTTTATTAAAAATAGCCAAGATATTTGTATAGAGAATCAATCTATAATTGATAAAGTATGTAATATAGATGATGCTGGCTTGATGTCAAGAATACTATTTCGCGAGTATTTTGAATGGGGTAATCGAATTGCCGGACGAAATATAGATAATAAGTACCAAAAAGAAGCATCAGAATTTTTAGATTTCTTATATGACATCACGGCTCGCGGATATGATGACAATACAAGGCTTCAGTACATTTCTGAGAACATAAAAGTTGGTGTTTTGTTAGTAGCAAAATTAGACACCTTTTCAGCACAAGGCGAAACACCATACGTAAGACGTATAAAAGAAGGATTTGCTAAAGGCATTAGAACCTTTTATCTTTTAGCCAGAAATGAAAAATTGGATATCGTTGAAGATGTATATGGTAAACTTATACAGACTGGGAATTACAATCTACTAAATGGACCTAAAGCATATAAAGATGCTCAAGGACGTGAAAATATTTGTTATTGCATTGAAATTAACAGCGAGGGAAACATGGCCCAAACGTTTAATCGTCTTTCTGATGCAATGGACAAAAACGCCAAACTTGAAGCTGTTGTTCATTCTGTATATGCGGATAAAATACTATGTCTAATTAACGATATAAAAATTATTATTCCTTATAATAAAATAACAGATGTGCCGGATTTGAAGTTACACTATTACTTTCAGGTAGGTATGTCAATTGAATTTATTCCCGTGGAATATGACAAGCATGGAAATGTTTTAGGTAGTTTGCTTCAGACAAATAGTAATCCACAAAGAATGATGGATAATAAATTCTGTGTAGGAAAAGAAGTCGAAGCTATTGTTGAACAAGCACTTGATGATTGTCTATTTTTAAGAATAAAAGATTCTGATATTAAGGCTGTTGCTTTAAGAAAAGATATAACTTATAGTCATTATATTTTTTTACACCAGCAATTCCCAGTAGGGAATGAATATTTGTTTAGGATTATCGAAATAGATTACATTTCTAATAGATTATATCTTCAATTAGCGAATCTATGTGATCCGTGGGAAAATTTAAAATACTCAGAAGGCCAAAAACTTATTTGTACTGTATACCAAAAAAAGGAAAGTTGTGTAATTACTGAGATAGAAGAGGGAGTAAAGGCTATTCTTCCTTTTACTGAAACAACTTGGTTCACTCCTGAACCATCTCAAATAAAAAAATTAAAAAATAATGTAGAATTTGAATGCAGGATAAAAAGCATTAATCAAGACCGCCGTTTAGTTATATTGACAACAAAATCAACAGAATCTCCATATTTAAATTATTATAAAAGAATAGAAGAGGATAAATATATTGTTGATGCACAAGTTATTGCCTCTGATGTAAAGGGGTTGGTTTGCCTTGCGGATGAAAAATACCGTATTTTTATTCCGCAAAGCGAAACTCATATTGGAGTAAACAAATATAAGTGTAAGATTAAAGATCTAATTAAGGTACATATTAAAGATATTAGTAATGATAAACGATCCTTTATAGGTTCTCTAAAACCATTCATAAAACACCCTATGCAATGGTTTGCTGATAACTACGCACCAGGTATTGCTCTATCCAATTTGACAATAAATACGATTAATGAAAAAAGTGTGCTATTTAATATTCATCGAAATCCTAAACAATATTGTTTAGGATTATTACCTATTGGAGAGGTTACCAATTTGTGTCATATAGAGTCAATAGAGCGAATATATAAAGATGGAATAAAATTTCCACTGATAATCACAGAAATTGACATGGAACGCTGTATTGTAAAACTTAGCTTGAAAAAGTTATTAGCAAATAATAAAGATAAGGTTAAATTGCTCGATTATTATACAAGGTACTCTGCGTATATTATAGGAAAACGTGATAATGATTGCATTATAATTGTCGATAAAATTTGGATAGAAGGTATTTTGATTGAATCAAAAAATTGTAAAATTGGTGACAAAGTGTCTGTGAGGGCAATTTCTTTGGGGGAAACTCCTGAGTTTAGCATGGATTAAAAATAGATGTAGACAAAACAATCTGTTTGTCCAACTATTCCTCCTATCGCCTCAGCCCGTATCATATGGTGCGGTTTGTTTGCGCAAGTTTCGTTGATTAAGATATAATACATTGATAATCAATGCAGATAAATTTCTTCAATGAAGATGAATATTGAGTTTCCTCAAGCTGCATGAAAGACACCCCGGTACGGTCTGAAAACCGTACCGGGGTGTCTGATTGTTCGGAAACGAACAGCCTTTCAGAGCCGCAGCGTGCGGAACCACGTCTGAATATCCTCTTGCAAAGTGCTCCTATAAGATCGCCGCACGGATTCGAAACATTCCCACTGCTGCATAAAAACTTCCGCATCGGGTTCGACCGCCTGTCTCTTTACAGGAGTTTCGCATCCAACAATTCCCCTGCGGGTATCTCCACTGTCTGATGCCGGGCTCCGTTCTTCTCGATGATTTCCAGCAACAGCACCTTGTCATCGGAGATCGTCAGTTTAGGCAGCGCGAATACCGTCCGCTGACGCTGATGTCTCCTCACGACGGCCGGGTCGTTGCATACGCGCAGGATTTCGAGCGGCGTCTGCTGTTGTGCCGTACGCTTGGCGAGTTTGCGATCTGCTACGATGAACCGCCGCGTATCCACTTCGAAGGAGATATTCGTGTCGTTCGAGATACAGGTGTGAATGTATATCACGTCATTGAATACGTAAATCCCCAGCACCTCGACCCCGATGCCGTATTTCTTCGTACGAATACCTTTCACGTCCGTACGGTTCTGCCGGTATATGTCGCTCAACATGCGCTTTACGGTCGCGGGCTTCTCACGGCCGACCTCGCGCAGCAGCACCCGGCCCTCGGAAGCCGTCGGCTGCGGGTCGCCTGCAGCGACGGGCTCCTTCACTCCTTCCGACTGCAGCTCCTGTACGGAAAGGTCGAGCGTCGAGACGGCCGGATTCTCGGCATAATGGACATCGAAGGTGAAAAATCCGCCGTCTTCGGTGATGACCGTCAGGTTGGTTTCTGCTGCGAAATTCCGCACGGCGGCTTTCACCCGCACGACGTTTTCGGCCCCGTCGGCTTTGCCTGCGATGATGTCCATCGAGCCGATGTCGATATACGTGACGGGCGACGGGAACAATATATGCACGGTTTTCGTGAATCCCGCTTCGATCTTTCGGGGGCCGATCTGCTGCGGCCCATTCTGCATGGCTTTCGCCGTAGCGTGTGCTGCCCAGATTGCGGAAACAATCAGGAGCAGATAAATGAGGTCTCTTTTCATAAACGTTCTATTCTTTTGAAATCAATAATAGCTGATGGTTGGCTTTAAGGGTGATCTTCACCTCGCGGAGTTTCCCGGCGACATACTGCGACGAAGCCTGCAATCCTCCGCGCGCCAGCTCGGACAACACTTGCTGCCCGGCCGAGCGGGTGACGTTTACGCTCGTGCCGGCGGTCTGCCCGACGGACGCCAGCGCCTCTTTGAGGGCTGTCCGCTCGCGGGAGTTCGGAACGTTCAGCCCCGGCTGGCCGTCCATGTCGTAAGCCACGGCTTCGACGGCGAAGATCCGCCCGCCGTATTCGACGGACGACACCGTGACCTGCAGCCGCATCCCGGAGATCGTTGCAAGACCATATAACGGGGTGTTGCGGGGGATCACCGTATCGTCGATGCGCACGGCTTCCAGCAGCCGCAGCTGCACGGTGCTTCCGGCACGTATGACCTGTGTCTGAGCGACACAGACCTTGACGCTTGGAATATCGGCATGCGCGACACCACCTGCCGCCGTGAGAAATCCGAGGTTGCGCTCGACGGTGAAATCCGCCCGCGGGTTGAGCGTCGAGGCTTCGACCTCGCCTTCCTGAACGGGCCGCATTACGGACAAGCGCGAATCCCTTCGCTGCTTTGGCGGCCCGGACTCTTCGTCCGCGGCCGTTCCGTCGCCGAGATACTTCCGTGCGAGCTTGTATTGCTCCTCGGCCAGCTCCAGCGGGTCGGGCTGCTGCCGCTCGGCGTCGAGCTGGGATTGCAGGGCCGCGACCTGCTCTTTCAGGACTTCGACCTCGGTATTGCGCTGCGGAGCGGCGTAGAAGCCCTGTACCTGCCGCTGCATGGCCCTGTTGGCCTCGGCGGCCCGCTGTGCGGGGTTATCCGCCGGTGCAGGCTCCTCGGCGGTTTTGAGTCCGTCGTCCAGCAGCGAGAACGAGTTGTCGCCGAGTGTCATCATGCGTCTCTGCTGCTGCTCCTCGCTGCGGAGCTGTTCCGCGGCTTTGCGTTTGTCTCCGACGGTGGCCTGCGCCTTGCCGTCCGGGACCGACGTATTGATCCCCGCGGCTCCCTCTTGGGGCTTGACGGGTGCAGGCCGGAATATGAACCACAGCACGACGAAGAAGATGCATCCGAGGATCGCCGTGAAGAGCAGCACCTTGCGTTTGCGCTGCCGCTCGAACTCCGCCGAGGGGTCATTGCCCGGATTCTTGTTTTCTATCATAACGTTTACGGTTTTAGATGTAATAATTCGGGATACCCGATTTCCAGTTCCGGCCTCATGTCCGTAGCGAACAGGAGCCAAAGATAAAGGAGCAGTAGCAGGACGAGCGCCGCGAGTACGATCCGTTCCCGGATGCGGGGCGCGAGTGTGTCGTGGCGGCGTCGCAGCGACCGCCGCACCCAGCGGATGCGGCAGCGCAGGGAATGCGGTTTAGCGGTCATAGGTCGCGATGTCTTTGTTCTCGACGATGTTCAGCGCCTCGACCATAAAGCCCTGCGGGTTGTTGTCCGAGCGGGAGACGTTCACCAGACGGCACGTCGTGACGAGCGACCGCTCCGTGACGGTGCTCTCGCGCAGAATACGCTGCCGGGCAAAGGTCGTAACCTCGTAGGGATAACGGTCGAAATCGCAGCGGATGCTGTCCACTTTGACCATCTGCGAGACATTGCCCGCGATCAGGCGGTTGAAGAATCCCTTTTCCTGCAAGACCTTGTAGTAGGACAAGGCGCTTTTGTCGGCCATCTGCAAGGCGCGGCCGACGTTGGACTCGATGGCCGCCTTGTCGGGCGAGAGGGTGAAAAAAAGTTCGTGGAAGCGCCGCACATGCTCGCGGGCTTCGACGGGGCGGTTCTGTGCGAGGTCCTGCGAGAGTGCTACCATCAGCGAGCGACCGTTGTCCAGTACGTAGATCTTCTGCCGCTGCCGTTCGGCGAAAGAGTAGGACATCCAGACTGCCGCCACGGTTACGACGGCGCAGATTCCGGCGAAGACGAGCGCGTACATGCGTAGTTGCCTAAACGATGTTTCGATGTTCGTTAAACACTTGAATTCCATAACAGCGAATTATTTTATTTTCTGAAAATAAGCCGGGCGCCGTTCATGATGCCGCGTCCCACGGCCTTACCGCCGGACCATGCCGCTGAGCCGGCGCCTTTGGCCCCGGCCCATGCTTTGCCGGCCGTCCATCCGGCCCCGGCGCTTACGAGCGAGGTCATCTTCGAGACGGTCTTGTTGTAGGCGGCGAATCCGTTCGCCTGCACGACCCACGAGGCGATCGAGGGGATGCAGAGGTATCCGCACACGGCCACAAGCATAAAGATCAGATTCAGGCTGTTCGACCAGTCCACATACCAGTTGTAGCCTCCGGCCATCAGTTCGGCGTCGTGGCGCATCGAAAGGGTTTGCAGACGTGCGATGATCGCCGAGAAAAGGTCAGAGATCGGCAGCCACAGGTAAATCGAGACATACTTCGTGAGCCATTGCGTCAGGGTGGATTGAAAACCGTCGAACACGGAAATGGCGAAAGCGATCGGCCCCAGCAGCGAGAGGACGATCAGGTAAAAGGTCCTCAGCACGTCGAGGATAACGCTCGCCGCCGCGAAGAGCAGTTCGAGCACCCATGCCAGACATTTGAAGATGATCCCTTTGACCGACCATGAGGACCGCTGTTCATTCATACGATCGAGTGCTTGCTGCGTTTGGTCGTCGAGTCCCAGTTCATTCAGTTCGCGTTCCATCTCCTCGTCTTCGGCATAGTAGCTGTCCGGGGGCATCTGCTCGCGGCCTTCGAGTTCGAGCCGCTCACGCCGCTCCTGCCATTGTTCCATGTCGAGCGTCTGCCCGACCATCAGGGAATGCGTCGCCTTTACCAAGGGTGAAAGTATGCCGTTCAGGCTTCCCAGCACGAGCGTCGGGAAGAACAGGATGCAGATGCCGACGGCGAAGGGCCGCATAAGGGGAAAGAGGTCGATAGGTTCGGCTTGGGCCATCGACTGCCAGACGCGGTAAGCGATGTAGAGCAGCGCCCCGATTCCTGCGATGGCCATTGCGACCTGCGACATCGGGTAGCACAGCGCCATCATATCGTCGTATAACACCCGGAGAATCGTATGCAGATTCTCCGTAAGGGAAAGCATGCGTACCATATTACCAGTAGCGCTGTTCGTCGGTTCCGTACAATGAGAGCACACCTTCCATATCCCGCTTCCGGGCGGCCCGCAGCAGGGATATGGAGATGTTCTTGCGCGTGTAGTAGCGTGTCAGATCGCGGTGATGCCGCAACACGCCGTAGACGCGCTGCACCACGTCGATACGGTCCTTGTCCGTCAGGGACATGTCCGTAGGATTCACGATGTCCTGCAGCTCCTTCAATTCCCCGGCCGACTCCTCGATGATGCGTGCGTAGCCTGCGGCGATGGCCGCGAGTTCCGCGGGCGTGAAGTTCTCGTCGCCGACCATGCGGCGATAACCGTCGACGTAGATGTCCGAGATTTCGCCCACGAGCAGGATGCACTGCTGCACCTTGCGGGCCGAGCGGACGAGGTTGCTGACGGATTTCAGGGCGTCGTAGTATCGCTTCCCCTGCTCATAAATCTTCACGGTTTCCTGAAAACTTTGCAGCATGGTGGAGCCGTTCTTGGCGGCTTCGACGACCTGCTTGGTGGAGTTGACGATGCCCTGCGCGAGGTTCGTGGGGTCCGAGACGACCCACTGGGCGTATGTGCTGCGGCCTGTGCAGACGAGGCACAGACACAGCAGGATGATTTTATGGTTCATTGAATTGATCGTTTTTTTAGGATTTTTCGCCTGAAGGCGGATATCATCGTTTTATCCGCCAGCCTGTGGCCGATTGTTCGGGCTGCTCTTTTCTTGTAGAATCGATCTCTTTCTGCCGCACCCCGGAAATATGTTTCTCCGGCTTCGGGCCTTTCTGCCGCAGGGATTCGAACAGATCGTCGGCGTAGGGCTGCCGTCCGGTCATGCGTACGAGCCGTTCGTCCAGTTCGCGGAAAGCTTTCTCGACCTGCCCGTATTGCTCGGCTGGTGATATGCCGGGAAGAATCCTGTATTTGTCGAGCAGCTGCCGGTTAATACGGTTGTCGTCGATTCGCTCCGGGAAGCGTGCAAGCCATCCCAAGGTCTGCAACTCGGCATCGAGTTTTTCGATGTAGGTTTGCTGCAGGGGAATTTCCGGATCGCTCTCCAATATCCTCTCGGCCTCTCGCACCATGCGGTTCTCGGCCTTCCAGATTCGCTCACGGAGCTGCTGCACCTGCTGCGGATCGTCCGCACATGCCGGACCGTCCAGCCGCCCGCGCATCTCCTGCAACCGGCCCGTATCGGTATCCCAATCGTAAAGTCGCACGACGTAACAGGAGGGCGTATAGCGTCCGCTCGTTTCTGCCAGATGACGAAGCTCGCGGAACGTCTCGGCGCGGAACTGCCGGTCAATGATATGCGCTGCTGCCTGCACCTCGGCCATCGGCGGCTGCCGGAGCTTGCTGTCGGGATGCTGCTCCAGATAGGCATCCAAGAGAAAGGTGTGCATGGCCAGCAGGCCGTGCAGGGAGTGGGCGGTGTCTGCCGGAACGTCCGCGAGGCGGCGCCCGATCTTTTTCGCAAACGGTGTCCTGCGTAGGGCTTCCATCAGTTCCAGCATATCTTTTCCTGCCGCATCTTCGGGCGTCCTGAGAAAGCGGTCTGTCGCTGTATTCATTATCAGTCCGATTCCGGCAATGGTCAGATCCGATTTCCGGTACCGTCGCACAAAGTCCGTAACATTGCGTATATTCCGTTCCCGAAGCAGGTCTTCAGCGTGTCGTGCAATGAGCGTGCGTCGGTGTTCCCTTTCCCACTCCGGCTTGCGGCGGAATAGCCGTGCAATCCTATCTTTCCATTTCATAACTGTTGGATTTAGAAATGTGTGACTGCGAGCGGAGTCCGCCGAAGGGCTGCCCCGACAAGCAGGGGCAGCCCGGAAATGCCGAATGACGCTCCATTATTCGGTCGGTTCGTTGAAATCGCACGCTTCGGCACCGATTGCGTCATCCTCCTGTCGCCGGATGCTGTCCTCCGACACGAAGCGTCCGTAGCAGCCGATGGTGAGCGTTTCGGCAGTTGAGTCGTAGATCACGCGGTTGCCGTCGTCGGCCCCGAGCCACAGGCGGTGACGGCGCAGCGCGATGATGCCGTCCTGTACGAGGCGTTTGTAGCAGAGTGCGTGGTCGAAGACGAGGATGCGCCACGTTCCTTCGCCGATGCGGCGTATCGAGGCCGAAAGGTTGTTTTCTGCCGAGAGCCACGCCCCGCAAATGCGGTCGGCGTCGAGTTGTTCCCGAAGGTCCGCCAAAGTGCGGATAACTTCGGTGCGGGTTCTGATCTCCTGCTGAAAGGCCGCTACGGCCGACGCAGGTGTCGGTTGGTTACTGTTCATAATCTTTGAGGTTTGAGATTCGTTTGAAAGCGCCGCCCGGCACGAGGAGCAGTGCATCGGCCGGGGGCGTGTAAAAGAGATCGATCCGGCGTCCACCGTAGGCCGTATAATAGACACAATCCTTGTAGTATAGGAGGTGCGTTTCGGACGTGCCGCGGCGCGTGATGGTGATCCGGAATTTATCACCGCACGGCTCGATCACCAGCCGCGTATCGTCGAGCGTCGAATACCATTCGCCGCACAGGGGACGGATTTTGCGGTATTCGTAATCGTAAAAGAGGTGAAACGCTCCGAGCACGACGGCCAGCGTCAGCAAGGTGCCGGCGCATATCCAAAGCAACTGTTTCATGGTAGCAGGAATTAAGATTCGATATCCGTTTTACGCTCGCGGGCCAACTGCCGGATGGCGGCTTCGATGTCGCCGCCGAGTTTCCCGGCAAGCTCCATGACCTGCATCTTCTCCGACTCCTCAGTGGTGTAGGTCAAGTATTCTTCGACCGAGGTTTCCGTAGCATAAACCGCCGACTGTACGCCTCCGAGTCCGATCCAGACCTCTTTATAGCGGCGTTCGGGATCGTTCGAGAGATTGATCGACAGAATCTGCGCCCGCTCCTTGTCCGTCAAACCCAGCAGACGTTGTATGCCGTCGAATTTCGAAAGGTACTTGCGCTGGTCCAACAGGATTTTGCAGTCGGCGTTGTTGATGATCGACTCCTTGACGATGGGCGACGAGATGATGTCGTCCACCTCCTGCGTCACCACGACCGCCTCGCCGAAATACTTGCGAACGGTTTTAAATAAATACCTAATATATGCACTCATATTAGCCGAGGTGAGGGCCTTCCAGCACTCCTCGATGAGGATCATCTTGCGGACGCCTTTCAGCCGCCGCATCTTCGAGATGAAGGTCTCCATGATGATGAGCGTCACCAC
>OLVO01001706.1_pt1 | contig 21802 bp, 20 predicted proteins | sample 1672571 | NCBI WGS metagenome assembly OLVO01 (sample SAMEA3136700, study PRJEB25190) | human gut metagenome | biome: human gut; feature: human-associated habitat; material: faeces | place: Austria | collected 2013
GTAGTAGATAAGAGGTTCTTTCTGTATAGATTAGCAAAGGTGTATGCATAAAGGGGAATTAACAAATGTTAATCCCCCAAGAATTACAACTGAGCCATAGACAGGTTTGCCACGCAGAGGAAAGTCCTGAATTACTTTTTCATCTATAAAACCACTGGAAATGACAGTACCGTTCTTGTAATCAAAACGTTCCATATAATTCTTCTCATCAAGCCAAACTTCGATTTTTGAAGAATCGTCATGCCAACCGGATATGTCGAAATATTCCATTAAAACTTCAGAGAAGATTATTCGAAGTAACTTATGCAGACTGCGATTGGGATTCATTGGATTGGTTTGTTTAATTTAAATGCAAAAATAATGTTGTTTGGATAATCTACACGGATCACCCACAGGATTTTCGGATTAATCCCTAATCAGGAAGCTGTCCGAAAATTCCGTTCTTCCTTTCATTAGCTGCTGAAACATCATGTTGGTGGGGATTCCGATAATGAATGGACATCCCGTGTTGTCTTTTCAGCCTCCTTTCATCTGTAAGACTTTTTTTGATAGCGCAAATGCTGAAGGCTGATTTGGAGAAACTTGGCAAACGCCGCTAAAACGAGGATGAGGGGATGTCCTGTCATTCTTAACCGATTGATTATCTGGACACTTTAATTAAAATGTAAGGATGAACGGGAACAAAGATGGTCGGAAAAGAAGGGATGACCGGCTTAGTGAGGGGATGATTCTATCTACCCCTACATGAAAAAGATACCGAGCTTTTTTAAAAAGGTGCTGAAGTTTTTTGAAAACACAACGACCTTTTTTGAAAACATCAAGGTCTTTTTGCAGCACTCAGCGTGAGCTGTATATTTTTAAATGTGTACGTAGTCACGCATTGGTCAATACATACGGTGGCATAAGCCCACACGTATATACGCATCGGGCTACACGTACGTATGCATGAGCCTATACGTATATATGTCATTGTGTCAGGCTCCGTCATATTCTGAGCCGGGATTGGATTAGTTTGTCTTCCCTCTTGACAAAGGCTTTTTTATGTTGTATATTTGTAGTTCGTCAAATCTAAAAAAAGTGCTCATGAATGTATTCGCCACTCTCAAAACAGTCTTCTTCGGAAGCAAATTCCTGTCCGGCCCTGTTCCCTCCGACGGAACGCCACGCCGTGACCTCGTATCCGCCCTCAACGGACTGATGCCGCTTTGTCGGACCATGCCCGGTGTACATCTGGCTGTAGATATCCGCGAAGGCCGGGTGGCTCTGGTGCTGGACTGGACTCCGCGCACCGACGGAAATGCGCTGGCGGGCAGTTACCACTACATCGTTTCCGATGAAGATGGAGTGAAAGAAGTGGACAAGTCACAGATTCTTCTTGCTGAAAACGGCGAGGGAAATTTGTTGGAAAGCAGAGACGGTTTTTCCGGATGTCTGGTTGCCTTAACGGAAGAAACAGAGGAGGAGTCTGTACAATTGGAAAATGTTCGGGAGGTTATGAATCCCATACACTCGAAAGACATTAAAAAGGAAGCCCAACCGATATCTTTGGAAGACTCCCGAAAGGAAGTCGGACTGAAATCCTCGAAAGATACTGAAAAGGAAGCCGCGCCAATATCTCCGGAAGAAACTGTTGGGAAGGCGAAATCACGTACCTTGATGCAGGAAGTGACCACTTTTCTCACCTCCCGCTACCGCTTCCGATTCAACGTGCTGACTGAGGAGACCGAGGTGGCGGGAGTGGAAAACGGCATTTCCGATGACCACTTGCGCTACGCCAAGGTAGACGAACGCTGGATGAACTCGCTCAGTCTGGAGGCCATCGAAGCGGGCATAGACTGCTGGGACAGGGACATCCAACGCTTTGTGCGCTCGCGCCGCATCAGCGAATACCATCCCTTTACCGCCTACTTTGAGCGGCTTCCCGAATGGGACGGCACTGACCGGGTGTCGGCACTCGCCCGCAGGGTGTCCGATGATCCGGTATGGGTAAACGGTTTCCACCGCTGGATGCTGGGACTCTCCGCCCAATGGATGCAGTTCCGGCCGGATACCAACCGCGCCAACAGCGTGGCACCCCTACTGGTGAGCAGTCGTCAGGGACTGGGGAAAAGCACGTTCTGCCGCCTGTTGATGCCCGATGCGCTGAAAGCCTACTATACAGAGAGTTACGACCTCGGCTCCCCGGCATCCGCCGAAGCCAGGTTAGCCGCCTATGGCCTGATCAACCTGGATGAATTCGACAAGTTGGGTGCATCCAAAATGCCCCTTCTAAAGAACTTGATGCAGGCTTCCGCACTGAATATCCGCAAGGCCTACAAACGCAGTGCTTCGACACTTCCCCGTATCGCCTCGTTCATCGGCACCAGCAACCGGGAAGATTTGTTGGTGGACCGTACCGGTTCGCGCCGTTTCCTCTGTGTCAGTCTGGAGCACGCCATAGACTGCACCACCTCCGTAGAGCATGAGCAACTGTACGCCCAACTCAAGGCGGAGCTTCTGTCCGGCGAACGAAGCTGGTTTAACAAGGAAGAGGAACAAACCATACAGCGTCATAACGCCCTGTTCTACAAGCATGTACCCGAAGAGGAGGTGTTCCGCCTCTGCTTCCGCTTTGCCACGGAAGAGGACCATCCTCAGGAGGTGCTGACCCTTTCCGCCACCCAGTTGTTCGAGCGGATGAAGTCCGCCCATCCCTCGGCCATGAGGGGTATGACGGCATACAGCCTGAGCCGCATTCTACCCCAGTTGGGCGAGCGGGTGCATACCGCCAAGGGGAATGTGTATCGGGTGGTGGAATGCTAGGCATACGCCTTTTTTCTTATTCAGATGGCCCCATCTCCACATATCTTTTCAAAGCGAATTAAACTTTTATCTCATAGATTGTTATATAATAAACAAATAATTGATATCTCTGGAAAAATCTAACGAATGAGGGGAAATAATGATGGCAGCACTGGTGTTCAATGACTTATGAGGACTTATGATGAAAGCCTCGCCGATGCAAAAGTGCAAGGAAATGAAAGGTAATGAGGGCGGACGGTTTTCAAATCATTACCCGATAACGAGGGGAGTTTATAGGTCGTTGGAGTCTATTTCTACTCTCTGCCATATTCTGCATAACGGTGTACAACTCGCTGATAACTAATTTTGTAACCAAAAAGAATTGGATTATGCGAAGTACATTTAAGGTGCTGTTCTATGTGAACGGAAGCAAGGAGAAAAACGGTATTGTCCCTATTATGGGGCGAGTTACAATCAATGGCTCGGTGGCACAATTCAGTTGCAAACTGACCATTGCAAAAACAATGTGGGATGCCAAAGGTAATCGGGCAAAGGGTAAGAGCAAAGAATCGAGAGACATCAATTTGGCTTTGGACAATATCAAGGCTCAAATCATCAAACATTATCAACGCATTTCGGATAGAGAAGCCTATGTAACTGCCGAAATGGTACGCAATGCCTATCAAGGTATCGGAACGGAGTACGAAACACTGCTCGGTGCATTTGATAAGGACAACGAGAGTTTCAAGAAGCGTATAGGCATTGATCGTGCAGCAAGTTCCTACAAGGTGCGTGTAAGATCACGAAAACATTTGGCTGCATTTATCAAGAAATGCTACAAGCGTAGTGATATTTCCATGCTTGAACTTACTCCCGACTTTATAAAGGAGTATGAAATCTATCTCTCTACTGATGCAGGCTTACACAATGGCAGTGTGTGGTCGCATTGTATGTGGCTGAAAACAATCGTCTCAAAAGCACATTACAACGGACTGACACCGAGAAATCCATTCGCTCAGTATCGGGTGAATCAGAACATCAAGGAGCGACAATACTTAACCGAAGATGAAATCAAGGCTGTAATGACACACGAGTTTGCGGATAAGAAGTTGGCTTATATCCGAGATCTGTTCGTGTTTGCAAGTTTTACAGCCTTGTCATTCGTGGATATTAAGGAACTGACCACCGATGATATTGTAGAGATTAACGGAGAGAAGTGGATCCTATCCAAGAGACACAAAACAAAGGTCAATTTCCAAGTGAAGTTACTGGATATTCCATTGCAGATAATCAAGCGTTACGAGAGGTTTCAAGAGGACAAACTCGTGTTCCCTAATCTGAACTATTGGAACATCTGTAAACCGTTGAAAAAGATGATAAAAGAGTGCGGTATCTCAAAGGATATTTCCTTCCACTGCACTCGCCATGGGTTCGCGACATTGGCTCTCAGTAAGGGTGTTCCGATTGAGAGTGTAAGCCGAGTATTGGGGCATACGAACATAACCACGACACAGAAGTATGCCAAGATTACCACCGAGAAAATAGACAAGGATTTGACGATGTTCGGCAACAGACTTAATCAATCGTTTAGTGAAATATCAATAGCAACGTAACTATGGAACGAGCAATTATAACAATCAGCGAAAATGGCAAGGTAAATATTCCAAGCGGTAATGTTTGGATGTCAGAAATGGAATTGGTGGAGTTGTTCGGGGTGATAGCCCCGACACTCCGAGCCGCCATAAAAGCGATATACAAGAGTGGAACATATTGCCCTGTAAGCACTCAACATTGTGATTTGGCTACGCCTAAAAGTTGGGCTACATTCTACAACCTTGAAGTGGTCATTGCACTTGCGTTTCGCTTGAATACCTATGAGGCGAGCAGAATAAGACAAAAAGTATTGGAGGGTCTATGCCAGCGAAAAGAGAATGGGATTAGCATAGTGCTATCATTAGGGAACATCGGGCATCAGATTTCAAGCAAAGGGCTATGTTAATATAAGAATGAGACCTGCTATTCTCACGAACGGCAGGTCTCAACTAACGTCTTATATGTAAATAATCTATCAAGGGGAATGATAGAGCTCATTATGAGCCTGTCTAGCAAGTCGTGGACAGGCTCATATTATTTGGAGCTATCTGAGAACTTTTCAAATATGCAATTCTCAGAGGTTTAAAATCTAGTTAGAGAGGCTCTAATAGTTGCTTTTAATAAACAATTACACCATCAACTGTTACATTCAATCTTTCTGCTGGCATTGAGTTTTTATTTCCCCAAAGAGTAGTTCCTGTATTGATACCCTCATTATTAATCTCATAACCATTGACAGTTGTTCCAGAGACTGTCACATTGTATGTTGGAGTTGCGCCATATGGAGCATCACCTATTTCAATAGCGGCTTTCTTGCTTGTTAAACCTCCATTATCGTTAAAAATGCAACTTTTTACAGTCAAATTAACAGTGTTAGTTCCTTCTTGGTAAAGAAGGAGTGCTTTACCATCTGAGTTAAATGTACATCTGTCAAATTCTATATTTTTGGCACCCCAAGTCCAAATATTGTAAACATCACCAGACACATTAAAAGTACAGTTCTCAAACTTGCTGTCACCATAAAGTGTGTATGTGCCATTGATTACACAATTCTTGTAAGTACCCTTGCAACGTGCATAGCCAATATAAGTTGAACTGTTTGTAGTAATAGTAATGCCTTCGAAAGTGACTGTAGAACCATCGAAAGCATAGTCGCAGTTTTCACCACCTGTACCAACTTTAGTTACAGCGACTTTTACATCTTCAGGAGTACCAGTACCTATAATTGTCAAAGTCTTTCCTTTTGCTGATGATGGTATTACATAGTTACCTTGTGTCAAATTTATTGTAGTCGCTCCGTCAGAAATTGCATTTGTAATACCTTCGTTGCTTGAAGCAATATAATTGCCATTGGCATCTTTGACAACTCCCTCTGCTATTACTGATACATTACCGTTTACATTTACGGTTTGATTCTCATCGTGAGCAATAGTATGAGTATTTACACCTTTTCCGAGAGTATTGTTGTTAATGTTTGCAGTATAGTTGGTACCAGGATAAGCACTTGAACCCAACTCAACAAAGTTCTCAGAATTATTCACAATATTATTTGAGAACGTGGCTATATTCCCATTTTGAGCAACATACTTCAGAGTATAATCCTTCTTGGTATTGAAACTACAATTGTTAACTTCCATATTAACATAGCCATAAATTTGCATAGCACGTGCATTTGCGTGGTCATCTTTTCCTTCAAAAGTACAATTATTGAACGACAGGGACATAACATTATTTTCAGTTGTCCACCAAGTCATCACACCTGTTTCCTTACCTGAAGTTCCTGCAACAATAAATGCACAATCTTCGAAAGTAAGATTACCTCCCCAAGCACCAACACAAGGTGCTATATTTGGTGCTGTTCCCGTGAACCAACCTGCCGTAGTGACAGAATTGTCAAAAGTAATACCTTTCACCTTAACTGTTGAAGGAGTACCGTTTGATTGGTGATCAAGAGCAGCGATAACAACATTAGGACCTGCTGCTTCAAGGGTAAAGTTCTTGCCACCCGTAACTTTAACAACTTCGGTGTATGTGCCGGTTGCCACCTTGATTACTTCACCATCTTTAACATTATTGACAGCATCTTGGATGGTTGCATAATATACACCATTGATATTTACAGGCCGTGCTTCACCATTATTGTATTCACCATCATAAATCGGGTCGATTGTGATATTGAATGTAACATCACCTGTCAAAATTTTACCAATGATATTAGTGCGCCAGTTACGCTGAACTGGAACAGCGTTAAGACCTTCGCTAAAGTTGATATTATTACCACTTTTAGGAGCAAAAGTAAAGTCCAAATCTTCTAATGTAGCCTTTGCGTAACCTGTAGTAGCATCATTGGCCAAGATGTAACTCATTGAAAGGTACACATATTTTTCTTTTGTTCCATCCTTATCCAAATCAACATCCAATGTTTCAGGAGTAGTGAACTGAGTAGGGATGGTAGCAAAACCATATTCTACAGTTTCTTCACCCTCAACTTCACCTGTAAGCAAATTGATAGATGTTGCGGCTTTTTCAATAGTTACCTTTGATTTTTCTATCTCAATTCCTGAAGCAACAGCTGCATTCCAATCAGTCTGGTAAACACCTACATTGATTTGAGCAAAAGGACGTTTCAGTACAACATTAATCTCAGTATTACCTGTTACTGTAAATGTCTCAGCCTTAAAAAATGCATCGCGAGTTTCATCATTGTTAAGACCTGCATAATCAACCTCAACATTCTCCAAATCAGTTGTTGTATAAGCCGTACATTTTGGATCCTGAGCCCAAAAAGCCACTGTATATTGCTGACCTTTAGCCAATGTAATGGTTACATTTTCAGTAAGGCCATTGTCGAAAGCACTATTATCAACAATCTGTCCATTTACATCTGCATTTGCAATTGTTTTAATGAGTTCACCATTGGCATTATAAACTGCATATACCAACTTCTTTGCACCTGTACCATCACTGATAGCACGGGTAGCGATACTACCTTCGGCTGCAAGTGAGAACGTCACCTGCGCCTCATTTCCTGACTGAACCACATCCAGTTCGTCATTCGAACACGATGTTGCGAGCAACATACCTGCTGCTGCGAACATACCTAAGAATAATTTCTTGTTCATCTTTGAAAAATTTAATTGTTATACAAATAGTTATCTTGATTTTCTTGTTTCTTAATGTTTGCCACATCCCTTGTGAATGTCGCACCCATTGTCGAGGGCGGTTCTGCATAGGCAGAACCGAGTATTATCATCAATCTGTCGTTTCCTGCTGATGCAGGGTAAAGGTCTCGGAACTGTTCCTCACCTTTGCGGTGTTAGCTTGTTTGTTCTTTTCTGTTCGGCTTTTAACTCGTTATTAGGGTTATACTTATATTGAAAATCTCTTATTCTGCTGGTGTGAAATTTCCTGCGATGTTGCTTCTTTGGTTTGCCTCTATCTCTACCTGTGGAAATTCCACCATTTTGCTGTTATTGCCATCAGTCAAAGTCAATTTGGCAGAAATATTTGTGGCTGTGGTCGGAGCAAATACATAGCCCATAGCGAGGTAGTTATATTCCGTACCATCAGCCGAGAATGTCTCAGTTGTGGTCTCGTTGATATTCCAAGTAAATTCGGCTGCTCCACTTACGGTATTGGTGAATGGGTGGAATGTCTTGGGAGCACCACTTGCAGTAAATGTAGCTTGCATCGGTGTTCCTGTAGTACCCACATTGATTTGAGCCAACGGGCGGACAAGTTCAACAGGGTAACTGCAATCTCCTGTAATGGTAATATCTTCCATCGTGGCAAAAAAAGCGTCTGTGGCTTCTGCCTCAGAGAATGTAATCGGATTGGGCAGAGTATTCATTTCAATGGCAGTCAGATCATCTATATTGTAGATGTTCTGATTGTTATCATACGCCCAAAAGACAAAACTATATATCTGTTCCTGAGCCAATGTTAGCTGCACATTAACCGAAGTGCCGTTTATCGGGAACGATTGGCGGTCTATTTCATAATAGTTCCAACTGCCACCGCTGTTGGTATGCACATCGGCAACACCCTTTTTGAATATGCCGACCACAAGGGTATTCACTTGCTCCGCCTTACCGAATGAACGGGTACGGGTGTCAGTTGGAAGTGTGGCTGTGAAACTCACCTGAACATCGCCCACATCGTGCAATTCATCCGAACAGGATTGTATGCCTATCATAGTCAAGGCAAGCATCGCCAATATCTGTATGTTATGTAGTAGATTCTTCATTATGTCTATCTGTTATGGGAAAATAAGGTTATGGTCTCCGTCAAAGTCGGGATTGATGGTTACACCTCCCGAAGCCTCCGACATAAGGAACATACCTGTCATTATGGTATGGTGGCTACGTTTGAGCGGTACCTCTATCGGCTCGGTCAAGGAGAGTTGTGTACCCTCATTGTCATAGATACCTATCTGCACGGTTACAGCCGACTTCTTGCCGTTCACAAACACATAGTCAAATCCCATCGTTGCCTCCGATTCGGAGAGCTTTCTCAATGTGGATTCAAACATCACTCCCGTAGAGGAGTCCACAGGCTTGTCGGTATTCATACTGTAAGCATCGGGCATAAATCCTACATAGTAGAACACCACCTTGTAATCCTCGATGTTTACGGCTCTTGTCTGGGTATCATCTGTTGATGCAGCCTTGTTTCCGTTGGCTTTCGAAGCGACACGTACAGATTCCTTGTCTATAAACTCCACCACATCGTTTGTTACGAACTCAAATTTGGCAAGAGGACGCTGCATCGCAATATCCAATGTATCGGGCAAATGCTCCATAATATCCGCTACAAGGGAAATGTTGTTTGAGCCTCGGAAGGCATCCCGATAGTCATTATTACCCTTGTGGTCGCCTTGTAGTCTGATTTCCGCAAAGTTGTCGGCATTGTGGAAATGGCTGTCACCGCTTGTCTGCACCAAATCCGACCATACCATCACATTGTAACTGCCGGGCAAGAGGTCGAGCGTCACTTCGTGGTCATAACCCTCTGATATATCTTTCGTGAATACGAACTCCTGTGTGTAGTCCGATGTGGTACGCATCTTTTCCGACACGGGATAGGTGCGGACAATGTAACGTATCTTTCCATAATCACGATGATTGTCGTATGTTTCGCCATATCCCTGCTCAATGACCGATATCCCATCATACAGATGTTCCCATTCGGTCATATCTGTTTCATAATTGAGGCGAAGATGCATTTTTACAAACTCCGGCGTTTCAGGCCATTCGTGAACATCACAAGCCGAAAGAAACAATATCGGCAAGCATACAATAAGGTATAGAATCTTTCTCATCGCTTGCCTCCTTTCTTCTTTAAGTCAAACGAATAGGAGAACGATACCGCTGCTTGGTCGATACCCCAATAGGTCTTCTTGATGCTCTCTATCATCAGACCGTCTTTTGTGCGTGGAGTATTGTGGAACTTGTCGTAGTGATTTGAATATACTCCTGCTCCGAGTGAGAACTCCACCCACCAGCGGTTGTTCCTGCTGATAGGCAAGCGATAGCCTACACTTAAACCACCACCGATGGAGGGTGTTTCACGATTGTGGTCCTGATAGCGGTAATCACCGTCAAAGGCGAAATTGTAATAAGCCAGTCCGAAATGTGCTCCTGCAAAGAAACCATCGTTGTTTTCCGACAGCCAATAGCGGAACTCGGGCTGTACGCTGAATGTTCTGAACTTGATGGTGGTCTTGAAATAGTCCCAAGCCGAATAATAGACGGGCAAAGTGAACGACCAGTGCTTTGCCAAGTCGATTTCCGCTGCGACATTGGCAATGCCCATTCCCAAGCCTATGGCGTTGGTCTTGACGTGCAGTTTGCGTGTCCATTCCTCCACTTCGGGAATAACCGTTTCTATAATAGCCGTTGTGTCGGGTACAATTTCGACGGCTTCAACTATTGGCTCTACCTTAATGGTATCAGGCACGATTACAGGCACTTGTATGGGTGGCAACTCTTTCTTGTAGGTTACGAATACCGCACACGCATTTCTCATCTGCTCGAAGAAGAGATTGTTCATCTGCTGCCATACCTTACCACCGTCCAATGCTCTCAATTTTACGACACGGTTGTCGATATGCGTATTCGGGTGATGATAGTCCACCAATCGGGCTTCTTCCTCCAAGATGGCAATTACTTCATCCTTACGGATAAGTCCCGAATCCTCAATCTGCGATTTGAGATAATCCCACGGGATATAGCTGTCATTATAGGTAATAAGGCTGTCGGGAATATCCACCTCACTGCGGATGAACTTTTCAAGTGCCGAGAGACGACCTTGTGCCAACTTGCGGTTGAGTTGATAACTGCCTTCGGGAGAAGCTGCTCCGCAGAAGGATACTTCAATGATGTTGATTGTACTGTCTTGGCGTATAGTTCGTAGGAACTCCAACATCTCCTGCATACGGGCGGCATTGTCCGAATAGGCGGAGTCTATGACAGTACTGTTCACACGGAAGTCAATACAGATTTCCGTGTGTCTCTCTTGCGAATGCGCAATACCTACACCAAACAGCAAGAGAATCAGTGTTATACAATATTTCTTAATGCGCATAAATCAGAATAATAGGTCACTTCTCTTTGGAAGAGTGATTTATGCGACATACTGCTATTGATTACGAGTAGGTTATTTGAACAGTCACGACATAATTTGCTCAACAATCCACATTGCCACTAAACAAAATCTGAATCGAGCATAACATTTTTTAGTGTAAATTGGTGCTATTTGCCGAAAAATGTGTAATTTTGCATCGGTAATCATTTCTCTTCCAAAGAGATAAGTTCTCTCTTCCAAAGAGACCTTTCATTCGCTCAACAATCTATTCTGCTCTGCACCTTCAACATCAGCCCTATTCTTTTGGCTCTTACGGCTTATTGTGTCTTGACTTTATAATTTCAGGAGTATATTTATAGAGATATTTACGGAAAGAATGGATGTTAAGTCCAAATCGTTCAGCAATATCCTTCATCGTATCTGTGCCGTTTTTCAGACATTCGATAGCAGCCGCATATTTATCTGCCGTCTTTTGTTTCCTAAGTATCTGCTTGCGTTCCGTCTTACGATGAAGCAATTCAGGGTGCTTGCTCTTTATGTAAGCTCTGAAATATTCATTGTAGCCACACTCGTCCATCACGGCATGGATAGTGGCGTTCCCTGATTTCAACATTTCTACCCCTTCAGCAAACATCTGTTCACTGGATGCAAGCAACGAATTATGCTTTTCGATGGCTTCGGGATAGTTACGGCGTATAAAACCGCCTACACTATTATAGGTAAGTCCCAACCGTTTGGCAATGGATTTCAAGGACTCGGAAGTGGTTGCATAGATGCGTAGCGCCTCCGCATACTTTTCTGCACTACGATTGGAAACGACCTTACCGTCAGATGTCCTTATCATTCCACGGGCTGTAACCAATTCGGGATGATGCTCCCTGAGATACATCCTGAATGTTTCGGGATTCAGTCCAAATTCCGCTGCGACCTTTGCCGTTGGCAAATCGGTATTCTGTAATCTTTCGATTGCATTGGCATATTTCTCAGCAGAAGATTTCTTATAACGTTTGGTTTGCTCCAATGCCATACCTTCGTCAAAGCCACGTCTAAGAACCATCAGCTCGGGATGCCAAGTTCTCAAGTGGTAGCGGAAGCCACCGAGAGTTACCCCAACAATACGTACTATATCCTTTACATCCTTCGATGTTGTACGATACAGGTCTATAGCCTTCTCATATTTTTCAAGAGTTTCACGGTCTGGCTCACAGACAGTCCAATTCCCGTTACGCAGACCTCTGACCTTTTGACCTGTTGCACGGATACGTTTCTCCTCCCTATTACGGGTAATTTGTGGATAATAGGCTAAGATGTGTTCTCGCAAACCCGTGTAGGATACATTACAAGCCTCTGCAACCTCTTCAATGGTTTTATCGGATGATTGCAACATCTCAATGGCAGTAGCATACTCTTCCTTGCTCCACTTGCGTGCTCCATATTGCAGATTGACGGTTATTCCTATCCGTCTGCGTTCCTGTTCTCTGCGTGGTACGATATCGGGGTAATGTCTGCGAAGTTGGCTTGCCAAAGAGGAACAATCTACGTTGAAGATACGTGCTATCTGGGATATATTGTATTCAATATACTCCATACTGTCGCAAGCGGCAATGGCATCCTTGTATTTGTAATGGGCGGCAGTAGTTTGACCTTTCTTTCCTCTAAGTTTGACATTCTTAAATTCTGTAAGATTATGTCGTTTGAGGATTAGGTCACGGTGATGAGTGGAGAGGTAAGAACTGAACGCGGAAAAGCCGACCCCAGTCTGCTCACATATTTGTTTTATGGAAAGACCGGTCTCTACATAGAGGGTAATTGCATCGCTATACTTTTCTCTGGTTTCGTTTCTAATTCCTCGTTGCTCTTTCAACTGTTGGTTGCCATTTTTTATGGGTTACTAATTGGGGTAGGCAATCGTCAGGTTTACAAGTCCTTAATTCTATATAAAGAAGCTAAAGAGTAAACCTCTCTTGATAAGAGCAATTCATATTGTAGGTCTATTCTATGAATGAGTCTATTAGCAGGTTGACACATTGGAATTTGCTCAACAATAGACTTGTGGAGCAAAACAAAATGAAAATCAACCTGCTTTTTTAATTCCTTTTTTGGTTACGATTATATAATTCTTCGTAAATTTGCAATGGTAATCATTTCTCTTATCAAGAGATTTTCTCATTCGCTCAACAATACCTCCTTATAGAGATTTCAATATCATACTGTTCGCCTTGTCAATGGCTACGGTGTCTAATGATGCTAAATAGATGCGTGTGGTGGCTTCCGAGTCGTGTCCCATACCCTCACTGATTACTGAGAGCGGTACATTCTTGCTCTTGGCGATGCTCGCCCAAGCGTGACGGGCAACATACAGAGTGAGCGATACGGATAACCCCAACTCCTTGCCGATGATTTTTAGGCAACGGTTGATGTTATGTGCTGCATAGATATATTGCTTGCGCTCGTCAATATCGCCGAAAGGCTTGATGATAGGCAAAAGGTAATTGGATTGCGAAGTATCGTACTTATCCACAATCTCCTGCATACATTTCTCCCATTTAATGAACAGTTGCTGCCCCGTCTTGCGTCTGCGGTATGACAGAACACCGTTCTGCAAATCCTTCTTTCGTAGGTATGCCATATCCACGAATGACATACCTCGCGTATAGAAGCTCATAAGGAACATATCTCTGGCGAAGTCAAAGGACGGATTCATAGAGAAGTCCATCTCCTTAATTCGCTTGATGACTTTCAGAGGTACGGCTCGCTTGACGGTCTTATCCACTCCCGTATAGACGTGCTTGAACGGGAAGCGTTGTGAGGTAAGTCCCTTCTCTACGGCACGATTATATACTGCTCTGAGATTTCGCATATAGAATGATGAAGAGTTTGGACTCACTCCGTTATTCTTCAAATATGCCTCGTATGCCATCATCATATCTGAATCCATATCATCCAATGGGACATCCTTGTCCTCTCGGAAGCGTCTGAAACTGCATAGGGTCGCAGCGTATGTCTCCGATGTGCGTATCTTACCCAATGTTTTCAGATTTGAAATAACGCCCTCCATAAATGGAAAGAGAAAATTTTCAGGGTTATCCGATGCAAATTCCGCTATCACATCATCTGCGGTATAATCACAACCGCTATGCTCAAAATCAGCGATGACCTTCTGGAAATGCTTGACATCCATTCGGATTTTGTCACCAATCTCCGATAGATAGCGTTTTCTGCTCTCGTTGAACTTTGGTAACACCACCTCCGAAGAGTGGTTGTTCCACTCATAGCCGTAGAGACGGTAGCCCGTCTTTTGCTGACGGGCTACACGATTATGGATTACTTGATAGAAAATTGAGCCTTGTCCTCCATCAACCGTTGATGGTCGGAACTTAATCTTTACTGTTGCCATATCACAATCAGGGTTTTGATTTATTTTGTTTAACCTTACTATTATCCTGCTTGTCCTTAATGGACTTGGCTTTGCTCTCTTGTTCCTTTGCAGCCTGCTCCTTGAGCCTTGTTTGTTCGGCAAGGGCGGCTTGTTTGCGGACAGCCTCTTCGTAGGTTTCTACATCCTCACGCATCTGCTCGATTGCTTCGTTGTTGCGGTTGAGTTCAAAGATGTCCTCCAATGTGGCTATTTGCTCTGCCGAAGCATCGCCTTTCATCTTAATGTAGCGGTATTTGAGTGCATCATCCTCCCTCTGAATATTTGGTCTTGACAAGTGGTATATTGCTGATGCTCCTGATGCCAATAGCATGACAATCATTGACAAAAGAATCCAAGATTCTTTTGTATAAAGGGCAAACGAGTGTCGTTTCTCGTCAATGTTGTGCTTTACCTTTATTTCATCCATCTTGTCAATAGCCTCTGCAAGCTGTTGTTTTACACCCTCAAAGTCGGGTTGCTCCTGCTCACTGATGCCATCCATTCGCTTGTTTATCTTGCTAAATTCATTGACAACAAAGCCTGCAAGTTTATTGGTTTTAGAATCATAATACTCATTGTTTTCCCGATTGCCATTCTCGATTAACTCCTTAATCGGTGTCAAATCAACATTGGCATTTACTGTTTGTTCTGGTCGTTGGCTCTTGCTGATTGTCAGCAACTCTTCCAACATTGCGATAATGATTGAATTATTTTCCTGCATACTATTCTGTTTTTAGTGGTTAATTGATTAGAGTTTGAATCCTCTAGTTCTCTTTTTCTTAGGCTTCTGCTGCATTAAGCGGCGGAAATCAGCCTCTTCCTGGCTATCTGCATCTGGCGAAGATGTGAAGTCCAACAAGCCTAATGCACCATTGATAAGATCCGATTCTTTATTCTCGAAATGGCTTATTTGCATATCGCTCGGCTTATATTGTCGCTGATATTCCGCTTGATTGTAACTATTCAGCGCCTTATCAATCTTTGAATAACTGAAACTGCGGTCTATCTTCGAGCCGTTGAAGTGGTAGCCATTCTTGGTAAAGACTATGCCTTGCACCTCATTAGTATTACCCTTATACTTGAAGCGAACATCTATTCCTTCGGCTTTCAAGCGCTTCAGCAGTGTGGTCCAATCCGAACATCTTGCAACTTCCCGTTTGAGAACTTGGTATATCTCGTAACGAGTTTTGTCAGGCTCTTTCAGTCGGTGCGTTTTTACTTGTTCCTTGCCATTTGCGAAGTATAGTCCGTATTTGCGTGTCAGCTCTTTGCAGATGCGTTCACTGCGGTAACGATCATTCCTGTCGCTGATGGTTCTGCCGTTATTATCCACCCGATTAAAGGCTATATGAACGTGCGGATGCTCTTTATCATAGTGTCGTCCGATGATATATTGCGTATCACGAATACCCATCTTCTCCATATATTCTCTGCTTATCTGAATCATAAGTTCATCAGTTAAGCGTGGCAAATCCTGTTTTGAGAAGCTGAGTGATATATGTCCGATGAACTTATCTATTCGTGGATTAAGCCTCGATTGAGCAATAAAACTTTTGGCTATCGTGCTGTTGTCATTGAACAATACACCTTGACAATCTATAAGCGTGGCTTGCTTCTTCTTATCGAGGATATAATCGACAATTCCTCTGGCTCCTGAGCCTTTCACAATCTTGGCCATCATAGGCTGATATGGTCTATAATGTTTTCTAATGAGAGCAGAAGATGTTGGCATTGCCCATAGTGCAGCCTTACACCTTCACGATGAGCCTTGCGAGTAAGCTGATTGAGATTGTTTGCCATTCCGCATAACTTGCGGATATAGTCCGCTTGTTCGGTGGTAAGGCGTGCCTTGATATGGCAATCACGGATAGCCATTCTTACAATCTCACTTGCCGAAACTCCTGCATTTTTGGCTTTGAGTTTCATTGCATAGTACTCTTCGGTTGCCATCTTTACCGTTATGCGGTACTTGCGTTTCTCGGACAACTTCTTCGTGGGTCGTCCTCCTTTGTTGAGTGTCTTGTTATTGATACTCCGTTTCATACAATTACTCTTTTTTGAAATGATACATACATTGTTTACTTGATAGACCAACGGGATGTCTTCTTCTGCGACCTTCGGGAGTGGAAGCAAGTGGTTTTGGTCTGCCCAAAACATAAACTTGCTTCCCCACTAACCGAAGGTCAATCAATTTTGAGTGCCTCAAAATGAAATACCGTTGGAATAATCCTTAATCTGATTGGATTAAGAGGTTACATCCCTTTCCAATGCTCAAAATCTTCTGAATAGAGTTCGATGTGGTGACGGACTATATTCTCCAATAGTCCTGACATACTCATTCTATCCTCACCGATCTTGCATGCGAACTTGTCGAGCATCTTTCGCAACTTTCCACTGATGAATACCGGCTTGCGGTCTTCAATCTTGTAAGGTCGCATAAAGGTGTTGCGGTACTCCTCCAACGAGAGCTTGCGTTGCTTGCTACTCACTCTGCGTTGAATTGGTGATGTCGGTGGCTGTTGCTCTACTACATTGGTAGGAAGAACTTCATCAGTTTCCTCTGGAATAGGAGATACAGTCTCCGTCTGAATCAGTTTCGCAGCTGACGGTAGAGGTTCTGGCAGAATGTCGTCAATGGATGATCCTACGGATTCCATTGTTTGCAAATTCTCCATATCTGAGCTATTACCCTTATCACTCCTGTAAAAAGACCTTGTAGTCATTTGGTCGATAATTTCTTGACACTGTTCTTGTGTCAACTCAACTTGTTTTTTCTTCATACTTATCACTTTTTGAATGTTCAACAATATGGTCTTTGTGCACAATATTGACCGATTATCTGCTGCAAAGAAAATGTGCATACAATTCTGCCACAACTAATTAGGTCTATGTAGGCAATTATGAATTGTATTGCTTTTTAGAGTGATTTATAAGCAGTGCCGACTGCATAATTCTTCCCAAGTTGCACGGGTAATTATGGATTAGGACGAAATGCTTAATTGAGGAAATTAAGTTCTTAAATCAGATAGCGGATAGACGGACTGCCGAAACGCCGGAAGTTGGTCTATCCGCTATACTGCAATTATAGAATCAGTGACTATCCGTTTCGGCTGTTCGGAGCAGAAGTTTGACAGACGGATAGGCATCGGTCTGACAAACGACAATGCTACGGACAAGATCCGAGACGGTTAATCGCTTGGGGATATTCTTATATAATATGGATTACAATGTGATGTATACTAACAAAGGTAGAATTGAAACACCTATAAACATCTAAGAGTGCCACGAACTATGCCACATAGTGCAACAGGCTCACCGTATGATTGAGGTGTGATAACTTATCTATTTCTTTGCCCTCAGAAAACGGAGCTGCATATGAGAACAGAGCTTATTTCAATGGCTGAATATCGTGTCTGTGATGAAACGAAATGACAAGGAATGACACCTATGGTTAGTGCCATTGAAGTATGAAAATCTCTTCCTTATTTAGCAGTGCGAAACAAGAAAACTAGTGTAATAAATTAAAATAAAGCGTATGGATTTAATCATTTTTGAGCGAAAGGCATTTGAGGAATTTGCCGCGAAGATTGAGCAGTTCATTCTGCGAGTATCAAACTCACCCGTTGTCAAGAACGGGAAGAAAAAGACAAACAATTGGCTCGACCATCAGGATGTTTGTCAGCGATTGAAGATAAGCAAGCGTACATTGCAGACCTTGAGAGATAACGGTACGCTTGCCTACACCAAAATCGGCAACCGCACGTACTACCTGCCCGAAGATGTAGAGAGCATTGTAACAAAGGTAGAGGACAGACGAAAAGAAGCCAGATGGAAGGGACGAGAAATCTAATCAATGTATAACAATAAAACCATTTGAACTATGTATCAAGAAATGCGAACCAAAGACGATGCGTGGATGCAGTCCATTCACGAGAGTATCGACCAACTATCGGAGATTATTGATAGTATGCCCAAAGATGGAGCAGCCTTGCAAAACGATGATGAGTATCTATGCGACAAGGAGGTAGCATATATGCTTAAAGTCAGCCGAAGGACATTGAGCGAATACCGAAGCAATGGGACATTGCCTTACTATGTCCTCGGTGGCAAAGTTTTGTACAAGCGAAGTGAGATTGAGCAGGCGTTGAAACGGGAATACAACGGAACGAATTTGATGAGTGGTAGCGGATAAACCTATCTATATTTTTGGAGGGAGTGAAATTTGCCGCTTGCCCTATATTCATCTGATGTAAAATAATAGTGCCCCTATGGATAGAAACAAGAACAGCATACAAATGGGTTATCAATGTAAGAACCCTTTTGTATGCTGTCTGTTTATCTTTATCTACATTTTCGTCAGTCGTTCATTTCCGTTGCCGTCTGCATTTTTAAGTACAGACATTGAAAGGGGAAAGGTTTTCGGGCTGAATACTCTCCATAGGAGGAAGATTCTGACCGAAACGGCTTGCCGCCTGACCTTTCAACTTTCAAGGGCTGATGTACTACCTTCGCAGACGAGCAAAGGAAAGGGGCGAATAACGGAATCGGGAAACTCCTAATATCGCAGATTGATGATAGACCAAATTCAAATATTACCCCGTAATAATGAAAAATGCACCGTCCTTTTGCTCGTTTATAAAAAAGTTGTACCTTTGTTCCAAGATGAGTTGTACATCAATGCAAATCATGCAAGTATGTAGAAATCAGAACAGTTGCCAACTCATTACCTCGTTCTTGAACTTTCCGCATAAACTTTTTATTCTTAGCGGATTATGAGATTATTCCAAAAATAAATATTATCTTTGTCAGTCAATAACAAGCGTTTACCAGATTATAAACAAAATAAATGAAAAGGAATAAAATAAACTGGAGAGTTCCTAAAGGAATGGAAATCACAGATTTAGATAGAAAGGTTCTTTATTATCAGGATAGAGGACATTTGGTTCCCACAAGAGAACTGATCAAAACGCCTGAGCAAATAGAAGGCATACGCCGAAGCGGAATCATTAATACCGGAGTTCTAGATTTAGTAGAAAAAGAAATTCATGCCGGTATGAGCACTCTCGAAATTGATAAGTTGGTGTATGATTACACCATATCGCACGGTGGTATTCCCGCTACATTAGGTTATGAAGGTTTTCCCAAAAGCTGTTGCACCTCTATTAATGAAGTGGTATGTCATGGCATTCCTAATGAATTTGATATTTTGGAAGAAGGGGATATTATAAATGTGGACTGCACCACTATTTTGGATGGTTATTATGCCGATGCCTCACGTATGTTTATTATTGGAAAGACTACTCCTAAAAAAGAAAAATTAGTGCAAGTGGCCAGAGAGTGCTTGGAAATCGGCATGGAAGCAGCCAAACCTTTTGGATTTATAGGCGATATAGGTCATGCGATAGAGAAACATGCCAAAAAAAATGGCTTTTCTGTTGTGCGTGACCTCTGCGGACATGGTGTAGGAGTGGAATTCCACGAAGAGCCTGACGTAGAGCACTTTGGGAAAAAGGGGACAGGCATGTTATTAGTACCGGGCATGGTCTTTACTATCGAACCTATGATTAATGCCGGGACTTGGGAAGTATTTATAGATGAAGAAGATGGATGGACAGTAGTTACGGAAGACGAACTTCCTTCTGCACAATGGGAACATACATTTCTTATGACGGAAAACGGACTTGAAATCCTTACACATTAATATATATAATAAGGTATAGATTATGGATACAATTATATTAGGTATAGAATCTTCTTGCGACGACACTTCTGCTGCTGTAATCAGAAATGGCGTCTTGTTGTCGAATGTAGTGTCCAGCCAAGCTGTTCATGAAGCATATGGAGGTGTCGTGCCGGAATTGGCATCAAGAGCACATCAGCAAAATATTGTACCTGTAGTACATGAAGCCTTGAAAAGGGCAGGAGTTACTAAAGAAGAATTGAGTGCAGTAGCTTTTACGCGCGGGCCTGGATTAATGGGATCTTTATTGGTAGGTGTCTCTTTTGCCAAAGGGTTTGCTCGCTCTTTAAATATTCCCATGATTGACGTTAATCATCTGCAAGCTCATGTGTTAGCTCATTTCATTAAAGAAACAGAAGAAGATACAAATCAACCTAAGTTTCCATTTTTATGTCTTCTGGTATCGGGTGGCAATTCACAAATTATTTTGGTAAAAGCCTATAATGACATGGAAGTTTTGGGTCAAACCATTGACGATGCTGCCGGAGAAGCCATTGACAAATGTTCTAAGGTAATGGGATTAGGCTATCCCGGGGGGCCCATCATTGATAAACTGGCCCGCCAAGGAAATCCGAAGGCATTTACATTCAGTAAGCCTCATATTCCTGATTACAATTACAGTTTCAGTGGACTGAAGACCTCTTTTCTCTACTCTTTACGTGACTGGCTGAAAGAAGATCCTAACTTTATTGAGCATCATAAAAATGATTTGGCTGCTTCACTGGAGGCAACTATTGTAGATATTCTGATGGATAAACTGAGAAAAGTAGCCAAAGCGCTCAAGATAAACGAAATAGCTGTAGCCGGAGGAGTATCAGCCAACAACGGTTTGCGCAATTCATTCCATGAACATGCCGCCAAATATGGATGGAACATATATATTCCGAAATTCAGTTACACAACCGACAATGCAGCAATGATTGCCATTACCGGTTATTATAAGTATTTGGACAAAGATTTTTGCACCATTGACAAACCCGCATATTCACGGGTAACAATTTAGTATTTATTTTAAAAGAAATCGAAATGTCAGTAGAAGGTAAATTTTTAAGCAAAGAGATCAGCGAGTTGTTTTGGAAAGAGAACCTGACACTTGCTACCGCCGAGAGCTGCACGGCAGGAAATGTGGCAGCCGCAATTACAGCCGTAGCCGGAACATCACACTTCTTCAAAGGTGGAATTATTGCCTATTCCAACGAAGTAAAAGAGAATTTATTAGGTGTGAGCCATGAAACATTGGAGACTTACGGAGCAGTAAGCGAAGAAACCGTTATCGAAATGGTAAAAGGCGCGATGAAATCGATGAATTCCGACTGCGCAATTGCCACTTCAGGTATTGCCGGCCCAACAGGAGGCACTCCCGACAAGCCGGTTGGCACCATTTGGATTGCTGCCGGATGTAAAGACAAAGTGATTACACTTAAAATAGAAGGAGACGAAGGAAGAAATAAAAATATAGCCAATGCTACTCAAAATGCACTGCGATTACTTCGAAATTTGTTCCAAAACGAAGAAAATGAGCAATAAAAGCAGAATTATTTGCTAAAATCCTTGTTTTATACAAATAAAAGTGCTTATTTTGCACTCCGTTTGAAATAAGTATTGAAAAAAACTATAAAAATAAGATAGCAATGTCGAAGATTTGTCAAATTACCGGAAAGAAAGCCATGATTGGCAACAATGTT
>OLVO01001719.1_pt1 | contig 21667 bp, 20 predicted proteins | sample 1672571 | NCBI WGS metagenome assembly OLVO01 (sample SAMEA3136700, study PRJEB25190) | human gut metagenome | biome: human gut; feature: human-associated habitat; material: faeces | place: Austria | collected 2013
ACTCTGTGAAACTCTGTGTTACTCTGTGGTGAAAACTCATTACTATACCATTATGCACCCACTCATTCTTCTACTTTCAGCGGCAGGATGATTGTAAAGCGTGTGCCCTTTCCGGGCGTAGACGCTACTTCGATCTTCCCCTTGAAACGTTCAGCGATTGTCCGGCAGATGGCCAGCCCCAGTCCTGTGCCTTGCTTGAAGGCATCTCCTTTGTAAAAACGGTCAAAGATATGTTCTATCACTTCTTTGGCCATACCTGTTCCCGTGTCTTCCACAAATATCTTTACACGATTGGAAGTGGCAGGCCGGTAGCCTATACGGATATTTCCTTCAGAGGTAAACTTAATCGCATTGTTCACCAGATTGTTGATAATCTGGCTCAGGCGAGTGGGATCGGTAGCAATAGTGATCTCCTGTCCAGGAAGATCCAGCAACAGTTCCACGCCTTTCTTCATATTCATTCTTTGCGCACTGCCTATCTCATTCAGTACCTGATGGAGGGAGATGTTGCAGAAGTTGAACTCCATGGTGTTCGACTCTATCTTGGAGAGGTCCAGGATGTCGGATATCAGGACCATCAACAGCTGGCTGTTTTTTTCAATCAGAGAGGTAAATTCGATGATGTCGTCCTTGGTCAGGTCTGAGTCTCCATGGGCTAGCAGGGAGGAAAAACCCACAATGGCATTGAGCGGGGTGCGTATTTCGTGACTCATATTGGCAAGGAAGATACTTTTCAGTTCATCACTGTGCCGGGCTTTACGCAGGGCTTCGTTCAAACAGTCTTCGGTATCCTTGTATTTCTGAGTACTCATACAGATGCCGACAATACGGTAAGGGGCTTCTTTCAGCTGCCCGACGTAGGTGGACTGGGCTTCGAACCATTCCCAACTGCCGTCGTCGCGGCGGAGGCGGTATTCTACAGGAGCTTCATATAGATTACCATCCAGCTGCAAGGTTAAGGCATCAAACACCGACTGACGGTCGTCGGGATGTATCAAATAAGCAAACTCTTCGGGGGTGAGGGTGTAGTCGCGGGTAGGGATACCCAAATATTCGAAATAGCGGGGATCGATAATCATAAGATTACGTTCCAGGTCGTACGACCACTGGAATATCTGCGTACGACTCAGGGCGATGTTCAGCAAACGTTTCTGGGTTCTTTCTTCCAGCACATTGCGGTAATAGAGTACGATTCTTACCAGCCGCTCTTCTTCATACACGCCTATCAAGGCACCTTGTATCAGAAAACTGATGTGCCGCTTCTGTTCATAGATGAAACAGTTGGAAGACAAGGGGATGATGCGCTGGCAACCTTCGTGCAGTTCCTGTAAATAACGAGGCAGGACATTCTGCTTATCCTGCACTACTTCCAACAAATCGAAGACAGACTTACCGAGGATGTCCGTATCCAGTTGGAGTTCATCACTCATCTGCTTGTTCACGCGCCAGATGCGGTCTTCAAGGTCGATCATGACAATGCTGACGGGCCATACATCGAACAATTGTTCGGCAATGGCGTTCACTATCCGTACTTCTTGGGGTATATCAGGGTTCATAAAGGGTTATGTTTATCGTGTAGACGGCAAAGGTCGGGCTTAAACGGGTAGGCAACAAACAAACCGGAAGAAATTAATATTCCATTTTGGCACAGATATATTCCGTCATTCACACCTTTACATCTTTTAACGGGACGAAAAGGGACAGAGAGTCGAATTTAACGGTTATTCCTGCTGATTATAAATCAATATCATTCAATTTTGCAAGCCTAAAAGATAAGACATGAGTATAACTAAATTCAATATAAATGCCGACTTCATTGCATATCAGCAGATCACGGCAAGTGGGCTGAGCCATTTGTCGGGACGGGCTTACAAGACGGAGGGAGGCATTTTCGCTCTTTGCAGCAAGGGTTCGCTGAAGACAATTATTAATCATACCGAATATCGGATTGGGGTGAATGAACTGATAGTTGTTCCTCCCGAGACTTTCGTCCAGCTACTGACCGCATCGGATGATGTGGAAATACATGCTGTCATGTTCTCGCAGCGACTGATCCAGAATGCCGGAATGGGCAAGAATATGATGGATAAGTTTCATATCATCGGCAAGCATTATGTTTTCTCGCTGTCGGAAATGGTTTCGCAACTTTACTCGGAGATGTTTACGTTTCTGTCGCACCTTTATAAAGAGGTTGGGGAGAAGTTGAGTGAGGCTGTGTTGCAGTCGTTCCTAAGTCTGATGTTGCAGGGGGTATCCGAACTTTGTCCGGAACAGGCGAAACTGAAAGAGACGCCAGGCAGCAGACATTTCCATCAGTACCGGATTTTTGTCCGAATGGTACATGAGGAATATGCCCGTGAGCATCAAGTGGTGTATTATGCCAAGAAGATGAATATGCAACCGTCCGCCCTTTGCCGGCTTGTCAAGAAGGAGTCGGGACATACGGCAATGGAGATTATCAACAGGACACTCATCATGGATGCCAAGACGCAACTGCGCACGGAGAATACGCAGGTGAAGGATATTGCGCTGAGTCTGGGGTTCAATAATGCCGCCTTCTTCAATAAATTCTTTAAGAAGCATACAGGGGTGACGCCGCAAATGTTTCGGAATTCGGTAAGATAACAGGATTACAGAAGAAGAAGGATTGTTTCTGCATTCCCAGCAAGTGAAGATATTTATTTCATCTTGCGCAGCTTTGCCTTACGAAGCAGACGGCGGGCAGGAATGGCTTTTATTTCACCATCAGGTGTACCCACTATCACAGTTTCGTTCCGCTGTGCTCTTTTCTCAAGCATGCGTTGCTCGGCCAGTGCCAACCCATAGTGCAATTTCTCGCTTAATTCCTTCCACTCATCGTTTGACATAACTTTCTATGGTTTTAAAGAGTTCTATTTCATACATCCGTGTCGGAAGAGTAGGACCACCTTCAACATATTCTTAGTAAGAATTTAGAGTTGCCGGCATTTTCACCGTAGCAACTGCGACAAAGATAAAGAAACTCGCCCGATTTCGGATGGATTTAGGAAGAATAATGTAAACTATTGGGCTTTCAGGGAGATACGCAGCATTATTCCGCATTTGTAAATGTGTGCTTTGAAGCCGTTTTTTGAATAGTTAAGCGAAAAAATTGCTACCTATCCGTTGCCCATTCCAGTTGTATGGAGTTGTTTGAAAATCCTTTCTGCTCCGACCGTAAAGAACGCAGTTTCATCATTTTGGCTTAGCGAAGGTACTTATTTTTTTGAGATATGAAAAATATAGGTTCCGGAAGTCAATGGTGATAGCTTTGTCGATGTCTGACGATATTTTACATGCCGATGATTAACTCTGTCTCTGTTAATTTTGCAAACAATGGAACAGATTATGAATCAGACAGATGTAAAGGTTTCGTTCTACCTTAAAAAGAGCGAGGCGGATGCCAGGGGAAACTGTCCCGTGATGGCACGGCTTATTGTCGGCAAGCACTCTGAAACAGCATTCAGTGTCAAGTTTCGTGTGCCACAGTCATTGTGGTCATCCGGACGGGCGTGTGGAAAAAGTGTTGCGGCAAGAGACATAAACAACAGACTGGATGAAATACGTGCTGCCGCGCTCGGCATCTATGCGGAACAATCTGCAATCCGTGAGGATGTAACAGCAGAGGATGTAAAGCATCAACTTTTGGGTATGGCTTCGGAACAGGAAACCCTATTAAGCTATTTCAGACTTTTCATTAGAAATTTCGAGAAACGCGTTGGGATCAATCGTACGGAAAAGACATTGAGGGCTTACCGCAATTCCTACAATCATCTGGTACGTTTTTTACAGATGCAATATAAGCTGTCAGATATCCCTTTTGCCGCATTGGACCGTTCCTTCATTGAAAAATATGACTTGTATCTACGTACGGAATGTTGTCTGGCTTCAGGCACAATAGTCAATCTTACCGTCCAACTGAAAACAATTGTCGGAGAAGCTATTGCTGACGGTATAATAACAGTATTCCCGTTTGTCGGATATGAACCGGTACATCCGAAACCGGAACAGAAATATCTCACCTCCGAAGAATTGAATAGGATTATGACAACACCTCTCCATGATCAGATTCTTTATCATGTGAGAGATATGTTCCTGTTTTCCTGTTATACGGGTATTCCCTATAGCGACATGTGTCTGCTGACAAATGAAAACCTTTCTCTCGCGGAAGATGGTACCTGGTGGATCAGGAGTTCTCGCAAGAAAACCGGTGTAGATTTTGAAATACCGCTTATGGAACTGCCGTTCCATATTATTGAAAAATACCGCGATATGGCTCCTGAAGGAAAGCTTCTCCCCATGTATTCCAACAGTTCATTGAATCGTTATCTGAAACGCATCGCCGAAATTTGCGGTATAGGACGTAAGCTGGTCTTCCATGCAGCCCGTCATACCTATGCGACAGAAATTACACTTTCCCATGGCGTACCGCTTGAAACGGTCAGCAAGATGTTGGGGCACAGTCGTATTGAGACCACACAGCATTACGCAAAGGTGACAGACAATAAGATAGATACAGATACGAAAGCATTGGATAAAATAATTGTTGAGCGGTTTTCTGTAGTTATTTGATAATGGCAAAAAATAGGATTATGAAAAGAAATACTGACAATATGGAAATCAAACGTCGCAGTACATTTGCGATACTGTTTTATATAAACCGCACCAAAGTCCGTAAGGATGGAACGTGCCAGTTGCTGTGCAAGATAAGCATAGATGCCAAATGGGAACAGATAGGAACGAAAGTATCCGTCAATCCGGCCATCTGGAATCCTGAAAAAGGACGGGCTGACGGCCGCAGTGAGAATGCCATTACCGTCAACCGGGCTATTGATGATCTGACCAAAGAAATCAAGGAGCATTACAGGCGGATTAAGAACAGTCTGGGATTTATTACGGCAGAGCAGGTAAAGAATGCCGTGATGGGAGTCGGTCAGAAACCGTTAACTCTGCTGGCTCTTTTCAGAGAGCATAACGAGGAGTTTAAGAAACGTATCGGAATAGACCGGATAAAAGAAACTTATGACTCTTACCAGCGTTCATATAAGCATCTTTCGGCTTTCATCGAGGAAAAACGTGGCGTAGAGGATGTTCTTTTACGGAACCTTAACCGTGTTTTTTATGATGACTTTGAACTTTTTCTCAGGACGGACAGGAATTTAAGCCCGAAGAGCGTGCATGAACATCTTTATAGGCTGAAGAAGATGACCATGCGGGCTGTCAGCCAGGGAACAATCCGCCGTGATCCGTATTGTCGCCTTCATCCTGAACTGCCCAAACGGAAAAGTCGTCATCTGAAGCTGGAAGACCTGAAGACACTGCTTACAACACCTGTCGAGAAGCCACAGCTTCAGTTTGTAAGGGATATGTTCATCTTCTCCACTTTTACCGGACTTGCCTATACGGATTTGAAAAAACTGAGGGTAAATGATATTACCCAATCTGAAGACGGTTCATGGTGGATTCATATCCACCGCCAGAAAACAGGAACACTGTCTTCTGTCCGATTGCTGGATATTCCGTTGAAGATAATAGAGAAATATCGGGAACAGAGAAAGGATGACAAGGTCTTCAATCTGTATAGTCGTACGTATTTCATTATGCTCGCCCACCAGTTGGGTGAAGTTTACGGATTTGAACTTACATTTCATAAGGCACGACACAATTTCGGAACCCATATAACCCTTTCATTGGGTGTTCCAATCGAGACAGTCGGCAAAATGATGGGGCACATGCGTATTGAGACCACGCAGCTTTATGCCAAAGTGACTGACAGGAAAGTGGACGAGGACATGAAACGGCTGAAAGCAGCCGGAATGGACCGAACTTTTGGTTTGTACGAAGAAGAGGTTATTGTCAAGAAACGGAGAAGGAAATTCGGATACCAATTGTCCGACAACAAAGAAACGACCTTGTAAAGAGGCCGTTTCTTTTACTTTTGCTTCATACCCATCGCTGTTCTTCCCTGCATCTTTTATATGCGTCGTCAAGAACTTTTTGTATGTCTGACTCTTTGTAAAGGGCTTTTCCCTGTACAAGATAGTAAGGTATCATACCGAGGGTCCGGTATTCCTGCAAGGTACGCCGGCTTACTTTCAACAGTTTTGAAAGTTCCTCGTCCGTGAGGAAATAATCACCGTGGAATGCGGGCCTTGGAGCCGTCCGTATTGCGTCTATCATGCGCTCCATGTTTTCCAGCCCTTTGAAAATAGTATCAATTCTCGGGTCTTTTCTGTTTATAAGATCGTAACTCATGGCTTTCTTTTTTGTGGGTGATAACTTGATTCCAACAGGCTTTGTACATCTTCCGGCTTATAGAAGAACTTGTTCTTGATCCGGGTGAAAGGCAACAGTCCTTTCTCGCGATATACCTGAAGTGTTCTCTTGGATATTCGGAGAATCCCGCATACCTCCTGATTGTCCATCCATTTTTTCAGTGCCGCGTCTTTGGTCTGACTACATATACCGGTGACTTTTTTCTCGATCATGCTGAGACGGACAACCAATTCGTCAAAGGTCTGTTTTTCCATACATATAATTTCCATACCGTCATTTTATTAGGGTTGAAGACCGAGTTCTTTTTTTATTCTCGCCGGCAGCACCTTCCCCTTCCTGTTCAGGAAGTCCTGGACTTCCGAAGCCTTGTAGTAGGTACGCCCGTCAATCATGTAGTATGTGACGAGCTTCTTCTGGCGGTAGCGTGCAAGGGTGCGTTTCGTAACGCCAAGGAGTTCGCACATATCCTGGTTGTCGAGCAGCTTGTCACCCTCAAGGGCGGCCGTCTGCCTGTTCATGCGGTTCAGTCTGTCATCTATCCTGTCAAACCGTTCCATTATCTGGTGGAGCATCATCTGGAATGTCTCCCTGTCTATCTGTATCATAATGAATTCTGTTTTTAGTGTAATAATTCCGTTATTTACACCGTGTTGCGCAACAGGTTTCATTTGATATAGGCCAAAACGTGGACCAACGGAGCATATTGCTACATAATGATACGGCAAATTGCTGAAAAACAGAGAAATAAAAAATCAGCCGCGAAAAATCGGGGCTGATTGGGGTATTGCAAATGCAAGAGCGTGCAATCTTTTATTGCAATGTTTTGCGATAAGTAAGGCGGCAGATCCCGTTTCTGAATGTTTTTGTCCTGACCAGTTCCCATTTGTCCGTGGAGATATGTTTTGATACGGGAACCGTTTCGGAACTGATTACCGGAAGAAGAAAAATGACCATCTCATCTATCAGGCGGTACAGGGACAGTCCCCGCAGCAGTTCTGCGCCGCTGTCGTCATAGATTTCAGCCAGATATATGTCAGAGGGTGCAGACTGTTCCTTGTCACAGATGAGGTCGACTAGCGGATAGCCCGGATACAACATGCGGGTGGACCGGCCCCGCCAGTAAGGGAAACCGTCATCGCTGTTTTGTATCCATTGCAGCAGGGAATCGTTCCGTGCGGGGACGAAACCGTTCAATGTCATTGCTATCAGAACCTGTAACTTTGCCATACCTTGATACTCCAAATGAAAAGCGTGAGGCTCACGCTATTTCGGATGGAGGCTCTGACAAAGCCCAATACAGAAATTTGCATGAGCTCACGCTATTAGGCATAGCATAAGCTGCACGCAAAAGCCTCTGTATTTTTGAATTTGTCAGATTCCCATCCGAGACGTCTTGCGACTTATGTATAATATCCGGCGAGGCTGTCAGCCCTGTCGGTATTTTCTTATGTTCCTGCTGGCAGTATGTATTCCATATTTTGCCAGACTTATGCAAATGTAGGCATTTTATTCCAGACTGGAAAACATCTCCGGTCTATATTGCCTTTATTTGTCGTTCAGTCCGTATTTCTTCATTTTTCTGTACAACGTAGAAGGATCAATGTGCAGCATCTCCGCCGTCCGTTTCCGGTTGCCCGTGCATATTTTCAAGGCCCTGATGATGGACTGTTTTTCCTGTGTCTCATTTTCCGGAAAAAGGAAGATTTTCTCTTTCTCATCCTCGATTCTTATGTTCAAACAAGCCGTTTCGATTATCGGCTGTTTGGACAGCAGGACGGCTCGTTTGATCTTGTTCTGCAATTCCCGTACATTTCCCGGCCAGCCGTATGAGAGCAGCTGTTGCTCTGCCTCACGGCTGAATCCGTCGGTCTGCCGTTTGAGTTCCCTGGAAAACTTTTCCCTGAAATGTTCGGCAAGCGGAAGTATGTCCTCCGGGCATTCATGCAGGGCCGGCAGGACGATTTCAAATTCCCCCAGACGGTGGTAGAGGTCTTCCCGGAAGCGTCTCTCCCTGATGGCCAGCTGAAGGTCCTCGTTGGTTGCCGCCACTATCCTTACGTCGGAGTGTTTCTCCCGGTTGCTGCCTATAGGGATATAGCTGCCTTCCTGCAAGGTACGCAGGAGCATGCTTTGTACCTCCATGGACAATGTTCCTACTTCGTCAAGGAACAGGGTCCCGCCACGGGCCGTTTCAAAGAAGCCTTCACGGTTTGTGTCCGCCCCCGTAAACGTCCCCTTCACATGCCCGAAAAAGAGCGAGGGCGCAAGCTCTTTGGGAATGACCCCGCAGTTTACTGCCAGGAACGGCTTTTCCCTGCGCTCGCTGGAATAATGGATACGTTGCGCTACGGATTCCTTGCCGGCACCGTTCGGACCAAGAATCAGTACGGAAATGTCAAATGGAGCGACCGTACGAGCTAGATTTTCCACTTCTTTCATCTGTCGGCTGTTCCTGGGAAGGATGCCCTTGTCCTTTCCGTATATGACTGAGCGAGGATGCAGGATGTTCTTTATCAGACTTTGCAGTTCATCCATCTGAACAGGCTTGGCCAGATAGTCTTTTGCCCCCATCTTGATGGCACGGACGGCATCCGACACGGAGGCATATCCGGTCATGATGATGAAGGGAACGTCTATCCGTTCTCTCTGCATCCATTCGAGCAGCGATATGCCGTCCCCCTGCGGAAGACGGACATCGGAAAGGACAAGATCGAAAGGCTCCTTTTTCAGAAGCCGCCTTGCACCGGGTTCGTCTATCGTCGTCACTGCTTCATAGCCGGATTTCTCAAACCATTTCTTTTGTTGTCCGGCCAGCAGGATATTGTCTTCAACTATGAGTATTCTGTGTTTCATCCGTATAGTTCTTTAAGTCAAGTTTTCTGATTTCCGAAAGCAGGTTCTTCGCATCGCCTACCAGCCGGTCTATTCTTCCGATGACCGTCTCTGTATATGTACTGATGGTCAGATCATCGGAAGTATCGTCATGTAGGATTCTGCTGTATGTTTCCAGTTCACAGGCCACTCCCAGCTGTTCCCAGGTGGGATACATGCGGTGCAGGGTGTTTTTCATCCGCTCCGTGTCCGTTTTCATGCTTTCAAGGGCTTTTTTCAGTTCCGTCCTGTTGTCGATCGATTCCTTGATGAAAGCATTGAGCATCCATTCCATATCCCCCGTCTCTGCGGCTAAGGCATTGAAATCCGCCTTCTGTTCCTGCCGCTGGCCCGACCTTTCCATTATGGAGGAAAGGAAAGCCTGCAGCTCGTTCATGGAGAACGGTTTCTGTATGCAGCCGGAAAAGCCGGCTTCAGTATAGCGGCTTTCGTCCACGTCGTTGCGGGCAGTCATGGCGGCAACCGGAATGGTGCGTGAATTTCCGATATTGGAATGACGCAGGAGATATAGCAAGTCAAAACCGCTGGTCCCGTGCATCTGGATGTCTGTCAGCAGTAAGTCGTAGGGTTCTTTCCGCAGTTCGCCCACCACGTCCTTCGCCCCGATGCAGGTACGGCATGATACACCGTTGCGCTCCAGCATCTCCATGACGATGCGCAGTTGTATCGGATCGTCGTCCACAAGGATGATACGCTTTGGAAGGCTGAGCCTTTTCACGGTCGGCATGACGTGGTTCTTTACCGGTTCAGTGGAAATGGCGAGGGGGATTTCCGTGTGGAACAGACTGCCTTCCCCGACATGGCTCGATACGGAAATACTGCCGCCGAGCAGGTTCACAAGTCCCTTGGTTATCGGAAGGCCGAGCCCGAAGCCTTCCGGCGAAATGTCTGGCGCCGCCCGTTCAAACGGTCTGAATATGCGTTCTATCGTTTCCTTGTCCATGCCGATGCCCGAGTCCTCCACCTCCATGGTCATTACCACGTCCTTGTGGCTTACCCGGAAACAGACTGTTCCGTTGCGGGTGAACTTGATAGCGTTAGTCAGCAGGTTGTCCGCCACCTGACGGATACGGTCCGCATCTCCGTATACCACTATGTCGGTGCCTTCTGCTTCCGTTTTGAAGACCAGCCCCTTGTCATTGGCCGCACAGGTGTATTCCTCGTTAATGTCGTCGACGAAGGCTTTCAGGTTGAAAGGTATCCTGTTCAGTGATTCCTTCGCTTCGTCCAGTCTGGAGAGGTCAAGCAGGCTGTTGGCAAGCCTTGTGATATGGCGTGAGGACTTGATGATGTTGTCAAGGTAAGTGTTGCGGCGTTTTCTTTCCCTGGTGTCAATGGCCAGTTCCGCACTGCCGCAGATGGCGTTCAATGGTCCCCTTATGTCATGGGAAAGCGTTACGATGATACGCTTTCTCATTTCGGACAGTTTCCGGTTCTGTTTGAGCGTATCCACCAGTCTGCTGCGGTCATGTTCCTTGCGCCGTATGTCCCTCTGTATGACAAGATGGGATATGATCAGCAGGACAATGGCAACGATGATGGTGGCCGCAAACAGCTTGAATGAAAGTGCCTTTGCCTCCGCAATCCTTGTTTCCCGGTTTTGGAAAGCGGCCTGGACCTGTTCGTCAAGGGCGGTGATGAAGGAGTTCAGTCTTTTGTTCAGTTTCAGGTTTTGCAAACGCAGGCTGTCAATATAGAGTCCGATATGTCTGTCATGCTCTTCCTGCATGGTTATCAACTGGCGGTTGAGCTGCCGCAGTTCTGTCGTGGAAGCCGGCACCTGTACGGTTTCCTTCTTGCCAAAGAAACCTGCTATGCCGTTTTTCCGGCGGGTGACCGTGCGTGTACGGGTACTCTTGTCGATGACCTCGGGGAGATGGTTGTAGAGCAGGCTGTCTGATGTCCTCTGCTCCTGAAAAACCGTTGTAAGATGATACAGGCGGCTTTCCTTCTCTTCCAACAGTCGTCGCAATGTGTCTATCTGTTCGTGGCTTACCAGATCCAGGCCGTTGTCTTTCATCCGTTCCAGCAGGCTGTCTATGTGCAGGCGCCTGTTCTGGTATGCTGAGAAGTCCTCGCTGTCCCATCCGATGGCGGATTCCCCCAGCAATGCGATTCCGACAATGTGGCGGCGTATGGCGTTGACTTCATTCCGGATCTCACGTATTTCTGCGGTTCCGTTTGCTATGTCATGCATTTTTTTGCGCTCATGAAGCAGTATGGCAATCATGCTTCCGATGACTGCCAGCAATATCAGATAACCAGCTATGATTTTTGTCTGCAATGAAATTCCACTTAGCTTCCTCATACGCCTTATGATAAAAAAATCCCGGAAGGTTGTGGGGCGCAGTCTTCCGGGACGTGAGTAATTTGGATGTCACCCCGATGCGCTATCCAGTCGTACACAGAATGCACTCCGGCCTTTTATAACCTTGGCGGGCGACGGTTTGCCCGCATGATTCTCCCTTCTGCCGGCAGCTGTCGGCAGAAAATTCTCTGGTTCGGGTATCCAATATCTTGTCCATATTCTTTTTTTTTACAGTCAGTCCATATTTCTGTTTCTCCGTATTTTCCGATGCAGGAAAAAATAAGGCCCCCTGTTATAGTCCCGTGTGGAAATGTGGATGGCCCTGTTTTCGTTTGCCTGAATTATGGAAGTTCCGGCAAGACAATACGCTGTCCTATTGTATAATATTCCAAAATACAAATATATACATTTGTTCCTAACTGCAATGAAGTTAATATATGTTTGTCTTGATTTCAAACAAGTTTTAACATGTTATAGGTCATAAAGCCGCGTTCAGACAGGTATCGGATTCATTTTCAAGGTAGAAAGGTTCAGGTACAGCCCGTAATGCTCGATCATGCCGTTGCGGAACATTTTCCACAGGATATTGCAGCCGAGCTGTGCCAATGTGGAGTTGATGAACAGGTCCTGCTTTTCCAGGGCCTCTGCCAGTGAGCAGCTCGGTCCCGAGTCTTTCTCCTTTACTTTCGCGTATTTCACGTAGCGGGTAATCACTTTCAGTGACTCCACCGTTTCGTACAGCTTGGATTCCGGCTGCCTGATTTTTTTCGGTACGGTTCCGAGGACGACCTGTCCCGTGTCCTGTGTATTCCCAAAGTCCATCCAGTACAGGGGCGTCTCGTGGCTTCTGTATTCCGATACCGGCACGGCTTTCAGTATGTTCCACAGGTCGATACGTGACTTTATGTTGTCCGTGCAGGTGATCGTTATGTTGGCCAGATTATCCCGTCTAGCGTCCTTCAGGGCTGCCGGATAGATGTCCGGTACCGCCTTCCAGTCGTTGCCGAAGAAGTTGTTCATGCGTGTGACAAGACACTGTGCCTTGTTCAGGCCGATGTCCGAGGGGCTGAAGAGCTGTCGCCCGATGTTGGCCTCCGTCACGATGTCGGAATCATACACGGTTATAAACAGCCCGGGGTGTCCGAGTCCCCTCAGTGCCGTGTCAAGTCTGGCCAGGCAGGTAAGTACCTGCGAGCCTGTTCCTCCCGCTCCGATAAGGTTTACCGTTACCGGATGCTGCGGGTTTATGAGATAGTTGTCGATGTAATGTACTCTTTTCATTTCAGTATGTCTTTAAGTTTCATGTTGTTCAGTTGCTTCAGTTCGTCGAGGTTGAAGTCCCTGTCCCGTGCCGCCTTTGTCACCAGCACGAGGTTTGACCTTGTCGGGTTCCCGTTCCCTCCCAGGTGGGTGAATTCCGTAAGCCAGAATTTCCTTTCCCAGTACTGCAGCAGCTTCTCATAGGTCAGGTCCTTCGGCAGCTCTATCCTGGCGTTTCCCAGACATACGCTGGAACCTGTCACGTTGAAGAAGGGCGCGGCGTACAGCACGGTATCCGGTCCGGGAACATTTTCCTTGTAGGCATAGATTCTCATTCCGTGTTCTCCGGCCTCATAGATCACTCCCGGCAGGTAATATTCCGCGTTTTCTATTTTGAGCGCGGGGCTGAAGAACATCATCCTCTTGTGCGGAGGGTTGTACCACACGTATCTCTCGCTGCCCTTGCGCGGGTCGCAATACAACAGGTTGTCGGGTATCTTTCCATATGGAGTGGTGCTGTGTCTTTCCGAATATCCCTTCACGAGCGTGTTCATGAATTCCAGGGTTACCGGTCTTCCTTCCGTCATGTTTCCCCGGTCGTCAATTTCACGGATTTCAAGGAAAAAGTTCCTGTCATTCTCCGAGGCATAGGCAATCAGTGCCGCCCTGGGGTTGAGCGGCGTCTTGATTTTTCTGGTCAGTTCGTTGCTGTCTATCATATGCTTTCAGATTGGTTTATACTGTGATGTTGATGAATTTTTCCGCCCATTTGAAGAAACGTTCCGGATAGTCGTCCATGCGGAACAGTTCCTCCGTTTCCGGAGACAAGTCACAGGTAGTGACCGGAATGATGTCGTATGTCTCCTGGCTGTAGGAGTTGTAATAGTCGGTGAGATATTCCGTTATCATGTCGGTGCAGTTATAGATGACCCGGATCTGCTTGCTGAGATACATGGGCAAAAAGTCCGGTTCTTCCTCGTAGAAGGGATCGTAGCCGTATTCCATGATGCCGTGTTCAGGTGTAAGGAACTCCAGCCCCTCCTTCATGACAGAGAGCAGTGACTGTTCGTACCCGTCCTTCGGCTTATATCGGTCGATTGCCTTCGGCAGATTCTTGTAATAGGATTTGCGTTCCACCCGGCGTAACAGGGCATGTATCCTGCCTTCCTCATAGGAGTGCAGGAGCCGCCGCCTCTTTTTCCGGTCAGATGCCGTTTCACCCGAATCATCCTCAGACATCAGTGTCAGGGCATAGTCCATGTCATCCTCGTCCAGTATGGTGTTTATCCCGTTCGCCTGCATCAGGTTGTGGATGAAGGTGACGGATATGCGTCTCAGTTCCGGTCCGAGCCTTTCCATGAACTTCGTCGGGAAGTAATACAACGTGAGTTCTCCCCATTCATGACATTTCCAGAGACGGAACAGGAGTCTTTCTTCGTCCTGCTCAATGTTGACATTCATGTCATTGCCTACAAGGTTACACATCTCTTCGTGCAGTCTGGCAATGCTTTCGCCGGGCGTTCGTCCCGGTGTATGTACCGCCTCCTTCTTCATGAGGAGTGCATATCTGAAAAAGGAATCACGCAGGTACTCATAGTTTTCCTGCGTGATAAGATTGTGCGGCTTCCCGTCAGTACCGTCCGTGAACAGTTCCGATGGGGATATCGGCAAGAACGTAGCGTTCAGAAAAGAATTACGGCACCGCTGGGTGCCGCAATCCGTTTCTTTCTTTCCGTGCCGTAATGCACCTTCCTTTCTGTTTCCGCAATGATAAGTCTCGCGAGCTGTTCCGCCTGATATCCGTCCAATGGTACACATGATTTCTTCTTTTTTCTGTTGTCCTTTGCCATATCCTTTATCCTTTTGTTCCGATAGTAGTCTTGAACTCATATTCTGTCATGTCCTCCCTGATGACCGGTCCGTGAACGGTAGCCGTCGTCAGTTCCGGGTACATGTTCGAATAGTAGCTCATGACCATGTCCGGCGAGATGTTCGGATCCGGGTCCTGAAGGGTTATATACTCCGTTCCTTTCTTGAATTTGAATGAGCGTGTCATTCCTTTGATTTCGAGTGCCATGTCTTAAACTGTCTGATAAGGTGAATACTTGGGTTCCAGCATGGACTGCGGGAAATCGATGTATTCCTCGTAGTCCTTCTCACTGTATGCGGGGTGTTCCTGATCGGAGAGGTACGGTTGCTGTTCGTCCTCCTGCATGAACCGTTCTTCCTGCCAGTCCTGAATTTCAGGCTGCGGCGGATATTGAGGTTGGGAAGACTGCTGTCCTCCTGTCCGCTGGACATATTGCGCGTGCGGCTGTATCTGCGGTCTTGCCTGCGGCTGTTGTTGCGACGGCCATATTCCTGGCTGTTGCGGATGCTGCGTGTATGCCTGTTGTGGTCTCTGCGGTGCGGGCTGAGCCTGTCCCGGCATCGGTTGTGACGGTCTCCGCGTGTATGTCTGCTGCGGTGCCGGCTGTTGCGGACGTTGCGGTTGCGGATTTCTCTGTTCCGTTGCCTGTGTGTATGCCGGCTGTTGCTGCTGTACAGAAGGTTCCGGCTGTGCTTCCTGTTCCATCAGGTCGAAGAGGCTTCCCCGGTTCATTTCCGTGTCGGCCGCCTTTATCTTCTCCTCGATTTCCTTCAGCTGGGCGGCATTCGCGTGTGCTTTCGCCTGTGTAAACACGCTGACGGCTTCCCGGTGGTTTCTGGCGGCAGTCAGTTCTTCCGCCTTCTTCATCAGTTTCTCGTACTTTTCCCGTTTCTCGCGCTCCTCCTTCGTTTCCTTGGATTTGGCATCCTTGGCGGCCTTGCTGCTTGCGGCGGCTTTGTCCGCCTGAGCCTCGAACTGTGCCATGTTGGAGATCAGCCCGCAGGCTTTCTGTATCGGTCTTGTGACTGCCTGCAGGAATCCGGTGTCAAGTTCCTGCGGCGTTCCCGTAACTGTCAGCGGCACGATGTGGTTCTGGGCCTCGTCCTTGAGTCCGTTCGATTTGGGCAATGTGGAAACGGTCAGTTGTCCGTTTGTCTTGCGGATGACGATCGTGAGGTCCACGCTTTCCGTCATCATCTGGTGGATTGCTGTAAAAAACATAGTTTCAGATATTAAATGATTAGACGATAAATTTCAATATTCGCTGAAAAATTCTGCCAGCAGCCTGTCCCTGTCAGGATGCCTGCATATTTCCAGAACGGGGTTCAGCAGCTTTGAGATGTGAACCGGACCGGTGGTCCCTCTCGGTGGCAGCTTGATTGCCGGTTGCGGGACGTGTACTTTCGGTCTTCTTGTCACGGGCATCCCTATCGGGGCTGGTGACTGTCTTGTGATGATCGCTTGTTGCATATTCTTTAATTTTTAACTGTGAATACCAGGGCTTTGGCAGCCCGTTGAACTACAAGGGCCCAACGGCAAATGCTTCCGGAAAGGCAGGGTTTTCGGGAAAAATACCGGAGCGCAGCGAGGATGATTTTTTCCGAAACCGCTTGCGGCCTGACCTTGCCGTCCGACAAGAAGCGTTTGCCAACTTTGCCCTGTAGTTCTCGGTTTGCCAATGTCTGTGTTTTAGTCCATTTCCTTTTCTTCCCGTGTCATTTCCGGTTGTGACGGATACAAAAAGAGCCGCCCGCTCCCGGACAGCTCCCTTATGCTGCAATGATAAATTCCGTGCATGTTCCATATCGTCAGATTTCAGAAGACCAGAAAACTCAGTATGCACAGAATGATGGCCAGTGCCACGAGAAAACAGGCTACACGGTAGAGGAACCTGAAGAGTCCCCTGAAACAGATGATGGCCACGGCGGTCCATACAGGCGATATGCCGTGGGAATAGAGCCAGCTGAATATGATGGCTGCTGTTACGGCCAGCGCGAGTGTCCTTGCCCATCTGCTGTCCGCTATCTTTCTGATACGTTCTTTTGCTTTCATAATCTTCATTTGTTTGGCGGGAATGCCATTCCCGGTTTCAGGGGCTTTCTTGCAGTCCGCCTCCACAGGCAAGGTTTTCGGGAAAAATACCGGAGCCTCGGGCGAGGATGATTTTTCCCAGAAACCGTCAGGCCCGACCTTGCCGGTGGAAACGGGCGGGCTGCGACCTTTGCCCCGCGAATCGGGATGGCTTCATCATTTCCTTTTCCTGCCGTTCCCGTTTTTGGGGAACGAGAGTGTCAGGGTGAACCCGGCGTCAAAGGTGACCGAAGCGTCGAAGGCCACACCCTTCTTTCCCTTGAATCCCTTGATGAGCCGTGTGGAACCGGAAGAGAAAAGCTGTTCCAGATGCTGGTCCGTCAGTTCCTTGTTCAGGAACCTGCGGTACACGGTCAGTCCGCACCCTTTATTGTCACAGCGGGCACTCTTCTCCCTGACGATGATGTGTCCGGTCTTGCATTTGGGACAGGTGAATGTGCGGGCGGCTGCTGCCGGAAGGCTGAGGTTCAGGATTTCACGGGTAGCCTTGCGGGTGTAGTCCGTGATGGATGCCATGAACGTGTCCGGTCCGAGCGTGTGCCGCTCTATCTGGAGCAGGGTTTTCTCCCAGCTTCCTGTCAGGGAAACATCCGCCACGAGCATGTCCTTCACCGCATCGTAGATATGGAGTCCCTTTTCCGTGGGGACGATGCTCTTGCCGGAGCGGGCGATATAGTCACGTTTGAACAGTGTGGTGATGATGGCGGCTCTTGTGGCGGGCGTGCCGATGCCCAGCTCCTTCACGGCCTCGCGTGCCTGTTCGTCGGCTATCTCCCTGCCGCAGGTCTCCATGGCCGCCAGCAGCGTGGCTTCGGTATAGAGCGGTCTGGGCACGGTCTTCTTCTGGGCCAGTCCGAATCCTGAAACCGGAACCGTGTCCCCTTCGGCAAATACGGCCGTACCCTCGTCGGTTTCCGGCTCGTCATCCTCCCGGTCCTCTTTCCGGCCAAAGATGCCGCGCCATCCCGGGCTGACCACGGTAGAACCCTTCGAGCGGAAGTCCATCCCCTCCAGACGGCACTCCATGAGCAGCATTTCCTTCTCGCAGTAGGGCGAGAACGCCTCCAGCATACGTCCGGCTATCAGCGTATAGACGGCCTCCTCCGCCTCGGAAAGCCCTTCGGGTGCGATGCCGGTCGTGATGAGGGCATGGTGGTCCGTCACTTTCCTGTCGTCCACGCTGCGGGTGTTGAGACGCGCAAAGTCAAGGATTCCGGCACTTGTGGCGAATCCGGGCATGGCCATAATCCTTTCCAGCAGACCGGGCACACAGGCCATCACGTCGTGCGGGATGTAGCGGCTTCCCGTTCTCGGGTAGGAAATGAGCTTCTTCTCGTAGAGCGACTGGGCGATGTCCAGCGTCTTTGCCGCGGGCAGGTCGAGGTGCACGTTGCAGTCCTTCTGGAGTGCCGTCAGGTCGTAGAGCAACGGCGGCTGTTGCAGGGTTTTCCTGCGCTCCACCTTCGTGACCGTCGCCGAAGAATCGGGAGAGAGACTGCGGTAGGCGGCTTCCGCCTTCTGCCTGTCGTCAAAGGTCGCGGGATGGAAGAAGCGGCGGTGTGACGTGCCTCCATTGAGGGTGACATGCAGCTGCCAGTATGGTGTGGATACGAAACTGCGGTTCTCCTTGTAGCGGCTGCATATCATGGCGAGCGTCGGCGTCTGCACACGGCCGATTGAGTTGTTGGACGAGCCGGAGACGATGGCCAGGGCCCGGCTGGCGTTCATGCCCACCAGCCAGTCCGCCTTGGCGCGGCTGTCCGCTGCGGCGTACAGGCTGTCGTATTCCGAGCCGTCCTTCAGTTCCTCCAGACCTTTCCGTATGGCCTCGTCGGTCAGCGAGGAGATCCACAGGCGGCGGAACGGTTTCTTGCAGTCCAGGAGGGCATATATCCAGCGGAAGATAAGTTCCCCTTCGCGACCGGCATCGGTAGCCACGATGATGCTGTCACAGCGGTTGAACACGCTTTCTATGACTTTCAGCTGTTTCGAGGCGGCGATGTCCGTGACCATTCCCCTGTCCGTGCGCACCTGTCGGGAGACCAGGCGGAACGGGTCCGGCAGCATCGGCAGGTCCTCCGCCGCTGTTTTCGTGTAACCGTAAGTGTCCGGCATGGCCAGCGACACGAGGTGTCCCAGTGCCCATGTTACCATATATCCGTTGCCGGAACAGTAGCCGTCATTTCTTGTATCAGCCCCGACTACACGGGCTATGTCCATGCCTACACTCGGCTTTTCTGCGATGATTGCTATCATATTGTTAGGATAAAAATTAAGCCGTTTCCCGTTTTCCGTGCGGAAGACAGGAAACGGCGGTAAGACATCGGTTTACTTGATAATTGCTCTCAGGCTATCTGCCCAGCGGTGTCACTCCCTGGATTTCCAGCAGCGGTGCCTCGCCCTTGCGGACCAGCTGCAGGGTGGCGTCCATCACCACGTCCACGCCGAGGAGCACGAGGCTCAGGGACATCACTTTCGTTTTCTCTCCCCTGAGGAGGGTGTCCATTTCGCCGGAGAGTTCCAGCTCGTCCTTCATGATACCGATACCGGAGAGTTCGTCCCAGTTCACTTCATCAGCCTTGAAAGGCATGTCGTTTCCGTTTTCCTTTTTCATATTTCTTTCTTTTTTTGATTCAACATTCATTTTTCAGTAACCTGCCATCAGGCAATGCTCGCACCTTTTGACTTGCGGTTTCCCTGTTCCTGTCGCTGGCTGTTGGCCACCACGTTTCGCTGCGAGGCGTCACGCTTGCGGTCAGGATTCTCGTTGTAGAAGTCCAGCCGTCCCTGGTTGAAGTTCGCCTTGACGTACTGCGAGATGGTCTTCCCGTCATATCCCTTGATGCCTTCCACCAGCACGGCCTTTCCGCTTTGCAGGTCCGCACGCTGCTTTCTGGTCAGCTCCACGTCCCACACTTTGGTAGGAATCTTGAAATCCTCGCGCTGCTCGAAGCCGTCCGGCGTGCGGGAGTAGCTCAGCCGTCCCGTCTCCAGGTCGGCCTTGATGAAGGAGGAGAATTCCTCTCCCTTGCGATTCACCATGTCGTTGAGGAAAATCACCTTGCCGTCACGGAGCTGCTGCTGTTCCTCCGCCGTAATCTTCACCCCGTTGATTTCGTTGGGGATATAGATTTCACGTGCGCCCTCCGGGGAGTCCGGGTTGTAGCGGGTGTATGACGGACGGCCTGTCGCCTCGTCCAGCTTCACGTAGGAGGAGAACACCTCGCCGTCCTTGCGCTGCATGCCCTCCACGAAGATGGCTTTCCCGGCGTTCAGGTCTTCAATCTGTTTCTGTGTCAGTTCCACGCCCCCGAGTGTCTGGCGGTTGAAGAGCTTGTCGTTCTCGAATATGAACTCGACGCCCCTGCGTTCGGCATTCACCTGGATGAAGGCGTTGAACTCGTTGCCGGACTTGGCGATCATGCCCTCGACATAGACCTTCTTGCCTTCACGCAGGTCGTTCTGCTCCTGCTCGGTCAGCTCCACGCCCTTGATTTCCCTCGGGATGAAGGCGTTCTCCGCTTTCATGGCTACCACCTCGTTGGTCAGCTTGTCGATGCTGATGAAGGATGGGATATACTCCCCGTTACGCCCTTTCAGCTCCACGACACGCCCCATATTGCCCGTTTCGAGCAGGTTTCGCTTGTCCTCGTCGGAGAAGATATGTCCGAAATACGGTCGGTCGAGGTCGGGTTTCTGCCGGATACCGTGGATGCCGAGTACCACTTCGCCCGCCATGGACTGCTGGAAGGACAGACGTGCGTCCGTTCTCAGTACGGCAGAGCCGAAGTTCATGCTGATGGGCACGACCTGGTTGGTCTTGTAGCCACGGAGCATCTGTTCGAGCAGTCCGCGCTCCTGGAGGTATTCACGGGAGATTCCGAAATTCTTTAGCTGTTCCCAGTTGATCATGGACTCATTGTAACGGTACTGGGGGGACTGGGTCTGCGGCTGGCTGTCAGCTGCGGCAGCCTGCTGCTGGGTTTCATTTTTCTTTGCCATTTCTTCTTGATTTTGTTGGTTGATACTTTGGTTTTCCTTGTTGCGCGGAACAATCTCGTACTGCTTGAGAAATTCCTCCACGGCTTTTGTCTTTTTTCCTGCGGCGATGTCCTCGATGGCCTGCTGTACGGCAGGGTCGTCCAGCCTGTCTTCCTTGACGGAGAGGATTCCGAAGCGTGTCGGGTCTTTCAGCTGGCTCCAGAAGTTCTTGATGAAGTTCTCGAAGGCGTCGGCATAACGGTCAATTTTCAGGAAGGAGTTCCGGTTCTTCTTGTCGGCGGCTACCGTGTTGAATTTTCCGTCCTTTCCGATTTGAGATACCGCTTCAAGAATCAGTTCCATCTTGTCGAGGATGAACACGATGTCACTCATCTGCTCATTTTCGGTGACCTGCGGTTTCGCGGGTTCTTCCCTTGCATTTTTCTTTGCCATAACATTTGATTTTTAGTGTTGATAACTCATGTTGTCAGTGCAAATATATAGGAGAAAAATTGATAAATAATTGATTTGCAATACATTAGGATATACATTACACCATGTGTCATCACATTACACCGCAGGCCGGAGAAAACGGAGTGAAAATGCGTGGGAAAACGGCAGGAAAAGAAGAAAAAACAAGGGACGAAAAAGGAAAGGGAAAAGACGGGAACAGGCCGGACAGACACGGGCATGGCGGTACACGCTGCCGCACGGAAGAAAAGGAAAAACTGTAATTATGCAGAGTTGGGAGCGAGCTGCTTTTGTCCCCCCTTGATGTGTCCTTTTGTGACAGGAGGTGGATTTCTGTTTACGGGAATAACAGGATGGCGTAATCCATTGGAACGGCATACGGGAGCATGGTTCTCCCGTCAGATTCTTTTTTATATTGACCTGTATCTATGCGTCGTAGGTCGCTTCGCTTGCTAAGTCCCGGTCCTTTCCCCAACTCGGACGGCAATACCGGAGCGTTT
>OLVO01001722.1_pt1 | contig 21585 bp, 15 predicted proteins | sample 1672571 | NCBI WGS metagenome assembly OLVO01 (sample SAMEA3136700, study PRJEB25190) | human gut metagenome | biome: human gut; feature: human-associated habitat; material: faeces | place: Austria | collected 2013
TCTTCGAGGATTGTCTGGAGGCCGCGCTGCCCTCGCTCAGCGCGCTGATGGTGCGCGTGGAATGCGGCAGGCGTTTTTCCATTCGCCTGATGATGGAAGACGCGGCAGGTTTGCCGAATGTGGACAAATACAAGGCTCTGGGGAAGATAACCATTGACGATGCGGACGGCGCGCTGTGTGCAACGCTCGCTTTTGACCTGGGAGGTGAGCGCGCATGACTCCGCTTTACGCCGGTTTGATGTGCACATTGCTGCTAATCGGAACGGTTGCCGGTCTGTTCGGCTGCATGAGCGCCGTGCGCTGCCACCGCCGCTTTGCGTTTGCAATTTGCCTGACCATCGTTTCGCTGGATTTTGCAGCACTGGCAATGTTGCTTTCCCGGCTGCCGGAAAGCGCGGTGCTCTCGCCTGCGCCGTGGACGGCTGCGGCGCTGCTCCTCACGGTGCTCAGCCTTTCTGCGTTGTTTCTATTGCGGCGCAAAAGCAGGCGGCAGCTTTCGCCGGTTTCCATCAAGGAAAGTTGTGACCATTTGCCAAGCGCGCTATGTTTTGCGTGGGAAAACGGGCTGCCCTGCCTGAAGAACCTCAAGATGGACGAACTGAGTCATCTGCTCACGGGAGAAGCACTGCTCAACGCGAACGTTTTCTGGAAAGCGATTGAATCGCAGCCTATCGTCACGCTGGAGAATGGTCAGACATGGAGCTTTGAGCGCGTACAGATGGAGATGGCAGGAAAAAACATTTACCAAATCACTGGCACGAATATCACCGAGGAAGCGCGGCTCCAGCGGGAAGTGGAAAAGGACAATCTTCGCCTGAAAGGCATGAACCGGCGGCTTCGGCAATATGGGCAGGACGTACAGGAAGCGACGCGGGAAAAGGAGATTCTGCGCGCCAAGACCCGCGTTCACGACCAGATTGGCCGCGCGCTCCTGCAGACCCGGCAGTTTCTCTCCGGCGCGCAGGGCGATGCGGAAAGCGTCTGCGCCGTGTGGCGGCAGAACGTTCGGCTGCTGCTGGGAAAATATGCGGATGAACAGCCTGTCGACACATTTGATCAGCTTGCCCGCGCCGCGCGCGCCATCGGCGTGACCATCGAGCGCCGCGGCGTATTTCCGGCGGAGGACACGGAGAGCGCGCAGCTTGTAGAAATCGCCGCCCATGAATGCCTGACGAATCTGGTTCGCCACGCGGGCGGTACACGGCTGGAGATTATCGGCGGGAAAACCGCGTCCGGCTGGCGCGTTCGTTATCTCAACGACGGCAGCACGCCGGCAGGCCCCATCATCGAAGGCAGCGGTCTGACCGCGCTGCGCGCACGGGTGGAAGCCGCTGGCGGCGCGATGGAGGTTGCTCACGCCCCGCGTTTTGAACTGACGCTGACATTTTTCGAGGGGAGGCAGGGGATTCCATGAAATACAAAGTCATGATTGTCGAGGATCAGACCATGCCCCGCGAGCTGTTCGAACTGCGGATTCAGGCTTCGGAGCGCTTTGAGGTGGCGCTGTCCATCGACAACGCCGCGCTGGCGGACGTATACTGCCTGCGCTTTCCCGTGGATCTGATCCTCATGGACGTAGTCACGCGCGGCGGCGAGAGTGGGCTGGACGCAGCGGAGCGAATCAAGCGTACCTTCCCGCAGATGAAAATCATCATCGTGACCTCCATGCCGGAATGCTCCTACCTGAGCCGCGCGCGAGAGATTGGCGTGGAGAGTTTCTGGTACAAGGAGGAGCAGCGTGAAAGCCTGCTGGACGTGATGACGCGCACGATGGCAGGCGAATCCGTCTATCCAGACGCAACGCCGGAGCTGCAATTAGGGCTTGCCAGCAGCTATCAATTCACCAGCCGCGAGCTGGAGGTGCTGCGCGAAATGACCGGCGGCGACACCAATCAGGAGATTGCCGAGCGACTGCACATGTCCGTAGCAACCGTCAAGACGCACATCCTCAACATGCTGGAAAAGACCGGCTTCAGAAATCGTACCGAGCTGGCCGTGCGGGCGCGGGAAATCGGGCTGGTGATCCTGAACCGAAAAAACTGAATAACATGGTAAAAGAGCTGCCTGCGGGCGGCTTTTTTGTTTTGCAGTGAGAAAAATAGCCATTTGGTTGATGTGCAGCACTTTCATTTCTGCTATTCTTAACGTATAAGGGGGGAGTTCTATGAGAAGCATCGTTGTCAGTATGCAAAACATGCTTTTATCAGAGGCCGTCGCACGGACGCTTGCGGAAACAGGAGAGTTCCGCGTGGAGCAGGTTCTGCCCGGAAAAACCAGCGATACCTTCTCACTCTGCCGGGCCATGCAGACGGATATCCTGCTGATGGAGGTCAGCCGTCTTCCCGCCTACACGCTGGAAAATCGACTGAATCTGATCGCGTGCGTACGCAAGGTAATGCCGAACTGCAAATTCGTGCTGCTGTGTGATGAAAACGTCGATCCGGAATTGGCGCACCGGGTGATGACTGTCCGGCAGGATCGATTGATTGATGCTTTCCTCTATGCTTCCGTTACCCACGCCTATCTGACTGCCGCGCTGGATGCGCTGTGAGAAAGGAGCGACCGCCATGAAAAGACGATCCCAAGGGGTGCTGCGAAAAGGCTTCGGCAATCAAACATTTTTTGAGGGACTGATGGAGGAATACGGATTTAACACGTTTGTGCTCTAATATTATGATTGATGAAGAAATGGAGGAATCAATTCATGAAAAGAAGGCTATGCCTGGTTCTTTTCCTGCTGATGCTGGTGACCTGCGTCACAGCGTCGGGCGAAGCTGCCGACTGGAATTATGACGCGAACTACGGCATACTCCGCGGCTATAACGGCGCGGGCGGCGACGTGGTTGTGCCCGGCGAATTAGACGGTTTCACGGTGGATGTGATCGGTGTCAACGTGTTCCGCGGGGAAACCATCACCTCGCTGACATTGCCCGAAACCGTTCTGGAGCTTCGAAGCAACGCCATCAGCACATGCGACAACCTGACCCGCGTTTCCCTGCCCCAGAGCCTTGTGGTCATCAACCGCATGAACTTCTTCAGCTGCACGGCGCTGACGGAAGTTACCATTCCCGCAGGCGTGCGCTATATCGGCGACGCTTCATTCAGATACTGCGAATCGCTGCGCAAGATTACCTTTGAGGGTGTATGCCCTGCAATCGACATTGACTGCTTCAGCCTTCTGCCTGAGGGCGCGACGGCTTACGTCCCGGACGACCAGCTGGATGCCTATATAGCGGCGTTTGAAAATGCCGGCAGTGAAGTAAGCGTCCAGCCCAGCGGCAAAAACGCCGTGATTGTGGAGAACAACGGCTATGTGGAATCGGAGTTCGATTTTGACGCTTCCACCGGCACGATTACCTCCTACAACGGCTACGCCACTTATCTGGCCATCCCCGAAACCATCGGCGGCGCGCCGGTAAAGGCCATCGGTCCCGAGGCGTTCGCGCAGCACACCTATCTGGCGCTGCTGGAACTGCCTGAAGGGCTGGAAACCATCGGCGATCGCGCGTTTTATAACTGCGAAACGCTGGCCCGCGTTCACTTCCCCTCCACGCTGAAGTTCATCGGCGACAGCGCGTTTTACAACGCCTACAAGAGCAGCGTTCTGGAACTGCCTGAGGGGCTGGAGCATATCGGCGCATACGCCTTCTATTTTGCCGGCATCAAAGGCTTTCTGACGCTGCCCGAGGGGCTTAAAACCATCGGCGAAAGCGCGTTTGAATCCTGCAGCAACATGGGGGGCAATCTCTATCTGCCCTCGACGCTTGAGTCGATTGGCTCCCGCGCCTTCAAGGGCGACTACAACATTCAGTACATCGTTCTGGAAAGCCTGACCGCGCCCACGCTGGGCGAGGACGTCTTCGCGGGCTGCGATTATCTGTACGACATTGACCTGAACGCGCACGGCACTCGTCAGGAGATGCAGCAGTGGCAGGCGTATGTGGACGCGCTTGGGCTTCCCTGCCGCGTGTGGCGCGCGCAGGACCCGACTGCCCAATCGCCTGAGAAGGGCGCGTATCGGTACGAAAACCGCGTGTTGACCGAATACACCGGCACAAGGACGCGCATTCACCCCCATCTCACCGTTTCAAAGGAGGCGGTGGTCGGTCTGGGCGACGGTGTGTTCAAGGACAGCCAGACCATCGAATACTTCTCCGTCGCCCACAACGACGAATTCACCACCATCGGCGCGGAGGCCTTCATGAACAGTTCCCTCCGGAATGTGGATCTGTTCGACTCCGTGACCACCATCGGCGCGCGGGCGTTCGCGGGCTGCACGCAGCTGGAAGCCCTGACCCTGCCCGACTCGCTGACCACCATCGGTGAAGGCGCGCTCGACGGTCTGACAGGGCTGAAAAAGCTGGTGATTCAGTGCGATCCGGCAATCATCCCCGCAGGCGTGTTTGCAAATCTGCCCGCGTTGAGCGACGTGACCGTCGAATTCGGCGCAATCCCGGCGCATATGTTCGAGGGCAGCGGCGTGAGCGTGCTCACGCTGGGCGCGGGCGTGACCGAAATCGGCGACAGCGCGTTTGCCAATACTGCGCTGACAAGTGCCGAAATGCAGAACGTGACCGCCATTGGCGCGGGCGCGTTTGCCAACACCGCGCTGACAAGTGCCGAAATACAGAACGTGACCGCCATTGGCGCAGGTGCGTTTGAAGGCTCCGCGCTGGAGCGTGTACAGCTGAACGCGGCCGCTTCCGTGGGCGAGAGAGCCTTCGCGAACACAAAGCTGACGAAGATGGTCATCCCTACCGCCGGCAGTTTCCCGCTTTCCGCCGTCGAGGGCACGAGCGCCGAGCTGCGTCTGCCCGCCGACGCGACCGATGAGCAGCTTGCCGCGTGGAACGAGACGCTCCAGCGCCCGTGGTACGACCCCATGCTGCGCGAGGGCGAAGTAAGCAAATTCGTAAAGATGCCCTTCGAGCCGACTCCCGCCGAGAACTTTGAGTTTGATCCGGCTACCGGTCTGATCTCTGCCTACGTCGGAACTGACGTGGATGTGGTCGTGCCGCGCGAAATCAACGGCGTAACCGTGGTAGGCTTCAAAAACTACAACGCCTTTGACGCGTGCCATGACTATACAGATTCCTCTGTGACGAGTGACCGTACCGAATGGGTGCGCCTGCGCACGCTGGTGCTGCCCGAAACAATCAAAGAGCTGCCGGGCATGATGCTCGCCTACTGCCAGCAGCTGGAGACCTTCGTCTGCTACGCGCCCCTGGAGAGCACCGGCGGCAATCAGTTTATGCTCTGCCGTAGCCTGAACAACGTAATCTTCGTCAACGGCGTGCGCGAAATCGACAATTACGCCTTCGACAGCGCGGGACCGCTGGGCAACCTGTACTTTGGCGAGCATCTCATAAAGATCGGCCAGCAGGCGTTCAACTGCGCCGGTCTCAGTTCCTTCGTCGCCGACGCGGAGCGTGTGGAATACGGCGCGTTTACTGAATGCAAGAACCTGACCAGCCTGCACTTCACCAGCAAGATGAAGGACTTCGGCGAAAACTGCATCGTCAACTGCCCGAACCTTGCCGAAATCTGCTTCGACGGCTGCGATTTGACCGCGTCCCCTATGGGACTGATGATGAACGTCGCGCCCAAGCTGACCGTGCGCGTGCCCGAAGGCATGAGCGAAGAAAACCTCAGGCACGCTCAGAATTGCCAGAGCTGGAGCGAAAACCGCAGCGAGGTTACCGTAATCACCGAGCCATGCGCCCACGCACAGCCCGCGCTGCCCGATTTGCCCGCGCTGCTCCCCACCCTGAAGCTGGATGCGAGCGTGGAAACCGCCGCGTCCGCGCAGCCCGGCACGTTAGACGCGGCTGAACCCGAAATTGCGCCTGAACCCACCCCCATTCCCGAACCTGTTGCGCAGAACGCTGGCATTCCCGATGAGTATCTGGGCGTGTGGTACGGCGTACGCATGGAGATAGGGGGTACACCCTATCCGCTGGCCGACATGGGGCTGGATGTGACCTTCACCATCGGCGCGGACGGCGCGGCTGAAATGAACACGAACGGCGACGTGGACAGCATCCATTGCGCCATGCAGGACGGCGTACTCATGGCGGACGGCATATCGTTCACGCTGCAGGACGCGCTCCTCACGGTTTCCATGGATGACGTGACCATGGCGTTCAGCCGCGAGAAGCCGGAAGCCTCAAGCGCGGCCGTCCCAAGCATCAACGAAAGCGCCATTATCGACGATTTCAGGGGCTTCTGGACGCTTGCGCGCGTCACAGCGGACGGCATCACGCTGCCCGCTGAAGCCGCCGAAATGGCGGGGGATACGCTGGTTATTTACGGCACTACCTGCGACCTGACCCTGCATGGTACGACGCTGGACGGTTTGTCCTGCCGCATGGACAATTTCACGCTGCTCATCTCCATCCTGAACGGCGAGGCTGCCGTCACGCTGCGCGAGGATGGAACGCTCAGCCTTGAAATGAGCGACCTCACGCTGTGGTACGAGCGTACCGGCGATGCCCCCGAAGCGGCCGCCGAACCAACTGCGGAATTCAATCCCGCCGTCACGCCCGAACCCGCCGCCGGCGCCGAGATTATGCTGGAAAAGAAGTACGTCATGACCGACGCGGATGTAAGCGGCTACAACATGACCGCCGCGCAGCTGGGCAATTATGAGTATTCCCTTCTCTTCCATGAGGACGGCACCGTCAAATTGGTCATAGCAGGCGCTGATATTCCCGGTCTCACATGGGTCTTTGGCAAAGCGCCCACGGAAGCGGGCGAGGTCGACGGCATTGTCATCAACTATTACACGCAGGCGCTGTACATCGTGCCCACGGAAAAAGGCTGCGATATGGACTATTTCGGCTCTATGCTAATCCATTTTGCGCCGGAAGACTCCGCAAAATAATGCCGTTTCCGAATGAAGCACTGCGCTGTGCCAAGCGGAACGAGCGACCGTCATTTCTTTTTCATTGATCAAACAAAAAGAGGAGGATTTTCCCCCATGAAGAAAATAATCGTTTTCCTGTTGACCGCACTGCTGATGTTTTCCGTGGCCTTCGCTGATTCTGTTCCGACGAGCAAAGAGGATCAAATGGCCAGTTTGGTGAAGAATTTTCTGGAAGAAAATGAATTTCCCTATGAATATGACGACTATACCTTCACCGTGCCCTTTTCCGTCGATAACTCGATGGAATACGCCTTTATAACCGTTTATATCTACGATGATATGCTGTCCGTGTCCGTGGACGCGCCGATTCACGGAACCCGGGAGGTCTTTGAAAAGATTGCCGTGTTCACCACGCTGGTCAACAACGAGATCTACTATGCACAGTTCCGCCTTGATCTGGATGGAGACGAATTCTATATCTCCTGCCGCTCCTGCAATCTGGTGGAGGACGTTCTCCCCGGCGAGAACGAGCTGTTCTACCTGTTCGCCATGCCGCACAGCTATATGGAAGACTACGGCGACGGCATCGTGGCGGTACTCAACGGCGGCGATCCCTACGAAGCATTTGAAACCTGTCAGGCGGCGGTAGACGCGCAATGACAAACATCACCAATCCATATTTGAGCGCAAAGGCTGTCGCCAAGAAAAAAACGGATATTCCCGTTGTGCTGGTCTGTGCCATTTTTGCGGCGGCGGCTGTCTCCGCGACGATAACGATGTTTTCGCAGGGGAAAACGCTGTCCGGCGTGATGGGTATTTTCCTATTCGCTGCGCTCATAACGCCTGTCTTTCGCATTCTTCGCCATGCATACCGCAGAGCCTGCGCGCGCCGTATCGCAGGCGCGCTGCTCCCGCTGACCGAAGAAAGCCTGAGCTTTGACCAGCTGGGGGCGGTTCTCTCCTCCAGCAAAGCCCTTGAGCAGCTCAGATCGCTCATCGGCACGGGATACCTGCAAAACCTGCAGATTAACGCGGTGACGCGCACGGTTGCGCTGTACACGCCGGAGGGCACATTCGTGCAGTGGATCTGCCCCGGCTGCGGCGCGAAGAACAGCGGCCGACGCGGCAGCGCGCCACGCTGCACATACTGCGGTCAGCCGTACGCAAAATGACAGCCATCCCCCCGGCGTTCGCGACAGCAAGAAAACGGTCGATTTCTGCGCAAAGCCGGGGAGCATAGCACAATTTTCAAGCATCGTCAATTGTGCGCAAATGCAAACGCGCCCGCCAGCCTTTCCGCTGACGAGCGCGTTCTATTTCTATACTATTTTCAAATTCACGCCCGCAGGGAATCTCACTGCCCTGCCGCCGGCGTCGGCAGCGGCTCCGGCGTGCGGTCATCCGCCGCGACCTCCGGCGTGGGCGTCGCCGACAGTTCCTCCGCATACAGCAGATTCAGCGTCTTGACATCCGCCGTCCCCGTCGCGGACAGCCTATTCGCCTTCTGGAACGCCTTCACCGCGTTCTGCGTGCCTGCCAGGAACGTGCCGGAGCATTTGCCCGAATAGTAGCCAAGATCCGTCAGCTTCCGCTGCATCCAGTACACATCCTCGCCGGAGCTGTTCACTTTCAGCGTCCGGAAGGGCTGCGGCGGCATCGCCCCGGCGCGGTAATCCGGCTCGGCGGTCGGCTGCGGCGTAACGTAGGGCAGCATGTTCTTCGTGTTCAGCGAGGGCAGCTTCAGCGCGGCGCGGAGTTCCGGGTCAGCGGGCATATCGTCGCGAATCGTAACGACCGTCCCTGCCCCGCAGTTGTTGTAAATCCACTTCGCATCCGCAACGGTCAGGCGAATGCACCCGTGCGACGCGCGCTTGCCGAGGTTCTTGTAGGACTTGACCGATAAATCCATGGTGTTGACCGTGTTGTAAATGACGGAATGGAACGCAATGGACGAGTTGATACGCGTCCAATACTGCGCGTGGCTGCCCCACTCCGGGAAGTAGCACCAGCGCGCCGTACGCCCGTTGAGTGTGAATGTGCCGATATCCGACGGATTCTTGCGCGTGCCGGTGGAGCAGAGCATCTGCCGCACAACAACGGTGTAATCGCCGTTTTCGTCGCGCCCGTAGACGGTCGTCACCTGATTGTTGACGTCCACCGTGATGGCAAACGGCACAGGCGTCGGTTCGGGCGTAGGCTTCGGATCATCGGTCGCGGCACGCACATCCGGGTCGTTGAACAGCGCGTTCCATGTGTTTTCGCCCACGATGCCGTCCACGCTCAGCGCGTTCTGCTGCTGGAATGCCTTCACCGCGTTGCGCGTATGCCCCAGAAAATTGCCGCTGATGTTGCCGGAATAGTACCCCAGTTCCGTCAGACGGGTCTGCACGAGCTTGACTTCTTCGCCCTTGGACTTGTTGTATTGCAGTTTCTTGACGAACGCCACCGTCGGCGCGGGCGTCGGGGTGGTGGTTTCATCAGAAAGGTGCATTCCGGGCGTGGGCGACGGGGTGGGCGTCGCCGCGGCGGAAGAATCCCGGCTGATGGCATCACCGCTGAACAGGCGTTCCAGCGTCTGCACATCCGCTTCGCCCGTAATCGGCAGGGCGTTCGCCGTCTGGAACAGGCGGATGGCTTCCTGTGTCGCGGGCAGATAGCGCCCGGAAATCTTGCCCGTGTAGTAGCCCAGCGCCATCAGGCGAATCTGCGCCTGCCGCACGTCCTCGCCCACGCATCCCAGCCGCAGCGGGCGATAATCCGCCGCATAGATGGCTTCCTGCGTCGCTTTGTCCGCCACGCCCGTCACCGCAAGGGCAAAATCGCGCTGGAAATCCTCCACCGCGGTTTTGGTCGCCTCGCCATAGCGCCCGGTTACGTCGCCGCTGTAATAGCACAAATCCGTCAGCGCGGTTTGCAGGGCGGACACGTCGTCGCCCTCATCATTCAGGGTCAAATCACGCGTGATGTTCGCCGCGCCCTCCGTCCACTCCACGCTGTCATCCGGCACGGCCTCCCCCGCATCCTCCGCCGACGCGAAGGGCAGTATCATCATCACCGCCAGCAGGAGCGCCGCCAGCGTTCGTTTCCACAAAGGCATCAAAAGCACCTCGTTCATGCTGATATTCAGGGATACGATTCTATTGTACTGGTTTTTCGCGCAGTTTGCAAGTGGATTTTTCCCCACGCGAAGGGCTGCCAAGCGTCCTGCGCCTGACAGCCCTGCGGTTATTGCCATTAGGAAGTTATTTTTTCAGCGACACCTTGTGTGTCTCCTGATTTTCGCCGTCCGTCTGCGGCTTGGGTGCTTCTGCCGGAACGCTCTGCGCTTGCAGCTTCTCCAGCTTTTCGGCGATGGCCTGCATATTCGCGGCGATGCTGCGGATGTTCTCGTCGCGCGTTTCCTCCACCCACGGCGAACCATCCGCCGGGCGGAGCGAATCAACGCCGATTCGGATGAAGTCAATCAGCGCCCAAATGCCCGCGCCGCCCGCGGTAAGCAGCTTCAACACGCCCAATGCCGTGTAGCCGAGGTAGAAGCGGTCAACACCCAGCACGCCGGTGAAGATGGAGAAGAACAGGGCGGTCTGCTTGCTTTTCGTTTTCATAGACTTCTCTCCTCTCGCTGGCTTCTTAATTCTCGCCGGAGCATCCCGCAGGATCCCTATGCCAATTGCAAACATCATCACGCAATAGCTTGCGTAATACGTCGTGTTGTATACATAATAATATGTCCAGACTTGTTGTGTGACGAGCGAGCGCCGCCAGTAGAATGAAGCAAAGGCATCGGTAAGTGAATACGCTACCCACACTGTTTCGGCAATCCCCAGTATGAAGCATATGATGGCAATTGCCTTTTTATTTTTCGCTTTGATAAGCGCGTTAAGCATCGGCAAAATGCCAATAGCGCAGCTAATCACAATTCCATCACAGCATAGAAATATTGTCGAAAGCAAATTAGAAGTATAACTGCCATTCGCTATCCTCGTCATCCAAAACATAAAAGCATAGACGGCAAAATAAGCAACTGACAGAATCAATGATACAGGTTTGCGTTTCCTGTAAATCAACACCAAGATTGGGAGCACCGTGCATACAAAACTTAATAAATTCGCCAATCGAAATTCTGGGATAAGCCAAACCATAACAATCCAGCTTGACAGATTCAGCACCACCGTCAGCACCGCCAGCACGATAAATGCCCGATTCAGCCCTTTTCTTTGAATTTCCACGTCATTTTCCTCCCTCGTGATTCCTTATTTTCATTCTACCCTCCCCTCAAAAAAAGTCAAGCACTTTCTTTCTGAATAATATAATTTTGGCATTCCTAACAAAAGCATCCCAATTTGTTGTGGAACTTCACAAGAGGATTCCGCTGCTTGCGCCATCCGGGCAGCAAAAAAGACTGCCCGCACTCGGCAGGCAGCCTTGCTTCTGATAAGCCCCTCATCAATATCGGTAGTTATACTGATAGCTGCTGAGCCTATCCATGATCGACACGCCCATCACCATCCCGACAATCGACAGGATAAACGCCACGATGACCGCCACCAGCACGCCGCACCAGTAACCGCGCGCAAAGTTGCGGCGATTCAGGTTGTCGTCATTCAGCGCAAAGACGATGGCGAGAATCCAGCCAATGACCGGAAGCGTGAACAGGATGCCATAGCCCACATACGCCCACGGCGACAGCAGTCGATACTGATTGTTTTCGTTCTCACTCATGCGAAAAACCTCCTTTTTCATCAGGCGGATTTGTCCGCCGTGATACCCCTTTCAGTTTTCCCTTACTCCTGATAGTCCTGCAGCGACACCGACACCATCCGGCTCACGCCCTGTTCCTCCATCGCCACCCCGAACAGGCTGTTGCAGCGCTCCATCGTCCCCTTGCGGTGTGTCACGACGATAAACTGCGTACCCTTCGAGTATTCCTTCAAATAATCCGCGTAATACCCGATATTCGCGTCATCCAGCGCGGCTTCAATCTCGTCCAGAATGCAGAACGGCGTTGGCTTCAATTTCAGCATCGCGAACAGAATCGCAATGGCCGTCAGCGCGCGTTCCCCGCCGGAGAGCAGCGATAAGAGCTGCAATTTCTTTCCCGGCGGCTGGGCGTTGACCTCGATGCCGCAGTTCAGCGGGTCGTCCGGATCCATCAGCTTCAGTTCCGCGTGACCGCCGCCGAACAGCCGCGTGAACGTCTCGGCGAAGTACCCCTGCATCTTCGAGAAGTTCTCGACGAATGTAGAACGCATCTGAATCAGCAGCCGCTCGATGAGTTCACGCAAGTCCATTTCCGCGCGCTTCAAGTCCTGCTGCTGAGCGGTCAGGTCGTCCACACGCGCCTTGGTTTCGGCGTATTCCTCCACCGCCCCAACGTTGACCGTCCCCAGCGCGCGAATCTGCCCTTGCAGCTCGGCGGCGCGGCGGTCGCTTTCCTTCTCGTCGAAAGGCGTGCGGCGGAACTCCTCTGCCCCGGCGTAGGTTAGCTTGTAGGTGTCCCAGATGCGGTTTTGCAGATTCTTCTGGTCGCCCTCGATGCGTGCCTTCGCCAGCTCGGTCTTGTGCAGCTTCTCGCTGTCGCGGTTGTAGGCTTCGTGCAGGTTCTCCATGTCGCTGAGGATGTCGCGCAGGTCACTTTGCGCCTGTGAACGTCGCTGCTCGATGGCCTGCGCGGCGCTCTCCTGCCGCAGCTGCTCCTTCTGGCGGCGGGCGGATTCGGCTTCCTCGCGCTTCATGTCGTTCTCGTCAATGGCGTCCAGTTCGTCCATCTCGTGCAGCAGCTGTTCGCGGCGCTCCTGTTCGCGGAGGATTTGCGCCTGATCCTGCTGCGCGTGGGCTTCGTCGCGCTCCAAGTCGCTTAAGCCGTGGCGCAGGTCGGACAATTGCAGCGTGCGCACCATCAGGCGGTCGTTTTCCGCGCTGGCTTCCGCGCGCGCCTTGACCAGCGCATTCTGCATTGCAATGGTCTTTTGCTCCATCGCGCTCTGGTCGCCCTGCGCGCCCGTGCGCTGATGTTCAATGGTCTCCAGCTGCTGGCGAATGTCCTCCAGTGACTGATGCAGCTGCACGCGCGCCTGCTCAGTCTCCTGCATCCGCTGTAAATGGGTGTTCAGGTCGGCGGATACGCTTTCGCGGCGCGCCTGTTCGCGGGCGACGGCAATCTCCTGCTGATGCAATGCGTTCACCGCGTCGCTGACCTTCTGCCGCTTCTCCTGCGCCGTCTGCTGACGCTGCGTCAGTTCCTGACGGCACTTGTCCAGTTCCGCGCGCCCGGTTTGCAGCTTCGCGGTCAATTCCTTCAGTTCACGCTCGCGGCTGAGCAGGTTGGACACCTTCGACTGCGCCGAACCGCCCGTCATCGAGCCGCCGGAGTGCATCACGTCGCCTTCCAGCGTCACCAAGCGAAACGCGTGATTGCCCGCGCGCATAATCGGAATGCCGTGGTCGAGGTTGTCGGCAATCACCGTGCGCCCCAGCAGATTTTCCACAATGCCGCGATATTCCGGCGCGCACTGCACCAGTTCGCTCGCCACGCCGAGGCAGCCCGGCAGCTTCAACGCATTGCGCTCATTGCCATAGAGCGTTTTGCCGCGGATGGCGCTCATCGGCAGGAACGTCGCGCGCCCCAGCCGATTCTGGCGCAGGTAGTTAATCAGCTCCTTCGCCGTCTCTTCCGTGTCAGTGACGATGTTCTGCTGCGCCGCGCCCAGCGCCATATCAATCGCCGTTTCGTACGCCTGCGGAACGGTCATCAGCTGCGCCAGTACGCCCTTGACACCCGTCAAGCCGCGCTGCTTGGCATACGTCATCGCGCGCCGAACCGCCATGTTGTAGCCTTCCATGTCGCGCGTCATTTCGGTCAGGACGTTATGACGGCTTGCCGCCGCCTGCATATCGGCGGATTGCTTTTCGACATCCGCGCGCAAATTGGCATACGCGGCATCCGCCTCATCCGACGCTTGCCGCGCCTGCGCCAGCTTCTCCTGACACTGCTGCTGATGCTGATTTTCTGTTTCCAGCTGCTTTTCGACGGCAGTCAAGGCTTCCCGCAGGGCAGCTTCCTGCTCCTGCAGTGCCCCGCTGGATTCTTCAATCTCCGTCAAGCGCGTTTCCATCTGCGCCTGCATCGTGTTCAGGCGCGTCTTGTCGTTGCGCACATCGGACAGGCGGTTCATTTGGTCAATGACAGCGGCTTTCTGCGCTTCCAGCGCGGCGTCCGCTTCCTTTTCCTTCGCCTGCGCCTTTTCGGCGGCTTCCTGCGTCGCCCGGAGGATTTGCTCCGCGTCGGCAATCAGGCTGTGCTGCTTCTCCACGTCCGCCTGAATCCGTGCATGATCCTTCTCGATTTCCGCCAGCCGCTCCTGGGCTTCCTCCTGCTCGCGGACAATGCGCTGGCGGTTCTCGCTGCGCGTCTCGCGGCGGCTTTGCAGGGCGGAGAGTTTCTTCTGCGATTCGTGCACATGCTCGGCGCATTCCATCAGTTCGGTGCGCGCCTTCGTGATGGCTTCTTCCAGCTGATCGATGCGGTTCTGCGTCTCGTCGCGGCGGGTGGTCTTGTCGGTCAGGGCGCTTTCCGTGTCCGCCAAAATCGTCTGGACGGTCAGCAGTTCGCTCTCCAGTTCGGACAAGCGTGCCCGCGCCCGGTCGGAGCGAATCAGGAAGAGGTTCAAGTCCAAATCCTTCAGTTCGGTGGACAGCTCCAGATACACGCGGGCGTTGCGGCTCTGCTCTTCCAGCGGCTTCAGGCGCTTCGTCAGCTCATCCAGAATATCATCGACGCGCTCCAGATTTTCCAGCGTCCGCTGCAATTTCTTGTCCGCTTCTTCCTTGCGCGCCTTGAACTTAACGATGCCCGCTGCTTCCTCGAATACCTGCCGGCGATCCTCGCTCTTGCGGGAGAGGATTTCGTCAATGCGCCCCTGCCCGATGATGGAGTATCCCTCTTTGCCGATGCCCGTATCGCGGAAGAGGTCAACCACGTCCTTCAAGCGGCAGGCGGTGCGGTTTAAGTAGTATTCGGATTCGCCGTTGCGGTAGACGCGGCGCGTGACCATAACCTCGGCAGCTTCCATCGCCAGCGCATGGTCATCGTTGTCAAACACCAGCGATACTTCGCAGTAGGACAGCGGCTTGCGCTTCTGCGTGCCGTTGAAAATCACGTCGGACATGCTCGCGCCGCGCAGGGTTTTCGCGCTCTGCTCGCCCAGCACCCAGCGCACCGCGTCACCGATGTTGCTCTTGCCCGACCCATTCGGCCCGACGATGCCCGTTATGCCCTCATCAAAGACGATTTCCGTCCGCTGGGCAAAGGATTTGAAGCCATACAGCTCCAATTTTTTCAGCTTCATTTATTAACTCCCATAGCGGGGATGCCCGCTGGTTCATGGGCATTCCAATAAACACCCATAATAAGTATAGCACAAACCCTCTTCTTGGACAACTGCCGCCGCCTGATTTTCCATGCTTTTTCCCCTCCCTTTTTCCCTTCTACCCGTTGCAAAGGCGGGCATTTCCTGCTATACTGCAAGCAGATTCCTGCAAAGCAAAGGAGAAGCATTATGTTCCGTCCCCTCTGCGCGGAAAATCCGCTGCCCGCCGCTCAGCGCGTCTATGAATACCTGCAATCGCTTTCCGGCAAGTGCCTGACCGGGCAGATGGAAAGCCAATGGTGCCGCTCGACTGAGCATGAAATCAGCTATCTGACCGATGTCACCGGTCGTCAGCCTGCCATTCGAGGGCTGGATTTCATGGATAACGACTATCTGGGCGTGACGCAGCGCGCGAAGGACTGGTGGGCGCGCGGCGGCATTCCCACCATCTGCTGGCACACGGGCGCGGATTTCTTCTCCGGTTACCCCGAATGCCGCGAAAGCGAACTGGACTGGGTTTCCGCTTTTGTGGACGGCACGGAAGCGAACCGCCGTCTGCTGGATGGGCTTGACCACGCTGTCCCCTACCTCAAGCGCTTGCAGTCAGATGGCGTCCCGATTCTTTGGCGGCCTTTCCACGAGATGGACGGCGGCTGGTTCTGGTGGGGACGCGGCGGCGCGGCGAATTTTGTGCGCCTGTGGCGGCTGATGCACGACCGCTACACGCATGTTCACGGTCTGCGGAATCTAATTTGGGTGCTGGGCTTCTCTGACGCGACGGAGGATTTGCGCCCGTGGTATCCGGGGGACGACGTGGTGGACATTCTCGGCGGCGACAGCTACAAGGTCGGCGCGCAGGGGGATTTATACCGGCGCTGTGCCGCGCTTGCCCCGGCAGGGATGCCGATTGTGTTCCACGAGTGCGGACAGATTCCGACCCGCGCGGAGATGTACGCGACGAATGCCCCGTGGGCGTACTTCATGGTGTGGCACACCAGCTGGCTGACGGACAGCAGCAAGGGGAACACGCCGGAGTCGCTGCGGGCGATTTATCGGGATAGCAGCTTTGTGGCGCTGCATCAGCTGCCGGATTTCATCGAAAGCGACGAATGATTGCTGAAAAACATGCAAGGAGGTTATTCTCATGACCCTTCACGAACAAGTCACCGATATTCTCGCCTCCGCTGTCGAAGCGCAGGAATGCGCAGGCATCAGCGTACTGGTGCGGCGCTGCGGAGAGGAAATGCTCTATACGCAGGCGGGCATGTCCGACATTGCGTCGGGGCGGCTGATCCACCGCGACAGCATCTTCCGCCTGTACAGCCAATCCAAGCCGATTACGGCCGCCGCCGTGATGCTGCTGGCGGAGCGCGGGCAGATTGATCTGATGGACGGCGTAGACCGCTATCTGCCGGGCTTCCGAAATGCGCGCGTCGTCGATAAGCAGGGCACGATTCGCCCCGCGACCCGCGCGCCGTGGCTGATGGAGCTGCTCGGCATGACGGCGGGCGTCTGCTACCCCGACAGCGACCCGGCGGGGCAGTACGCCGCAAAGGTGTTCGACGAAGCAACGCAGGAAATCCTTGCGGGCGGCGGCGTGCCGACGGTGGAGTTCTGCAACCGCTTGGGGCAGCAGCCGCTTTCCTTCCAGCCGGGCACGCACTGGCGCTACTCTACCTGCGCGGACATCCTCGGTGCGGTGGTGGAGGTCGTCAGCGGAATGCGCTTCGGCGAGTTCCTCCGCAAGGAGTTTTTTGAGCCGCTGGACATGGTGGACACCGGCTTCTACGTTCCCGAAAGCAAGCGAAATCGCCTTGTGACCGCCTACAAGCGCACGGAAAACGGACTTGTGCCGTGGACAAGCACCCACCTTGCCGTCGGTGTTTACGACCGCGAACCCGCCTTTGAATCCGGCGGTGCGGGGCTTGTTTCGACGCTGGAGGATTACAGCCACTTTGCCGATATGCTGCTGGCGGGCGGCACTTACGAGGGGCGGCGGATTCTCTCGCCTGCGACAGTCGCCTGCATGACGCAGCCGCAGCTGAAAGACGCGGTTCGCCGCGATATGTGGGATTCGCTGGACGGGTACAGCTACGGGCACTTGATGCGCATTTGCGCTGAACCGGGGCGCATCGCCGGATTGGCTTGCGCGGGCGAATACGGCTGGGATGGCTGGCTGGGAACATACTTCGCGAACTTCCCCGGGCAGCAGATGACGATTCTGTCGATGCAGAACACGGTTGATTCCGGTACGACACGGGTGGTTCGACAGATGCGCAACGCGGTTCTGGCGGCACTCAGCCGCGAAAATTAACCATAAGGGAAACGCGCTCAAGCCAGGGCGCAAAAAAGGGTCAAGGGACAATGTCCCTTGCGGAGTCCAGAGGCAGCGCCTCTGGTGGGGCTTGGGGCAACGCCCCAACGGTTGGGCGTGTGACCATTCCAAAGGAAAAGTCAAGCCCGACACCTTGGTCGCAGGCAGCGAAGCGTCCCTGCGCAGTAACTAAAAATGTTTCGATAAAAGTCAAGAAACATGGGAGTGCATCCGAAGGAGTCCAGAGGGCGATCGGAAAGCCCTCTGGTTGCTGCATAAAAGACCTATATTGGAAAAGCAGCCAACTCCGGCAGCCACGCTCCACAATTATATTATTATAATGAAGGAAGTACACACCATGCAATGCGGTGACTACACCTACCGCGCCATCGACACCGGCGCGGAAATCATGGAATACTACGGGCAAGGCGGCGAAATCACCCTCCCGGAAACGCTCGACGACCTCCCCGTTGTGAGCGTCGGGCTGTGCGCGTTCATCATGCGCACCGACCTGACCGCCGTCACGCTCCCTAAAACGCTCCGCCACATCGGCGGCAGTGCCTTCGAGGGCTGCTCGGCGCTGACAAGCATCACGCTGAATGACGGGCTGGAAACCATCGAGTACCGCGCGTTCGCGTCCTGCACCGCGCTGAGCGAAATCGCGTTTCCCGATTCTGTGACAGCCGTCGGTGGTGCTGTCCTTTCGGGCTGCACCGCGCTGAATAGCGTCCACCTGCCGAACGCGCTGACCGTCCTGCCCATGCAGGCGCTGATGGACTGCACGTCGCTGGAATTCTTGAATCTCCCGGACACCCTGACCCGCATCGACCACGAAGCCCTGCGCGGCTGCACACACCTGACGGCACTCGCCATTCCCGCATCCGTGCGCGAAATCGGGCATGACGCGCTGACGGGCTGTTCCCGGCTGAACGCGCTGACCCTCCCTGCCCCCTTCAGCGCCTATGCGCGTGACCTGCGCGTCGGGCTGGGGCTGATGACAGAGGGCGATACGCTCATCGTCGGCTCGTATCTGGGACAGGCAGAGAAGGGCAGCACCTACTCGGTCATCGAGTACATCGGTTCGGATACGGAACTCATCATCCCCGCGTTCATCGAGGGCTGCCGCGTGACGAAGTTCAATCAGCGAATTCTGGAGGACATGGACAGTCTGCGGATTTTGTCCGTTCCGGCGGGGTTTGTGGTTGAACCGACGCTGGTGCCGGAAGGCGCTCAGGTGGTTGTGCGCCCGCAGGTTTAATCAACTTTCCATTTGCAAACATAGTTTCCACGGACGAAAGTTGGATAAAAAGGAGTGGTAAAGATGAAGAAACTGCTGAGTTTGCTGCTGATGGTGCTGATGCTGCTGGGCGGCGCTGCGTTCGCGGAGGAGAACGAAGAGGACACGACCCCCGCCGTTGCGCCGATTGTCACGTTCAAGAGTGGATTCTACGTCGGGTATCTCGACCGCGAAATCAAAATCACCGTATCGTGCAAGAACAAAAGCAGCGCAACTGTGCCGGAGAAGTATCTGGAGCTGCGCAATCACCGCGGCGAAGTGCTGGAGCGCGCGTTCTGGCGCAATCCGCGCTACGACCTGACCTTCTCGGTCTATGTGACGGAGGACATGCTGGGCGGCAACAAGCTGTCTGTCTGGCTGGACGGCGAGAAAGTGAACGAAACGGATTCCTTCGCCGCGTTCTCGGACATCAGCCTGCCGCGTGTCACCCGTTTGACCCCCTCTGAGCCTGCTGTCGGCGTGATGATTGTTTGCAGCGGCGCATCAGAAAAGCAGCTGACTGACATGCTGAACACGCTGGACAAATACGGCGTGAAGGGGACATTCTACGTCACGGGCGATTTCGTGCGCCGCAACCCAGAGCGCATCCAGCGCATCATTGACGCGGGCCACGAGCTTGGCAGCCACGGCAACAACCTCATCAACATGACCGAAGTCTCCTACGCGCGTGTGCAGGAGAACATCCGCGAGCTGAACGACCTGTGCGAAGAGACTTTCGGCGTACGGCCGCGGTTGTTCTGTGCGCATTTGGGCGCGACGAACAGCATCGTCACCGCCATTGCCCGCGCGGAAGGCGTAGAGGACTGCCTGTTTGCAATCGACGCGTGCGACTGGTCGGACGCGTATAAGGATAAGGTGTATCAGATGGTGTACCGCGTGACGAGCAACCGGGTGACGAGCGGGTGCGTGGTGCAATTCCATATCAATGGGTATCATACGGCGGAGGTCCTGGATAAGGCGCTGGATAATTGGATCAATGTGAAGGGATTGCGTCCGGTGACGGTGGGTGAATTGATGCAGCTGTCGGGGCGGGATTTCCCCCCGCTCCCGGACTACGGCGACTAAAAGAAGAGAAAGGGCTAATCGTACGGTTAGCCCTTCTTAACTTTTTTATCTTCCATCAAGCAGGAATTTTCGCCTGCAACCGCGAAATATCATTCTCGACCCCATGATTTCAGCATAAGGAGGAATTTTCCCATGTACGAAAAAGTATTTGCTTATCTGGATGCGCACGCGGAGGACTATGCCGCGCAGCTGTGCCGCTGGGTGGAAGTGCCGTCGGTGAAGGGCGAAGCCACGCCCGATGCGCCGTTTGGCAAGGATGTGCGCCGGATGCTGGATGTGGCCATGGCGGACGCAAAGGCGTTCGGCTATGAAACCCGCGATTTCGACGGCTATGCGTGCGATATCACCCTGCCGGGCGAATCGGAAGAAGCCATCGCCGTGCTGGGACACCTCGACGTTGTTCCGGCGGGCGACAACTGGGCGACCCCGCCGTTCACCGCGACGCGCGTGGGCGACCAGATTTTCGCGCGCGGCACGAGCGACGACAAGGGGCCGGCGCTTGCGGCGCTGTATGCCATGAACGCCATCAAGGCAGCGGGAATTCCGCTGAAGAAGTCCATCCGCCTGATTCTTGGCTGTGACGAGGAATCCGGCTGGGAAGACATGGCGTATTACTGCGCGCACACGGAAATGCCGGAAGTCGGCTTCTCCCCGGACGCTTCCTTCCCTATCATCAACACCGAAAAGGGCATGATTCACGGCTTCTTCACGAGCAAACTCGCGGAGGACGGCCTGCAGGTCAAGCAGCTGTGGACGGGTGAGCGCGTGAATGTCATCCCCGGCGAATCCAAGGCGCTTATCGCGGGCGGTCAGGAGGTTGCCGACAAGGTGGCGGCCTATGCCGAAAAGACCGGGCTTCCCTACACGGCGGAGGTGACCGCGGATGGCGTGTGGGTGACGGCGGAGGGCATCCCCGGCCACAGCGCGTATCCCGAAGGCCGCCGCAACGCCATCGGCATGATGCTGGTACTCTTGCGCGAGATGGGCGTGACCGGCGCGCTGAAGACGCTGGCGGACGCGGTCGGCATGGAGCACGACGGCGCGTCGCTGGGCTGCGCGTGCTCGGACGAGATTTCCGGCGCGCTGACGTGCAACATGGGCATCCTGCATATCAAGGACGGCAAGGTGACGGCGTCGCTCGACCTGCGCTGCCCTGTGGCGGCGGATTTGTCCGCGCTGACGAACGCGATTCGCGCGCACCTGCCCGGCTTTAGCGTCGATTCGCTGGAAATCAAGGAACCGCATCACGTTCCGGCAGACAGCAAGCTGGTGCGCTCGCTGCTGGACTCCTACACCGAGGTGACGGGTGAACCCGCCGCGCCGCACGCCACTGGCGGCGGAACATACGCGAAGGTGCTCAAGCAGGGCGTTGCGTACGGCGCAGCATTCCCAGAGGATGAGGACTTGGCGCATCAGGCGAACGAGTACATCCGCGTATCGCAAATGGTCAAGGCGATGAAGATTTATGCTGCGGCGCTGATGAAGCTGGCAGCGGAATAAGGGGTACAGGCAAAACAGGCTATGGCGAATGGGTCATAGCCTGTTTTTTGGTTCTTCACGGAAAGTTGGGGAAGCAAACAAGGGCTTAGGCGAAGCACCAAAAAGCTGCACGCGGAAGGGGCATGAAAGCGCGACCAACTCAATCGCGAAAAGGGGTCAAGGGGCAATTGCCCCT
>OLVO01001723.1_pt1 | contig 21585 bp, 12 predicted proteins | sample 1672571 | NCBI WGS metagenome assembly OLVO01 (sample SAMEA3136700, study PRJEB25190) | human gut metagenome | biome: human gut; feature: human-associated habitat; material: faeces | place: Austria | collected 2013
GACGCGAATCTAAATACGGTACTGGATCAGATTAAATCCGGCTCATCAGAGGTGAAGAAAGCCGCTTATACCGCATTGAAAGATGTAGTATCCGAGAAAGATTTCACTTTATTGTGCGGAATGTTGGAGACTGCGGAGGCTTCAGCTGTCGCTCCGCTTCAAGATGCGATCATTGCCGCTATCTCTAAACAACCGGCGGCAACTCAAGTATCTAACGTGAATCGCCGTATGATACAAGCGGGAGACAGCAAGAGATATCTTTATTATAAGGTCTTATCAGCGACTGGCGAGAAAGAGGCTTTGGCTACGATCGTGGAAGGATTGAATAAAGGGAATGGAGCGGCCAAGGATGCGGCTCTTGACGCTTTGTTGGCATGGAAGGGTATTGAGGCTGCCGATGAACTATTTAAGGTTTGCCAATCAGCCTCTTCCGATCAAGTATTCGACAGGGCGTTAAAGCGTTATGTGCAGTTGGTATCTAATCCGGCATTTACGAGAGAGAATCGTTTGTTGAGCTTGCGGAAAGTCATGGAGATCGCCCGGACGAGTGAGCAAAAGGCTCTTATTTTACGTCAGATCCAACGGGCGGATACCTTCTTGGCATTGATGTATGCGTCGGAATTCTTGGATTCAAGCGATGTGGCTGTTCGTTCTGCGGCTGTTTATGCGGTTTGGAATATCGCTCGTAACCATCCGGAATATAAGGGTGACAATGTGAAGGCAATCTTGAAACGTGTTTTGACCATGTTTGACGGGGAAGACGCTCGTTATGATATCGATGCCTTGAAGCAACATTTAGATGCGATGCCGGACGAGGTTGGATTTGTCTCTATCTTTAATGGTAAGGATTTAACGGGTTGGAAAGGTTTGGTTGAGAATCCGATCGCCCGTGCGAAAATGAAACCGGCTCAATTGGCGAAAGCGCAGGAGAAGGCGGATGAGAATATGCGTCGTGACTGGAAAGTGGAGAATGGCCTGTTAGTATTTGACGGTACTGGGTACGATAACCTATGTACTGAAAAGCAATATGGTGATTTCGAGATGTATGTTGATTGGATGTTGGATCCTAAAGGACCTGAGGCTGATGCCGGTATTTATCTGCGTGGTACTCCTCAAGTCCAGATCTGGGATACTTCTCGGGTAAATGTTGGTGCGCAAGTAGGTTCCGGAGGCTTGTATAACAATCAGGTAAATGAGAGCAAGCCTTCGAAAGTGGCCGATAATAAACTAGGTGAATGGAATTCCTTCTATATTAAGATGGTTGGCGACCGTGTGACGGTTGTCTTGAACGGAGAAAAAGTGGTAGATAACGTGATTCTGGAAAACTATTGGGATCGCAAGCTTCCGATTTTCCCGGTAGAGCAAATCGAGATGCAAGCTCATGGCAGCAAGGTCTATTACCGTAATATCTACGTAAAGGAATTGGAAAAACAAGAACCGTTCAAATTATCGCCGGAAGAGGAAAAAGAAGGCTTCAAGGTTTTGTTTGACGGAACGAATATGCATGAATGGACTGGAAACACGGTTGATTATATCTTGGAAGATGGCTGTATCTCTATGGTTCCAAGCAGTAGTTTCGGAGGTAATCTGTACACCAAGAAGGAATACGGAAACTTTATCTATCGTTTTGATTTCCAGTTAACCCCGGGAGCTAATAACGGTGTCGGTATCCGTACGCCGATGGAAGGAGACGCAGCATATGTAGGTATGGAAGTGCAGGTCTTGGATTGTGAACATCCTATTTACCAAGGAAACATCACTCCGCTGCAACATCATGGTTCCGTATACGGTATCATTCCCGCCCGTGAGGATCATCCGAAAGCGTTCAAGCCGGTTGGAGAATGGAATACGGAAGAGATCATGGCGGATGGCGATCATATCCGTGTGACGGTGAATGGAGTCGTAATCTTGGATGGAAATATTCGGGATGCCGTGAAGAATGGTACGCCGGATGGAAAGGAGCATCCGGGTTTGTTTAACAAAAAAGGTCATATAGGTTTCTTAGGACATGGTTCCCCTGTCAAATTCCGCAATATTCGTATCAAGGAATTGAAATAATTTATATCAGGCTTTGAATATAGAAAGAGATTGTCTTGAGTGATTCGAGACAATCTCTTTTTTATTATAGGGGATTTATACTATTTAAATTATATCTTTGTGAAATCATAGTGTAATTTTATCGGAAGGGATATTTTTATGGAGGATATACAGACTCAATTGGATCAATGTAAATTGTTATTGGATAGAGCGGAAGTTGGCTTGTGGGAAGCCGATTTTGTTCAAAGAAGTTATATCTGTTCCGATTATTTAATGAGTATATTTGGGAAGAAGGGGAATAATCTCTCTTTTTTTGAATTTTACTATATAATCCGGGAAGACTTTAGGGATCTGATTACTACGGATTTTTTATCGATCCAATCTGTCGATACGTATGAGCAGATATTTCCGATAATAACACCGACTGGGGAAAAATGGGTACGCTCCAGATTATGTGAGCGTAAGTTGAATAATGGAGTGTGCGTAAAAGCGTTGGGCATATTACAGATTTTACCTAATTTCAAACTGAAAGAGGAAAAGATTAGTAAGATGATCGATCATAATGAGATGATCTTCCGAAAGCTATATGTAAATTTACCTGTGGGGGTCGAGCTTTATGACAGGGACGGTTACTTGATTGACCTGAACGCAAAGGATATGGAGATATTCGGTATCCGGTCAAAGAAGGACGTTTTAGGAGTCAATATTTTTAGCAACCCGATTATGCCTAAAGATGTGATCAAGAAACTCAAGGAGAATAAATCCGTGAATTTCCGGCTGAATTATTCGTTTAAGAAGGTCGATGATTATTATAACACCTCGAAAGTAGGCGAGATGGATATCGTTACCAAGGCCAGTATTTTATATGACCAAAGAGGTGAACCTTCCAGCTATTTACTTATTAATTTGGATAATACGGAAAAGATGATCGCCTATAACCGTATTTCTGAGTTTGAGAATGTATTTACCTTGGTCAGCGTATACGCTAAAGTCGGTTATGCCCTTTATGACTTATATACCTTTGAGGGCTATGCCATTAAGCAATGGTATGAGAATATGGGAGAGAAGGATGGAACCCCCTTGTCCCAAATTATTGGGATTTATTCTTATATTCATCCGAACGACGCTGGATATATAAACTCATTCTTTGAGGAGGTGAAACAGGGTAAAGCGCATCATTTCCGTAGGGAAGTGCGTGTGAAGTCTGGTGACGGATGGAAATGGATTTGCGCCAATATCACCCGTAACCCTCAAAGCGTAGACCCGAATAAACCGGAGATGATCTGTATTAATTACGATATCACGGAGTTAAAGGACTCTCAATTGAAAAGGGAAAGGGCGGAAGAACTGGATCGTTTGAAGTCTGCCTTCCTAGCGAATATGAGTCATGAGATTCGTACGCCATTAAATGCCATTGTCGGTTTTTCTCAATTATTGGCGGAAACGGATGATCCCGAGGAGAGGCATGAGTTTGTGGAAATCATCGATAGCAACAATCGGATGTTGCTTCAATTGATCAGTGATATTCTAGACTTGGCAAAAATTGAATCCGGTACGATGGATTTAAAGTTCGCCGATATGAACGTAAAAGAGGTGATCAATGAGATCGTGACCTCATTCCGTATCAAGATGCCCGATAACGTAGCTCTGATCGCTCCCCAAGATTCACCGGAATGCCAAATCTATAGCGATCGTATGCGGCTGACGCAGGTAATATCCAATTTCCTTAACAACGCGATCAAGTATACGAGCGAAGGTTGTATCACCTTAGCTTACGAGATCATAGGTGATGAGATAAAATTCTCCGTGACTGATACGGGGGATGGCATGAGCCAAGAGATACAAGCCCATATCTTTGATCGTTTCTATAAAAGGAAATACGTTTAAACAAGGTACGGGCTTGGGGCTATCTATTTGCGAGACCATCGTAAATAGGCTAGGTGGTCGGATCGGTGTAAATTCCGAGTTGGGCAAAGGCAGTACGTTTTGGTTTACGCATCCCTATTCCTTCTCGCCGAACGCTAAATCTCCTGCATCGCCTAATCCGGGAACGATATAAGAATGATCGTCGAGGTCATTATCTAATGCGGCGATCCAGATTGTAGTCTTGTCATCCGGCATTTTCTTCTGCAAGTATTCCAAGGCTTGTTTGCTTGAGATGATGGAGGCTACGTGTACATGGTCGGGTACTCCTTTGGTCAGCAGGGCCTCATACGCCAGTTCCATAGAGCTTCCGGTGGCCAACATCGGGTCGGATATGATCAAGGTTTTACCTGTTAAGCGAGGAGAGGCGATATATTCGATATGAATATCAAAATTCAAACGGTCTTTATATTTGCGGTAAGCGGATACGAAAGCGTTCTCCGCATTATCCAGATACCGAAGGAAACCTTGGTGGAATGGAAGCCCGGCACGCAAGATCGTACTAATCACGATTTGATCGTCCGGCGTATTCATCGGGGCTATACCTAGCGGGGACTGGATGTCTTTCGTACTGTAATGAAATTCCTTACTGATCTCGTAAGCCATGATTTCTCCGATACGCTCAACATTGCGACGGAAACGAAGGCTGTCTTTTTGTATGTCTACATCTCTAAGTTCTGCAACAAACTTGTTTAATATGGAATTTGTGTCTCCAAGATTGACGATTCTCATGAGTCTTTTTTTTGAGTCCAAAAGTAATCATTTCCGGACACTAAAAATCATAAGTATGAAATTTTTCATTCATACTTATAAATGAAAGATTTCATACTTATGATTTTTTATCCCCTTACCGGGGATATTTTTACTACGTTTTCGGTTACTTTATTATTTCAGGTGGGCATTCATCGCCTCAAGGAGGAATTTACCCGGTTTGAATTTTACGGTCGTACGAGCGGGGATCATTACCGGAGTACCTGTTTTAGGATTTCTGGCAAGACGCTGTGTTTGCGGTCTTGGGATCAGTGTTCCAAATCCGACAAGTACGATTTCCTCATTTTCGGACATACGCTCAGTTACGATCTCGATGTAAGCATCCAATACTTTCTTTGCTTCTTGCTTTTGTAACCCGGTCTTGTCTGCTAAAGCCTCTATAAGTTCTGCTTTGTTCATAAATGCAAATTTTTTAAATTGTTAAACACTACAAATGTACACTTTGAAGCTGGTTTTATAGTTACGTTTTGCAAAGATACATTTGCATTTGAGTTTCTTATTAAACAAGGCCTACAGATGTTTGTTACATTTTTAAGAACAAAAAATGTTAATAATGTGTCAGTTTGCGAATTTCGAAACATTTATTGAATCTTGATATACCCGATTCGTGTGTACTTGATAGTACGGGATTCTATATGTTTTAAGACCTTAGCGGAAGTCAAAGTCAATTTTTCCCCTACTTGGAAAGCATGAGCGCCCGGTGGCAACGTTTGCGTGGTAAGACTACGATCTTTCGCTTTTATCCTCAATAAAAAGTAATTTCCGGCGATGTCCACGGCCGTGAGCAATTGATCTACATAGAAATATTCGGTACCACGGATAATCTGTGTCTTGTAAGAATCGTCTTCAATGCGGACTTTTGTGATTGTTAACTTTAAATCGCTCAATTTTTCTCCCGGTGTTCCTACAAAGCGGCTTACAGGCATTTTGTATTTCTTACGGGTCTGTAGGTCGAGATAGATTTTACTGTAGGTCACCGCTAACTCTTTAAAACGCATCTCGCTTTTTACGTGAGGCTCATATTTATCGGCTATCCAAACGACGTATCGGGGATCGATCGTATAGATGTCATGCAAATGGTATCCTCTGTATTTACCGAAAGAAATAATATCGTCTCCATTATCGGGAGAGTCTTTGATATCTGTCGTTATAAATAAAGGTAGAAAGGAGTTGCTTACCATCTTAATCGCCTTATTCACCGAGCTGATGGCATTCAAGTCGAGATTCGCCAAATAGACCGTCGGATGATAAGTGGCCGAAGGCGTAAAGAACCAAAGCGTATAATATAAGGTCTTTGAGGTAGGCAAAAGAATGTAGTACCGCCCTTTGTCTGACGTTTTTCCTCGATTGAACGTGTTTAACTTGTCGAGGATCATCTTCTGTATTTCACCGGATATGCCGGACGTGTTCTCATCCATACGATCAACTCTATATACAAATCTACTGAAAAAATCCGGAACTACATAATTTGCGGATGAGTTATTTATGACTACTTTTGCCCTAAAAATAAAATAGACGATGAGAATAGAGCAGAATTATTCGTTGGAGAAACACAATACGTTCCATCTCCCAGTAAAGACACGTTGGTTCATGGAGTATGAGACGGAGGAGGAGTTGCAACGAATCTTACATGATGAATACTTTCAGGAATGTTTATCCTTGCATATAGGAGGCGGGAGCAATCTATTGTTCATCAACGATTATAATGGCATTATCATCCATTCCCGAATCAAGGGGATTTCTATCTCGGCGGAAACGGACGAGTATGTATCGCTTCGTGTCGGGGCTGCGGAGATCTGGGATGATGTCGTGGCATACGCCGTATCGAAAGGTTGGGGAGGTATAGAGAATCTTTCTTTAATACCCGGTGAGGCGGGCGCTGCCGCTATCCAGAACATCGGGGCTTATGGCATGGAGATCAAGGATGTGATCGAGAGAGTGGAGGCTTATAACCAGTTGACATTCGAGAAACGGACTTTTACGAATACGGATTGTGAATATGGATATCGTAATAGTTATTTCAAGAATGAGCATCATGACCCCCACATCATAACTTATATTACGCTTCGACTATCCAAGAACCCTAGCTTTTCGGTTAATTATGGGAACTTAAAGGAGGAGTTGACGAAATATCCGGAAGTTACTTTGGAAACGATCCGTGAGGCTGTCATAACAATTCGCAGGCAGAAGCTTCCCGATCCGGAAGTATTAGGCAACGCAGGCAGTTTCTTTATGAACCCGATAATTACGGCAGAGCATTTTGAGAAATTGAAAAAGCAATTCCCGGAAATCCCGTCTTATCCCGCTTCGGAAGGAAAGATCAAGGTTCCGGCCGGTTGGTTGATCGAGCAATGTGGGTTTAAGGGTAAAAACCATGGGCCGGTAGGTGTTTACGAGAAACAAGCGTTGGTATTAGTGAATTTAGGAGATGCCCGGGGGCATGAGATCGCGTTGGTCGCGGAGAGCATTCGTACCGCCGTAAAAGATCGTTTCGGTATAGAGCTTATGCCTGAGGTTAAATATGTCGGATAATGAAAATCGTTTTTTTAGGAACAGGAACGTCTACGGGCAATCCTGAGATAGGTTGCCAATGTGAGGTATGTACTAGTAAAGACCCCCGTGATTGGCGTCTACGGGCTTCGATCTTGGTAGAGACGGAAGGGAAACGGATATTGATCGATTGTGGTCCGGACTTCCGTTGGCAAATGATAACCAATAAGATTTACTATTTTGACGCCGTTTTAGTAACTCATGAGCACTACGATCATGTAGGTGGCTTAGATGATCTACGTCCTTTTGGCCGGTATAAAGATGTGGATATTTATGCGGAAGACAATGTCGTGGAGGCGATAAAGACTCGCATCCCTTATGTCTTCCGGGAGCATAAATATCCGGGAGTGCCTAATTTGGTTTTGCATACGATCGGGACGAAACCGTTTGAGGCCGCCGGTGTCATGATCACTCCGATCCGTGTAATGCACGCTAAGCTGCCGATCTTAGGTTTCCGTATCGGCAATATGGCTTACTTGACCGACCTTAAATATCTTCCGGAAGAAGAGTACGCTAAGTTGGAAAACCTTGATGTATTGGTTATTGATGCCCTTCGGAAAGGAGAGCATCAATCGCATGAGAGTCTGGAGGAAGCCTTAGCGAATATATCCCGTATCCAGCCCAAGGAGGCCTATTTAATCCATATGAGTCATCGCATAGGGTTGCATGCGGTCATTGAAAAAGAGTTGCCTCCGCATGTACATTACTCATATGATGGATTAACGGTGACTTTTTAAGTCATATATTGAAAAGATTCTTTATCTTTGCCAGCTGAAAATCTAGAGAATAGCTGCTTTTTTAAGTTAGTCGCTTATAGCAGGAGTGGTATATAATAAAAAACAATAATAGACTGTATGAATTTATCGTTTAAGAACGTACTATGCGTATGTTGCTTATTGCTGTCGGGATCTGTGTATGCACAGGTTCCGCAAGACTTGATTGACAAGGCGAAAGCCGCTGGAATGTCGGATACGCAGATCCAGCAGGAATTAGCCAAGCGTATGAAACAAGAAGGGGGATCAGTCGGATCTCAAGCTACCGCTACCGATGCGAAGGTTAGCGACCGGGTAATGCCGGTAATCGATGAAGGACAATCCTTAGAAGCCCAACGTAGAAATAATCTTCCTGCTTCAGCCATGGAGAATACCGTATTCGGGCATGAAATCTTCTCAAACAAGAACTTATCTTTTGCCCCAGATTTAAACATCCCTACACCTAAGGATTATGTGCTTTCCGCTGGTGATGAGTTATTGATTAATGTATGGGGAGATTCCGAGCTAAACTTGAAATTAAAGATCTCTCCGGATGGTACGATCCTTGTACCAAATTTAGGTCCGGTGTCGGTCAGTGGATTGACGATCGCTGGCGCTGAGACTCGTCTGCGTCAGGAGTTGAGCCAGATTATGTCTACGCTGTCTGGTTCGGGAGAGGGGAATACCTTTGTTTCCGTCAGTTTGAGCCAGATTCGTAGCATGAAGGTGAATATTGTCGGCGAGGTAGTCGCTCCCGGTACGTATACATTACCTTCATTCGCCACATTATTTAATGCGTTGTATGCCGCCGGTGGTGTGAATAAGATCGGTTCTTTGCGTAGCATCAAGGTATATCGCAATAGCAAGGAAATCGCTAATCTCGACGTATATGATTATTTATTGAACGGAAAGTACACAACGAATGTTCGTTTGGAAGAGAACGATATGATTATGGTAGGCCCGTACGACCAGTTAGCGGTGGTTCGAGGTAAGGTGAAACGTAATCGTATTTTCGAGTTGCGCAAGGGTGAGACCTTGAAGCAATTGCTGGATATGGCCGGCGGATTTACCGGCGACGCTTATACGAAGGACGTACAAGTGAAGCGTAAATCAGATAGTCGTTACCAGATCTCTACGGTTTCGGAAGATAAGTTCGCTTCTTTCGTGATGCAGGATGGCGATTCTTTGCTGGTAGATTCCGTTATTCCTTTTTATGAGAATCGTTTGATCGTGACGGGAGCAGTATGGCGTCCGGGAGAATATGAGTTAAGTCCGTCGGTTCATACGGTAAAGCAATTGGTAAAACAGGCCGCGGGTCTTAAAGGAGACGAGTTCGCCGGCCGTGCCTTGATTACCCGTTTGAATCCGGATTTCACGACTACGATGATCGCCGTGGATATTCGTGGTATCTTGAACGGTACCGCTCCAGATGTGGAGTTGCAAGCGGAAGACCAATTAAGCATTCCTTCCCTATTCGATTTGCGCGAACCTTATACGATCAAGGTTGGCGGAGCCGTGAATTATCCGGATACGGTGCTTCCGTATCGTCATAATTTGACAATAGAAGACGCTATCATGATGGCAGGTGGTTTAAGAGAGTCGGCTTCTTCTATTAATGTAGAGGTAGCCCGTCGTGTGAAGGATCCTAGTTCCAATCAGAATGTCAACCGGATCGCTGATGTATATAACTTCTCGTTGAGTGAGGACTTCAAGTTGAATGCGGGAGATACGATCTTCACATTGGAGCCGTTCGATGAGGTTTATGTTCGTTTCTCCCCGGGGTATCATGAGCAACAGGTCGTGAAGGTGAACGGCGAGATCACTTTTGCCGGTAGCTATGTATTGGCTACGAAGAACGCTCGCTTGAGTGATATTATCGCGAAAGCGGGAGGAGTTACCCCAGAGTCTTATGTAAAAGGTGCTAGCTTGAAACGTCAGTTGACAGAAGATGAATTGAAACGCATGGAGACCCTTCTGGCTTTAAGTGAGGCGAATAAGCAAAGCCGGGATTCCATCGGTGTAGCGTTGATGAATGTGAAGGACTATTCCGTAGGTATTGATTTAGAGAAAGCGTTGGCAAATCCGGGTAGTATCGATGACGTTGTGCTTCGTGACGGCGATGAGCTTTATATCCCGCAGATGCAAAGTACGGTGAAGATGAGCGGAGCCGTGACTTACCCAAACAGCGTGACTTACACGAAAGGTATGTCGGTTATGGATTGCTTGTCTCAAGCCGGTGGTTATAATGATATCGCACGTAAGTATCCGATCGTAATATATATGAATGGTAAGGTCGCTACGACGAAGCGTACCGCTATCTTTTTCAAGCGTTATCCGAAAGTGGAGCCGGGCTGTGAGATCGTAGTTCCGACGAAGACGCAACGTGAGCGCCGAAGCTTGGCTGAGATCATGAGTATCAGTAGCTCCGCTACCTCTATGGCCGCGATGATTACCTCTATTGTTAACATGATTAAAAACTAATCAGGCATGGATACGATAAACGAGATAAAAAGACAAGAGTTACCTGAGGAGCAGGAGATCGATTTAATCGAACTGGCGCAAAAACTGTGGAAAGAGCGTAAGTTCTTATTGAAAGGCTGTGGTATTGCGGTGGTAGTAGGTTTGATTGTAGCTTTCAGTATTCCCAAGGAATATACAACTACGGTGAAATTGGCACCAGAGACACAGGATGCGGCAAAAAAATCTAGTCTTGGCGGTTTGGCTGCTATGGCTGGGATTAATCTGAATGCCGCTGCCGGTGCGGACGCGATCTCTCCGGATTTGTATCCGGATGTGGTGCAGAGTACCCCGTTTCTGTTGGAATTGTTTCCGGTAGAGGTTACCGATAAGGAAAAGGAGTTAAGCACTACATTGTATGATTATATGAGTGAACATCAACGTAAGGCTTGGTGGGGATATATTGTCTCCGCTCCATTCAAGGCGTTGGGTGCGGTAATGAGTTTAATCTCCGGTGACGAGGAAGAGTCTGAGGGCTTGAATCCTTACCATTTGACAAAGGATCAAGAAGAGGTGGTGAAGGCCTTGCAGGAGCGGGTTTCTGTTTCCGTGGACAAGAAGACCTTGGTTATCACGGCTTCCGTACAGATGCAGGACCCGGTTATTTCCGCTCAGATGACAAAGGTCGTTTTGGAAAACCTCCAGAATTATATTACGAATTATCGTACGCAGAAAGTAAAGCAAGATTTGGAATTTACCCAGAAGGTATTTGGCGAGTCACGTGACGCTTATTATAAAGCGCAACGTGCGTACGCTGCTTTCGAGGATGCCAACCGTAATATTATCTCTTCCAGCTACCGTACGGAGCAGGAGCGTTTGAAGAATGAGATGACTCTTACGTTTAATGTTTACAATACGTTGGCGCAGAAGTTGGAGCAAGATAAACTGCGTGTACAGGAAGAAACCCCGGTGTATACAGTAATTGAGCCGGCTACCGTACCTTTGAAAGCATCTTCTCCGAAGAAGGCGCTTATCTTGGTCGGTTTTGTCTTCCTCGCTTTATTCGGATGTATCGGATATTTATTCGTAAAAGATATGTTTGTGGCAGCTTTCAAGAAAGAAGATTCCCGCAAACCGTAAAATATGCCACGGCCTCGTCATGACTGACTTGTGCCGTGGTTTTTATTTGTGGGAATAGCCGATTGATCCGAGTAGTTATCGTATCGCATAAGTTGGGGTAAAAGTTCTCCAAGGTTTCCTCATAGGGTTGCTCATTGAAGCAGCAAAGGCTTCCTTCATTATAGAATAAATCCATTGCCAACCATTGATTTTTCATTTTCCACTCCGTCGAGTCATTCATTTGAACCTGTAAATCTAAAGAGGCGCTTTGGATGAAGAGATTCATCGCGCCACTCTTGCCTTTTTTACTAATTAGATCAGCTAATTCCGGAATGATCTGTGCGGGGTACATCTGTTGCTTTTTCGCTGTCTCTACCAATAATTTTCGATTGTAGGACACCACGAATATACCCTCGTGGTAGTAACAACCTAGAAAATGCTTATCAACATCCGGATAGTATCTAACAGGAACGGAAGCTTCCTCTCGTTGCTGGGCAGGAAAAGTGAAAGAAGCGTCCAGTTGCTTGAAAATACGCTCTGCCGTATGACTATCCATAGGGGCGTACAAGATATCCCCTTGTGGATAATAAGCGATCAAGAAAGACGATAAATCCGGATTTTGCTGTATTAAAGAGAGGAAAATAGCGGGCGTATGATCCGAGAACGCCTTGCGTATATTCTCCATGGGTAGTATCATCTTCTCGAATACAGGAGGACGATTGATGGCAAAAATTGCCGTGGGGCTTGGAACGACCAAACTATAGGGATCTACCGTAGCGACAAATTGCTCGTCGTTCATATGCTTGTAAAAGTACCTCACGCATACGATCGTACCCAGAAACAAGACAAAAAATGCCGTTATGTCTTTCTTGCTGATCCTCATGTTTGCTTTAGGAAGTGTTTACACCAAGGCTTTAATCCGCATTCCTCACATTTCGGTTTCCGGGCGAGGCAAACATATCTTCCATGCAATATCAACCAGTGATGGGCGATGGGGATCAGTTCTTCCGGAATGTTCTTCACTAGCTCCTTTTCCGTTTCCAAAGGTGTCTTGCTATTATTGGTCAAGCCGATCCGGTTGGAGACACGGAATACGTGCGTATCTACCGCCATGGCCGGCTTGTCATATACAACGGATGCGATTACGTTCGCAGTTTTTCTTCCTACACCCGGAAGTTTCTGTAGCTCATCAATATCGGAGGGAACCACGCCTTTGAAATCCTCTATCAGCATTTTCGCCATACCTACCAGATGTTTAGCCTTATTGTTCGGGTAAGATACGCTTCGTATGTATTCAAAGACAACTTCCGGTGTGCTAGCCGCCATTACCTCGGGAGTCGGGAAAGCCTCGAACAGGGCAGGTGTGATCATATTCACTCGCTTATCCGTGCATTGTGCGGATAGGATTACCGCTATCAATAGTTGATAGGGGTCGTCATAATGTAGTTCAGTCTCGGCTACCGGTACGTTTTCCTTAAACCAGTTTAATACGCCTTTATACCTTTCTTCTTTTCGCATTGCTTTTTCGGTTTCTGTTTTTCGCATCCTAAAGGTATAACTTTTAATAGGAATATACAAGCGGAGATGTGCCAAAAATAAGATACACCCGAATTGTACGAATAAATAAAAAAGTACCGATCTCCTTCTTCCATCTAAGAGAGAAAGAAATCGGTACTTTTTTATTTATTATTCCCTAACGATCTGGTGGATATGTATAGATTCTTTTCCTATTGTGGTGATTTCTAAAGAAGAGAAATCCTCGAACATGGTTTTATTTAATTTGATGTAGCCTACGTTTCCTTGATAGACGATGTTTTTCTCGCCATCTTGGGAGAGGCCGGTGATGGATACCAGATTCTCGTTACTTCCGGAGAGGAAGAAAGATACGGCGTTGATATCATCACATTTTATATGAATCATTTCTCCCGGGTTCAAGTTCTTATACGTATCTAGGTTCATATCGTACATCATAAGAGCCTCATTGATTTGCGGGTCTTGTTTGGTTGTCGCCGTGAATCCTAGTACGTATAGCTCCATTTGCTGATCCGAGTTATTTCGCATACGGATATAACGGGCTTTCGGGTCGATGGTGCGGATCGTATCTTTAGCGTTTTCCGTGGAGACATGAGGGATTAGGCTCCAGCTCTTTCCGTCGGCGGACCACTCGAATACCCGTCCGGGTTGGTTGCTTTTCGGAAGATTGAAACAGAAGGATTCCGCTTCTTTCTGGATTTCCCAGCCGATACCCAGATATTGGTTAGGTTGTACCTTGACTACCTCGAATAGGGGAACGTAACCGACCGTATTGTCACCCTCGGCACAAGGCTGGCTCTTTAATTGGTCGATATTCGTGAATATGGAAGGGATGCTAACCTTCACCTCGTCCGGGGCGATACCGTCCGTAGATAGCAGGTTACGACCTGTCTGGCGGTATAAGTCTACGATGAAAGGGTGTAAGACTTTCGATCCGACTTTCACGCCTTTAGGCTGCGCCTTCTGGTTCAGCGTGCGGTTTATCAGTTTCATGCTATCTAGCAAAGCGGATGTTTCCAGATAGCGTTGCCACGTATAAGACCGGTCTTTCTCATACCAAGCGTGCGCCATATGCAGAGCGCTTGTTCCGGCTTTTCCTAAGAACTCGAATTGGATAAGCCATGGATTGATTTGCTCGATCAGGCGTTTATTGGGACTTTGGCTGTAGATCATGCTTGGGGAAGCCGTGATTTGAGCGAATAAGGTTCCCAGAAGATTTGCGCTTTGCTCCGGGAACGTGTTTTTCTTATATCCGGTAAGGAATGTCTGGATAGGAGCCACATAGTTAGCAGACTCTTCCCGGCGGTATTGATGTCCGTTCGGACCCGGATCGCAGTTATGCTCGCAGAAAATGCGGAAAGCCATGGAGGCCTCCGGCATAATAAAGTCGCAAGCGTCTTTCCATGCCTGTGTAGGATCGTAATTCTTGATATTCCAAGTGTACATTCCAACGCCGAATATAGCGACCTTGGAAGCCTCGGCATATTCCATAGGATTGGATACGAATCCGGTCATGGTGCCGGCGGCTTGCGTATCTAGGCCGTAGGCGGCTCCCATCAACAAATGATCTTGGCAATAATCGCTTACGGGGAAGTTCCACCAGATATAGGCGGGACGACGGATACGGTTGTTTACCCATTCGACGCCTTCTTTCGTGATATCGGCTACGACACGGTCTCCGGTCCACATGATTTGGATGGCGGGATCGAGTTGGGTACCGAGGATATCCAGATAATCGGTCTTAGCCCATGAGCGGTTGTATTCGGTAGGGCACATGATTAGGGGCTGCACGTCATTTTTCTTGGTAATAAACTCCTTATGGATGTAATTCAATAAGCCGGCTTGCTTTTCCGGGCGGGCTCCCTCTCCGGATATATCATCGAAGAAAACGGCGAAAGAGCGTACGCCCAAATCGTACATTTTCTCGAATTTGGAAAGGATGTTCATGCTATCTGTCAGGTTCCATAGAATGTCTTGTCCCGGGTGGATGGCCCAAACGAAGTTCACCTTGTTATGGGCGGCCTCTTTCGCTAGTTCCTTGATATGCTCGGCTTCCTCGGCGGGATAAGGTTTGCGCCAGTTGGGGGAGCTGTGATAAGGATCATCTTTCGGACCATAGATATAGGTGTTCAGCTTGATCCTTCCGTAAAAGCGGATTTGCTCGATACGGTCGGCGTGGCTCCAAGGCTGTCCGTAGAATCCTTCCACGGTACCCCGGAATAATACGTCCGGATAGTCTTTGATCGAGCAGAGAGGCAGGATCTTTTTACCCTCGTCATATTTAGCTAATTGCTTGAGGGTTTGGGCGGCGTAAAACAAGGAATTATCGTCTACGATCCCGATCGTGATACCTTTTTTAGTGATTGCTAGTGTGTAGGCCCCCGATCGTTGCATCTCTGGGGCTTTGTCTTTTAGCTTCTTGATCTCTAAAGGGAGGGATTTGCCGGATTTAGCGAAAGGTAACGCTTCTTTAAGTAGTCTGACTGCGTCTGCGTCCGGATCATTTATGCCTCGTAGGGCGTATCCATGGGGCGGTGCGTATGTCTGGCTGGAAATAGTCACCTCTTGGGGCTCGGGGAAAATTCCAAGGGATAGCTTTTGGCTATACGTTAGGCTGCAAACGCCTAGAAGGAGCATGGTGACGAGTAAATACTTTAGTGTTTTCATATGCGATATGATTTAATGTTAACGTTCGTAAATGTAGGGAATAATTAGACACGAAGCACACGGAGGGCACGGATTTGTTCCGTGTGCTCCGTGTTTTAGATCTTATAGGGAGAATAGCAATACCCGGTTATCCGGATTTGTCCATTCATGGATCAAGCTACGCACGTCGCTATATTCGGCGGGAGTGAACTGTTGCTTGTCCAACTCGATCGTACGTACTACCTCGATCGTATTTCCTCTTGGTGTGATCGTGCGGGTTACTTTACCAAAAGGCTTGCTTATCACTTGCTCTTTTGTGGAGGTCTGCAACTTCATGCCCTCGGCGGGAGTAACCGTGTAGGTTACCTCTTCCTTGATCAGGGAGGGGAGTTCGAATAAGTTGGAACGCTTGCTGTTCAAAGCGCTCATGCCCCAGCTATCGATACCGCCTGTTATAGCCGGAAGGGTACAGATGGCGAATCCGTTTTGTGCTTCGTTCTTGGAGACGCTGACGGCTTTATTCTCCTTGATGATCGTAGGCTCTGCCTGTAGGGCGATCGACGTGCCGTTCAACGTGAGTACCTGATCTAACTCATCCCGGGCTGTTAATGCGGAAGGGGTAAGGCTGACCGCCGAAAGGTATTTGTCTTTCCCTGCGACAGTCGCTTTTACGGCAAGATTCTTGATCGTGCTTAATCCACAAGCGTCTATATCCAGATTCCCGGGATATACGGCGACTACTTCCGATTGAATGCCGACGGCGTTCAATAAGACGTTCAGAAGCTGGGTCTTCTCGGCTAATGTACCGTAAGCGCTGCGAAGGGCCGTATCGACATCGCGGATGGAATAACCCGTACAAGCGAGGGGGATGGCGCAATATCCCATGTTGTTGACTACATGGTTCCGGATGGCGTTCGCCTTCTCTTCGTCGCTAGTAGCCTTTTCCGTGATATAAGAGCCGAACGTTTTGCTCTCGTAGTTTCCGGAAGTGTTAAAACGCTTATTTAGCGTAGATAATGCCTCCTTGTTGGAACTATAGCTTGAAGCGATTAGGCGGGGAATCCCGTCTTGGTTTTGAGGAAGGAAAGCTTCCCGGGAAGAGGCCGGCAGGTTACGTAAAGTCCAGCTTACCTCTTTAGCGCCGTTTCGGGTGGCTTGGGATGCTTTCGCGTCGCTACCCAATAATTGCCAAGCGAGCGGACTGTTTTCCGGTACAGAGATAGAGACCTTGCATTCCTTCACGGGAGAAGTCTCTTGTAGTCGCTCGTTGATATCCAGAGCCGGATAGTAGCCCGGTTTTGTGATAATAGAGTAATCCAAGTAAATCGTGGCCCCAAGTTCTAGGCCAGTGTGTACCACGACCATTTCCTTAAGTTGGTTATAGGCCGGAGCATCGGCGGCGAAACGGGGTAGGACCTCTACAAAGGCGTTATCGGGTGTCTTTACGATCGTACCGTCTTTCTGCCTCGTATAGGATGAGTGGATCTTCAGTGTTTGGAAATCGGGATTGTAGACGATAAAACTCTCGCCATACGTGCTATTCATCGCAGTGTGCGTGAAGAGCGTCAATTCCATGGAGGATCGATATTCTTGGCTACCGTCGGCATGCAAGGTCCAAGCTTTTGATACCTTCCCGTACTCAGCCTCCGATGCGGCGAATGAAGTAACCGTCATCGCTAACAAGCCTAGGAGAAGAATCAGTTTATAGGTTATCTTAATCATTGTCTTTCTGTTTTTATTTCTTGATAATCAAATAGTCACCATAACTCTTATAAGCGTTCACGGCGGAACGGAAACCTTTCCAGTCGGCTGCGTCGTAGACACGCTTCTTCAACGCTAGCTTCTGGCGCAAGACGATGTTCTGATTGCCTTCCTGCGAAAGGGAACCTTCGAAATCGGCCGCATTGCTTTGCAGGGCGTCATTCTTCGGGGCGTTCAAGAGGGTATAGCCCTTGGGGAGGCGGATGGTCTCATCTTGTTCTACCAAACGGGAGCAAGCATCCTTGAATCCATACGCACGGTTTTCCGGTTTCGTATCGATACGCAAGAAACTCTTCACTTGATTGTAGAGGTTATTCATGACTAGCGGTTTGATAAGCATCTGGTCTCCGGCGATAATCGCGTAATCGGGGATCTCATAAGAGAACGTGATCTTGATAGGGGCCGCTTGATAGTTCTTCGGGTCCTTACCGTAATCTACACGAAGCAGTTTGGCGTTGGGGGATACGGCCAGCAATTGCTTCTCCATCGTGTTCTGCCAGTCGGATTGCCATCCGGTGGTGAAGATGCGGCGGATATTGCTGTCGGACTGTCCCTCGGCGGTGATCGTGAATTGTCCGCGGAGCGTGCCTTTCTCGTCTAGGCGGTTGTCGGCGTGGATGCGGACGTAGTGGTTCTCCGGGGCGGAGACAGGGGTTAAGCGGAGGTCGGAGCCTTCGGGCACACCCGGGAGGTAGTTCTGCTGTTGCTCGGCGCTACTCCATAATTCCCGGCAGAAAGGAACCCAAGTCGGGTCGAGAGGCATATACGTACCGCTCGCCAGTTTTACCACCGCCACGCAATGGTTGAAATGGTCGGCGGGGATGCTCTCTACACGGCTTCCCGCCATTGTCATCGCCGGGTAAGCCTCGAAGCCGGCCATGCGGAGGAAGGCGATCAACGTGCCGGCGATATCCTTGCAGACACCGCAACGATCGGTATAATTCATTTTCAGGTTGTGAAGCGTGAAACCCTCGCCTTTACCCATCGAGATTCCGGAGTAACGGATGTTATCGGCCACCCAGTGGGTCAGCACGGCTATCTTCTCCATTTCCGTTTTCTTGCCTTTGATCAGCTCGTCTACCTTTTTCTGGGCTTCCGGGATCGCGGTAAAGCTTCCGTAATCCTCGTTAACCTTATTGAACCAAAGGGATTTATCCTCCCAGCGGGGAGTACTGGACATCATGAGCTTCGGGGCAGCGTCGAATAGGTCTACCATGTTCGGTTCCTTGGCGAAAGGAAGGATATCGTCGGAGGCGAAGGTATATACTTTCCGTCCGTCCTCGTATCGCATCGAAGAGGTACATTCGCCTTGGTAGAACTGGAATTGCAACTCTTTCTCTATCGGCATGGATACCCGGTACACCTTGCGCACGGTAGGCTCGGTAGCCCAGAAGGGGACGATATCGTAAAACTGTCCTCGCATAGGAGGGATGAAACGCTCGTCGTCGTCACCCGCCGTCAGCAAGGCGTAGGTGAAACCTTTCTTGGCGATCTCGTACTCCACGATATCTCCCGGTTGCAAGCGGCCCACTTCCAGCATGATCTGCCGGGCGCCCCAGTAGATGGCACGTGCGGGGGCGGCGTAGTCGCAAGCTTGGGTTACGTCGAGATTGATCACGTCGCCGTTCGCACGGTAGATCGTGGCGTAACGAAACTCGGCGTGCGCCGTCAGCGGGTCGTAATCGTATTTGATGATACGGTTGGCGACGGCTCCTTTGGAAGTCTGTACCTTAAAAGCCTTGCATACGGCGAAAGCCCCCGAGCCGGTAGGTTGTACCGTAACGGCGGTGCTATCCAGCAAGGTGACGCAGTCGTATCCTGCATAGGCTTGCGATTTCTCCAAGGTAGGATCTTGCGGGTATCGGCAAGAATCCTGCCCGTACATAGGCGATAAGGCCAATAGGGAGACCGCGGTGATTGTTAGAATTCTTTTCATGTTTATAGTGTTTTTGTAATGATATTTCTCGCTAGCTCCCGGCAGGCGGCACGGTCGATCTTGCCGCTTCCGGTTTGGGGGATCTCGCTTACCTTTATGATGTGCCTCGGACGGAGGTATTTGGGCAGGCTGGCGAGAACCTCTGTTAGCATCTCACCTCGTAGGTTTGAGGCAAGCAGTAGCACGACCGCCTCTCCCAACCGAGGGTCGGGGGCGGCGGTGATGGCATAGGGGCGGTCGAGGTAGGGCCGTAGCCGCTCTTCCACCTCCTCGATCTGGATCTTGATACCTCCGCTATTGATAATATTATCTTTCCTTCCGATAATGGCGAAACTCCCGTCCGGCAGCAGGCGGGCGACATCGTTCGTCACCAGCCGCTCGTCGCAAACCAATGGGGCGTCTATCACCAAGGTATTCTCCGGTGACAAGGATAACGTCACCGAGGGGAAGGGATGGTAATAGGGCGAGGCTTCCGGCCCGTTCAGCCGGCGCAGGGCGATGTGGGACAGCGTCTCCGTCATTCCGTAGGTGGAATAAACCGTGTTTGGCATCTGCCGTATCTCCTGTTCCAAGGCCGCGTCAATCGCCCCGCCGCCGATAATCAGGATATCCGTTTGCTCCAGCCGCTTACGTTCCTCGGGTACTCGCAACGTATTGTAAACCTGCAAAGGAATCATGGCGGCAAAGCGCAGGGGCGTATCCCCCCAATCCGCCAACGGGTGTCCGGAGGGTTCGCACACCTCCAGATCCAGTCCGGCGTATAGGGAGCGGACCACCATCATCTTTCCGGCTATATAGCGTAGGGGCATACATAACAAGGCCTTGTCGCCCTTCTTAAGCCCCAGATAATCGCAGGTAAGCCGGGCGCTGTTCAGCATCCGGTCCTTGCGTACTCGCATCCGCTTGGGCGTACCGGTGGAGCCAGAGGTCTGGACTTCCAGAAAAGGGGAGGGATCGTGCCATTCAGCTAAGAATGCCTGTAAATCTTCTTGTATCGGCATAGGTCAAAGGTCGTTGGTGAACCAGATGGTGTCTCCTTTTCGTTGGATCAACTTATGTTTATCGTCCTTGAAAATCTCGCCGGTTCCCAGACCTTGCGGTAGCGGGTTACCTAGCGTGGCGCACCATTGGGCGATAGCGTTCAGTCCGATTTGCGATTCCAGAGCGGAGGTGACCCACCATTTAGGTTGTTCAGGGGTACTCCCTAAGATAGTTTCCGCTAAGTGAACCCATTCCGTGCATCCGGCGATACCTCCGTGGAGGGAAGGCTTTAATATAATGTATTGGGGATGGATCGTTTCCAACAACCGCCGTTTCTCGTCCGGGGCGTTACAGCCGATCAGTTCCTCGTCGAGAGCGATGGGAAGGGGTGACTCTGCCGCAAGGCGTGCCATCTCTTCCAACTGCCCGGCACGGATAGGCTGCTCGATGGAATGCAAGTCCATCTCGGCGAGCCGCTTCAGTTTGTCCATCGCCTCCGAGGGTGTGAAAGCGCCGTTGGCATCTACCCGAAGCTCTATTTCCTTGGCAGAGAAATGCGCACGGATGTGTTTCAATAAAGAGAGTTCCCGGTCGAAATCGATAGCGCCGATCTTCAGCTTGACGCAGCGGAAGCCCTCCTTCATCTTTTCCTCTACCTGTTCCAGCATGTACTTATAATCGCCCATCCAGATCAGTCCGTTGATAGGAATACCCACCTCGCCATGCGAGAAAGGAGTGTTCCACAAGGCAAAGGAGCCGGCTTCAAAGTGGCGGAAAGCAGTCTCCAGACCGAACAGGATAGATGGATAATCGCGCAGTCCGTCCACGTCGATTCTGCCTGTGCGGGTGAAGTTTTGGCAAGCCTTGGCCAAAACTTCTTCATATCCAGGCACGTCGTCGCAACTCAGTTTAGGCAGAGGAGCGCATTCGCCTATTCCTTGGCGGCCGGGTGTTTCTTCTGCGGTGAGGTAGATATACCAACTCTTCCTCTCCGTGTAGGTCCCGCGCGAAGTCCCTGCCGGCTTTTTGAAGTACAAGGTCTTAGGGCGGATCTCTATGTGATAGTGCATAGCCATTGTGACTTTGGATTATGGGAATTTCGGATAATCTTCGAAACGG
>OLVO01001728.1_pt1 | contig 21539 bp, 18 predicted proteins | sample 1672571 | NCBI WGS metagenome assembly OLVO01 (sample SAMEA3136700, study PRJEB25190) | human gut metagenome | biome: human gut; feature: human-associated habitat; material: faeces | place: Austria | collected 2013
TCGCCCGCACCGCAAACAAGGTCCGCAAGACCCCCCTGCGCGTCATCCTGAACGGTCTGGGCAAGGACGCAGCTTACATCATTTCCCGTATCAACGGCTTCACCTATGTGCAGACCGAGTACGATATCCCCACCCAGACCCTGACTGTGGTCAAGGAGATCCCCTTCTCCGAGGGTGAGCGTGCAGCCGTTAAGTGCTACGGCGCTAACGACGTTATGGAAGGCGTTGCCATCATGAAGAAGGAGGACGTGCAGTGCTCCATCACCGGTAACTCCACCAACCCCGTCCGCTTCCAGCATCTGGTTGCCGGTACCTACAAGAAGTGGGCTATCGAGAACGGCAAGAAGTACTTCTCCGTTGCTTCTGGCGGCGGCACCGGCCGTACCCTGCACCCCGATAACGTGGCTGCAGGCCCCGCAAGCTACGGCCTGACCGACTCTCTGGGCCGCGTGCACGGCGATGCTCAGTTCGCAGGCTCCTCTTCTGTGCCCGCACACGTTGAGATGATGGGTCTGATCGGCATGGGCAACAACCCCATGGTCGGCGCTACCGTTGCCTGCGCTGTTGCTGCAGCTCAGGCCAACGCCTAATCTTTTCCTAAGTTTCAGCGAGGGGGAGCTGCTCTCCGAATGAGCAGCTCCCCCTTTTTTGCTGATAGATATCCGAACACAAGCAACCCAAAATAAGAAGGATGAAACAATGAAAAAGAATCAGATCCGCAAGAGCGTGGCTGCGCTGGCCATGGCGGCTGTTGTAAGCGTCAGCCTGTTGGGCTACGGCTGCGGCAGCAAGTCTGCCTCCTCCACCGCAGGCGTGTCCGGCGAGTTCACCGGTACAGCCAAGGGTATGGGCGGCGATGTTACCGTCACTCTGACTTTGACCGACGGCAAGATCACCGGCTGTACCGCCGAGGGCAAGGACGAGACCCCCGGCATCGGCACTATGGCTTTGGAACAGCTGCCCGGCGCGATTGCCGAGAGCGGCAGCATTGCCGTGGACGGCGTGGCTACTGCAACCATCACCTCCGACGCCATCAAGGAGGCTGCTGCTGCCGCTCTGGTCGCAGCCGGCCTGAACGCTGATGACTACAAGACCGAGGTCAAGGCCGACACGACCAAGGCCGAGGACTCTACCATTGATGCAGACATTGCCATCGTGGGTGCAGGCGGTGCAGGTATGACTGCTGCCATCACTGCTGCTGCCGAGGGCAAGAGCGTGGTCATTCTGGAGAGCCAGCCCATGGTGGGCGGCAACTCTGTGCGCGCTACCGGCGGCATGAACGCCGGCAAGACCGTGTATCAGGACGAGAACGAGTTCGGCGAGTCCGCAGGCGTGGAAAAGACCCTCAAGACCGCTGCTGAAAAGTATGCCGACAACGCTACCATCACCGCTCTGGCAAAGACTGTCTCTGAGCAGTGGGCTGCTTATCAGGCAGACCCCAAGGGCTACTTCGACTCTGTGGAGCTGATGGAGCTGGACACCATGATCGGCGGCAAGGGCATCAACGACCCCGCTCTGGTGGAGACTCTGTGCTCTAACAGCGCTGACGCCATCGACTGGCTGGACGAGCACGGCATCACCCTGCACAGCGTTTCCAGCTTCGGCGGCGCATCCGTCAAGCGTATCCATCGTCCCGTGGATGCCGAGGGCAAGACCCTTTCTGTGGGCTCCTACATGATCCCCCTGCTGCAGGAGAACTGCGACAAGGCCGGCGTGCAGACCCTGCTGAACACCACCGCTACCGAGCTGCTGACCGATGCAAACGGTGCCGTTGTGGGCGTGAAGGCTACCGGCTCCACCGGCGAGACCATCACCGTGAATGCCAAGGCTGTGGTGCTGACCACCGGCGGCTTCGGCGCAAATCTGGACATGGTCACCGAGTACAAGCCCGAACTGAAGGGCTTTATGACCACCAACGCCGCAGGCGCACAGGGTCAGGGCATTGAGATGGCTACCGCTGTGGGCGCTGACACTGTGGACATGGATCAGATCCAGATCCACCCCACCGTGGAGGCTAACACCGCTGCCCTGATCACCGAGGGTCTGCGCGGCGACGGCGCTGTGCTGATCAACGCCGAGGGCAAGCGCTTCATCGACGAAGTGGGCACCCGTGACGTGGTCTCTGCTGCTGAGATCGCTCAGACCGGCAGCTACAGCTGGCTGGTGGTCGATCAGGCTATGGTCGATGCTTCCAGCGTCATTCAGGGCTACATCAAGAAGGGCTACACCGTGACCGGCCAGACCTACGAGGAACTGGCAAAGGCTATGGGCGTGGACGAGGCTGCTTTTGCCGAGACCATGAAGACCTGGAACGGCTACGTTGCCGCCAAGAACGACCCCGACTTTGGCCGCACCAGCTTTGCAAAGGCTCTGGATACTGCTCCCTACTATGCTATCAAGGTCACCGCAGGCGTGCACCACACCATGGGCGGCCTGAAGATCAACACCAACACCGAGGTGCTGAAGGCTGACGGTTCCGTGATCCCCGGCCTGTTCGCAGCAGGTGAGGTGACTGGCGGCGTGCACGGTGCAAACCGTCTGGGCGGCAACGCTGTGGCCGACTTTACCGTCTTTGGCCGCATTGCCGGTGCTGCTGCCAGCAAGTACGCTGCATGAGCATAAAACAAAAAAATTCTGACACCGCCGCCCCCAAGGGCGGCGCGTGGAAGAAAAATGTGATCTTTGCACTGGTGGTACTGGCGCTGGCCGCAGGTATTTTTCTTGCGGTGCGGGCGCAGCACCCCGCAAAGGGCAGCGGCTTACAGGCCGTTGTGGATTTCGGTGACGGCGTTACCGAGACTTTGCCCCTTGCGCAGGATCACGATTACCTGTACGAGGTAGGAGACTACATCGTGCACTTGCAGGTAAAGGATGGTGCCATCGCGTTTTTGGACAGTCAGTGCCCGGATCATGTCTGTGAGCAATTCGGCTGGCTGGACAAGGACGGCGCATGGGCCGCCTGTGTGCCCGCAGGGGTGTATGTGGTGGTAGAGCCCACCGCAGACGCAGGGTAAAAACAAAGGAAACAGCACCCGGAGGGAAACCTCCGGGTGCTGTTTTTTGCTTGAATAAAAGCCATTCTTTGTAAAAAAAGTCTGAAACTTTGTGGAAATGCCGTGAAACGAAAATTGGACGCTTGTTTATCGGGGCAAAATGCGATACACTACAAATAAGAGTTTCTGATGGATGCTTTTTACAAAAAAGCATCTTGTCATAAAAGAACCTAGGAGGAACGGCAAGAATGATCTGGAACAAGTCTAAACAGCCCGCCGACTCGCAGCAGGACGCAGCGGCTGCACCGAAAAAAGGCGGCGCGGCGGCCTTTGCCAAAAAGAACTGGAAGTGGCTGGTGCCGGTAGCCATCGTGGTGCTGGCCGGCGGCTGGTGGCTGCTGAAGCCCAAGAGCGCAAAGCCCGCAAACGTGGATACTTCCTATACGGAAGCCATGCCCGAGACCCGGGATGTCTCCAACACGCTCAGCGGTACTGGCACGTTGAAGCCCGCCAATACTTACAGTGTCAAATCGCTGGTGTCCGGCAAGGTACTGACCGGCAGCTTTGAAGAGGGCGATATCGTGGAAGAGGGTACTGTGCTGTACACGGTGGATTCCTCCGACGCTACCACCAAGGTGGAGCAGGCAGCTATCACCCTGCAGCAGGCGCAGCGCAGCTATGATAAGACTGCAGACCGCCAGTATGTCCGCGCTGAGGTGGCGGGCGTCGTCAGCAGCCTGAAGGTGAACAAGGGCGATGAGGTAAAAAGCGGGCAGGAAGTGGCCGTGGTACGGGACAGCTCCAAGATGAATCTGGTGCTGGAGTTCCCGGCTGCGGATGCTGCCAACTTCTCGGTAGGGCAGACCGCCGAGGTGACGCTGGATGGCACCTTTGAGGTGCTGCCCGGCACCATTACCGCCGTGACCGGCACCGATGCCCTGAGCACCGGCAATCTGCTTACCCGCACCGTGACACTCTCGGTGTCCAATGCGGGCGGTCTGACCACGGCACAGGCGGCTACGGCTACTGTCAACGGGGTCAGCTGCATTGCAGCGGCAAACTTCCAGTATCAGGCCGAGCGCATCTTGACTGCGCTGTCTTCCGGCACCGTGACTGCTATCAATGTGCGGGAGGGCGGCAGCGTGAACAAGGACGATATCATCCTGACCCTCAGCGGTGAGGACCTGACCGAGTCCATCCAGTCTGCCTCCGAGACCCTGCGCGGTGCGGAGCTGTCCATGCAGAATATGCAGGACGCTATGGATAACTACACCATCACCTCACCCATCAGCGGCACTATCATCGAAAAGAATGCCAAGGTGGGCGATGCCCTGAGCACCGGCAGCGACCTGTGCACCATCTACGACCTGAGCTATCTGGAAATGACCATCAATGTGGACGAGCTGCAGGTCAGCAGCCTGAAGGTGGGGCAGACCGTACAGGTGACTGCAGACGCCGTGAAGGATAAGACCTACGAGGGCGTGGTCACCCGTGTGTCCATGAAGGGTGATACCAGCGGCGGCACTACCACCTACCCGGTGACCGTGCGCATCGACGAGACCGATGGTCTGCGCCCGGGTATGAACGCCAACGCCGAGATCGTGGTGGCGCAGGCGAAAAATGCGCTCACGGTGCCTAACGCCGCCATCGTGCGGGGCAATTATGTGCTGGTGCGGCAGGACTCGCCCAGCGCCGTGAACGCCGATGCCTCCATGAGCGCACCGGAGGGCTATGTGTACGTCAAGGTCAAGACCGGTGTCAGCGATGACAACTATACACAGGTGACCAGCGGCCTGTCCGAGAGCGATACCATCGCCTACGACCCCAGCTCTGTGAGCAGTGACAGCTACTACGACTACGGCTCTGGCGGCTATGACGATATGGACGGCGAAGTGATCGGCGGCGCCGGAAACGCCGCAGACCTCACTGAGGGCGGCGAGGAGACGCTGCCGGAGGAGACGGAAAACGGTGAAGAACCCGCAGCGGACGCTGAAGAGCCCGCAGAGGGCATCGACCCCGCCGAGGCCGGCGCAGTTGTGGTGGATTGACACAGGAGGGATGAATGAGCGCTCTGATCGAGTTTGATGCGGTGTGCAAGTATTACCAGATGGGCGATACCACGGTAAAGGCTGCCGACCACATCACTATGAAAATCGAAAAAGGCGAGTTCGTGGCCATCGTGGGCCAGTCCGGCTCGGGCAAATCCACCTGCATGAACATCATTGGCTGTCTGGATGTGCCCACCCACGGCACCTACCGGCTCAACGGCCGGGACGTGGGCAAGATGAACCGCAACGAGCTGGCCGCCATCCGTAACGAAATGCTGGGCTTTATCTTCCAGCAATACAATCTGCTGCCCAAGCTGAACCTGATGGAAAACGTGGAGGTGCCGCTGGTGTATGCGGGCATCTCCCGCGCCGACCGCCACATCCGCGCCCGGGAGGTGCTGGAGCAGGTGGGGCTTGGCGACAAGCTGAAAAATCGCCCCAACCAGCTTTCGGGCGGCCAGCAGCAGCGTGTGTCCATTGCGCGGGCACTGGTGCGCAACCCGCCGGTCATTCTGGCGGACGAGCCCACCGGCGCGCTGGACTCCCATACCGGCCGCGAGGTGCTGGGGCTTTTGCAGCAGCTGCACAAGCAGGGACACACCGTAGTGCTGATCACCCACGACAACTCTATTGCCGTGCAGGCCGACCGCATCATCCGGCTGGAGGACGGTCAGGTGGTGTATGACGGCGACTCCCACGCACCGGAGGCCATGGTGCAGCCCACTCTGCTGCCCGAAACGCCGGAAAAGGAGGAACAGGCATGATCTTTGAAACCTTCCGGCAGGCCATCCAGAACGTGTGGAGCAACAAGCTGCGCACCTTTCTGACCATGCTGGGCATCATCATCGGCGTGATGGCGGTCATCGTCATCGTGGGTCTGGGCAACGGCATGACCAAGAGCATGCGGGACAGCTTTTCCGCGCTGGGCACAAACACCCTCAGCATTCAGGTGTGGGGCTACGGCTCCCGCTCCGTGTCGGTGGAGGAGATGTACGATATCTGCCAGCGGCATTCCGACCTGATCAAAGCGGTGTCGCCCCAGATCGAAATGAGCGGCAAAGCCAGCGGCACGCTGAAGATCGGTACCACCAGCTACCGCTGGTCCAACATAAGCGGTGTGGACGAGAACTACACCGAAATGAAAAACTACCAGCTCGCACAGGGACGCGGCCTGCAGTACATGGATATGCAGGACAACAAGCAGGTCTGCATCATTGGCGATTACCTCAACCGGGTGGCCTTTGGCGGCAACGGTGTGGGGCAGACGCTCAAGATCGGTGCCAACAAGTTCCGCGTCGTAGGTGTGCTGTCTGCCAAAGTCAGCGACCCCACCATGCAGCAGGGCAGCGATGACGACTGCGTTTACCTGCCCTACACCACCGTGATGCGGCTCTCCAGCCAGAGCTCGGTCAACAACTATACGGCGGTGATGACCGACGAAAACTTTGCCAACGAGGCCAAGACCACCATGGAAGAGGAACTGATGTCGATCCTCAAGACCGAAAACGGCTACTATGTGTACAGCGCCAGCGAGTGGCTGGAGGAAATGAACAAGATGATCAACATGGTCATCGTGATACTTACCGGCATTGCCAGCATCTCGCTGCTGGTGGGCGGCATCGGCATTATGAATATCATGCTGGTGTCGGTGACCGAGCGCACCCGCGAGATCGGCATCCGCAAGGCACTGGGCGCAAAGGAGCGCACCATTCTGGCACAGTTCGTGGTGGAAGCAGCCACCACCTCTGCGCTGGGCGGCGTTTTGGGCATTGCGCTGGGCTATGCGGTGTCCATGGCAGCCAACCGGGTACTGCCCATGTTTATGACCGATACCACCGTTACGGTAAGCCCCTCCTTCAACTCCATTGTGGTGGCCTTTGGCATCTCGGTGGGCATCGGCGTGCTGTTCGGCTATCTGCCGGCGCGGCGCGCAGCCCGGCTGAACCCCATTGAAGCATTGCGCTACGATTGATCGCGGCGGCGTGATAAACAAAGAACAAGAGGTACGACCAATGAAAAAACGGATTCTCGCATTTCTGCTGGCGGTCAGCATTGCGGTGTCGGTGCTGGTGCTGCCGGTCTCGGCGGCCAGCATCAACAACACGGCTCTGCAGACGGCTATTACTCTGGGCGCTGTGCCCACCGGTCAGGAGCTTAGCGCCAACATTACCCGCGGCGCTTTTGCCAAAATGCTGGTGTCCTTTTCCACCTACCGGGAGAGCGTAGGCGCACAGGGCACGGTGGGCACTTTGTACCGGGATGTGCCCGGCAGCTCTGAATGGGCCCCCTACATCCGCATTGCGGTGCAGCAGGGCTGGATGAACGGCTACACCGATGGTTCCTTCCGCCCGGACAACACCGTTACGCTGGAGGAAGCCTGTGCAGCGGTGCTGAAGATGCTGAGCTATAAGACCACCGATCTGACCGGCTCCTTCCCGCAGGCACAGCTGAACAAGGCCCAGCAGATCGGTCTGCGAGACCAGCTGACCTGCACACAGGGACAGGCCATGACCTACGAGCAGTGCACCCTGCTGCTGTACAACGCCCTGCGCGCCAACACTGCCAGCGGCAGCGCCTATGGCAGCTCGCTGGGCTTTACGGTGTCCAACGGTCAGGTGGATACCTCCTCGGTGCTGCTCAAGAGCCGCAAGGGCCCCTTTGTGGCAGAGGAGAGTACCCAGCTGCCCTTTACGCCGGTGAGCGTCTACCGCAACGATAAGGTCTCTGCCTCGGCAGAGCTGAACAAGTACGATGTGTACTATTACAGCGAGAGCCTGCAGACGGTGTGGGTCTACACCCGCCGCGCCGCAGGCCGCATTACGGCGGTATCGCCCAGTGCCAGCGCACCTACCGCACTGACCGTGGCGGGCAGCACCTACAGTCTGGGCAGCTCTGCTGTGGCATCCAAGATCTCCTCCCTGAACGGCGGCGGCGTGGGCGAAGTGGTCACCCTGCTGCTGGGCATGGACAACGAGGTAGCCGATGTGATCACCGGCGAGGAAGCCGACAGCGTGTTCTACGGCGTGGTGCAGACCGCCACCCGCAGCCTTGTAGAGGACAACGGCGCAGACGTGCTGCAAAAGATCTCGGTGATGTGCACCGACGGCATCATCCGCACCGTGAACATCGATAAAAGCCTGAACTACCCCACCGGCTGGCTGGTGGAGATCAGCGTGACCCCCGAAGGGGAACAGGTGACCGCTATCGAGTCCAAATCGGTCAGCGGCACCATCAACGATACCGCCACCGCGCTGGGAGACTATGCTCTGGCCGATGACGTACAAATCTTGGAAACGACATCGGAGGGGTTGGCTGGGACGGTTCGTCCCAGCCGAATAGCGGGGACAAAGCTGAACGCACTGGCCGTGCGCTACTATACGCTGAATGAGCAGGGGCAGATCGACCGTCTGATTTTGAACGATGTTACCGGCGATCTGTGGAAATACGGCGTGCTGGACGATGTGAAGAATCTGGCCGTCAATGCCGGTTCCATTCTGGGCACCCTGACCGGCAGCGGCTCCTCCGGCTCAGGGAATGGTTCTTCGGGAAATAGTTCTTCCGGTTCCGGCAGCGGCTCTAAGGGGGACAGTTCTTCCGGTTCCGGCTCTACCGGCGGCACCACCAACACCACCACGGTGGCGGATGATCTGCGCAGTGTGCTGGTGCCCACCACCAGCGAGATCTTGTGGGGCGTTATTGACGGCTCGCTGCTGAGCACAGTCTGGAATCGCATCACCAGCAGTTCCGGTTCGCTGCTGAGCATCGGCCTCAAGCAGCTGGCCAAAATCACCGGCCAGCCCATGAGTACCATCCTCAACTTTGTGGGCGGCGGCGCTACTTACATCTGCTACGTCAACGGCAGTCAGGCCAGCTTTTCCACCTCCGTCAAGTACCCGGTGCTGGCGGGCGGTCTGGCAGTGCGGCAGAACGTGAACGGCACGGTAAAGGCTATGATCCAGCTGATGCCCATGAAGATCGACAAGGTGGGCGCAGCCTCGGTGATGAGCAACGGCACCCGCTACGAAACGGCTGACGATATGCAGGTGTACCTGTGGTACAAGGGGCAGTATTACGCCACCAAGCTTTCGGAGGTGAACTCCGAGGGCTACTACCTGACTGGCTGGTACGATAACTTTGGCTGCGCAGCAGGCAAGCGCGTGCGAGTGATCGTGGCGGTCAAAAAGGACTGATGGACTACTATGCCCCCCGGCGCAGGGCGCTGCGGGCGGTGCGGCAGCTGCTCTACCCGCGCGAGTGCCCCTTCTGCGGCCGGGTGCTGGGAGATATACGGGATTGCCCGGACTGCGCAGAGCAGCTGGAAGTGCTGCGCCGCAAGCCCGGCATCCGGCTGGACCCGGCGCAGCACTATATCGGCAATCTGACCGGTGCGGCTGCGCCCTACCGTTACAACGGCTGTGTGCGGCGCGGCATCCTGAACGCAAAGTATCAGGGCAAGCCGTGGCGGGCAGTAGAGATGGGCAACCGTCTGGTGCAGCTGGCCTTTGGCGGGGAGCTGACCGTGCAGTACGGCGAGCTGCTCCCGCAGCCGGTGCCGTGGGCGGCCATCGGGTACGATCTGATCGTGCCGGTGCCGGCCTCCGGCAAAAAGCGCGGATATAACGTGCCGGAGCTGATGGCGCTGCCGCTGGCCAAGGCCATGGAGGTACCGCTGGCACCGCAGGCATTGGAGCGTACCCGCGCCAAACGGCATCAGGCCGGTCTGCCGCTGGAGCAGCGCATGGCCAACGTTGCAGGCGCTTTCCGGGCGGCACAGCCGCAGCAGCTGGAAGGCAAGCGCATCCTGCTGGTGGATGACGTCATCACCACCGGCACAACGGCTGCCGCCTGCGCACAGGCACTGCTGCACGCCGGGGCGGACAGCGTGTTCGCGCTGGCCTTTGCCACGGTGGAGTTTGACACACCGCCGGACGACACCACCCCCATCTGCGAGGATGACGAGGAAGAAGCATACAGCGATTTTTGAAAATAACGTTCTTTCGCGCATCCTTCCCGTAGGCAAAAGCCGGGATAATAAAATGTAAAAACCGTATCAGAAATTTGGAAAAAGCGCTTGACAAAACGGGCAAAGTCGGGTATACTAATCAAGCTGTGAGCGACAAACGCAAACAGATATCCGGGTGTAGCGCAGTTTTGGTAGCGCGCTTGAATGGGGTTCAAGAGGCCGTGAGTTCGATTCTCGCCACTCGGACCAAACAAAGATGATCCGAACTTGTTTCCGATAGGAGATGGGTTCGGATTATTTGTTTTCTACGGAAAACAGACTTGCATTTATCAAAAAATAACCGAACCTTGCGGCTGTTGATGGAATTTGCTGCAGAGTTCGGGCAGATCCTGTAAGGAGGGTCATATTATGAATACCACATTGCGGCGGGATGCGGATGAAATCATTCGTGCCAGCATTCAGGCGGTGCTGCCGGATAAGGCTGTGTGCCGTGCGCTGGAAAACTTTCAGCCCAGAGGCGGCAGAGTGCTGCTGGTGGCGGCAGGCAAGGCTGCATGGCAGATGGCGCACGCCGCCGTGCAGGCACTGGGGCACGTGGACGGCGGCGTGGTGGTGACCAAATACGGCCATGTGAAGGGCAAAATCCCCGGCATAAGCTGTTATGAGGCGGGCCATCCCGTGCCGGATGCCAACAGCTTTGCAGCCACCGAAAAAGCCTTGGCGCTGGTACAGGGGCTGACCGAAGAGGATACCGTGCTGTTTCTGCTTTCCGGCGGCGGCAGTGCCCTGTTTGAAAAGCCGCTTGTCCCCGGCGGGGAATTGCAGGATATCACCAATCAGCTCCTTGCCAGCGGAGCGGACATTGTGGAGATAAACACCATCCGCAAGCGGCTGTCCGGGGTCAAGGGCGGTCGGTTCGCACAGCACTGCGCGCCCGCAAGGGTGTTCAGCATTGTGCTCAGCGATATTCTGGGCGACCCGCTGGATATGATCGCCAGCGGCCCGGCGGTGCCGGATGGCTCCACCTGTGCGCAGGCACTTGCCATTGCGGAAAAATACCAGCTGCGCTTATCGGCACAGGCAAAGGCGTTGTTGGCGCAGGAAACGCCGAAAGCCCTTGACAACGTGACGACCCAGATCACCGGCAGTGTGCGGGAGCTGTGCGCCGCCGCTGCCGAAGCCTGCCGGGAACTGGGCTATGCACCGCTGCTCCTCACCGACCGGCTCTGCTGCGAGGCGCGGGAGGCAGGCAGCTTTCTGGGGGCCATCGCCCGCACCCATGCGGGGCAGGGGAAAAAGCTGGCCTTTATCGCAGGCGGGGAAACGGTGGTGCACCTGACCGGCAAAGGGCTGGGCGGGCGCAATCAGGAGCTTGCTCTGGCCGCTGCTCCGGCGCTGGCCGGACAAAACGCGGCAGTGTTCTCGGTGGGCAGTGACGGCACCGACGGCCCTACCGATGCCGCCGGCGGCTATGCGGACGGCGATACTGCCGCTGCGCTGGCTGCAGCGGGCTGGAACCTGTTCGACACCCTGCAAAACAACGATGCCTACCACGCCTTGCAGGCGGTGGAAGGGCTGATCATCACAGGTGCTACCGGTACCAATGTCAATGATGTTGCCGTAGTGCTGATTGGGGGAGAAGAGCGGGCAGACGCTTGAAACTCTGTCTGCCCGGCGCACCTATAACATTTGACCCCGCTTTGTCCGCAGTGTACGGGCAGGCGGGGATTTTTTGTGGAAGTACTTGACAGACCATTTGCAAAGTGATATGATTTTGATATCACAAAGAAATGCTTCCGACCCTGATAAGGAGGGATCTGTTATGGAAGAAAAAATTTTGAATACCCGCAAAAATGGCATGGCTATGCTGTTGCTCACGTTGCTGGGCTATGTGGTGGCCATCGCCCTGTTCATTTACAGCATCACTCTGCTGAATGCAGACCGGATGCTTCTGGGCGTGCCGCTGCTGATCTTGGCCATTGCGTATTGGATCGCGGGCATTTTCCTGTTCTGCGGTCTTAAGGTGTTAAAGCCGCAGGAGGCGTTGGTGCTCACCCTGTTTGGTGATTACATCGGCACCCTGAAGGGACAGGGCTTTTACTGGGTAAACCCCTTCTGTACCGCCGTCAACCCCGCCGCCGGCACCCGCCTGAGCCAGAGCGGAGATGTGAACAGCAAGGAGAACAGCGTGGCTGCGCTGTTTGGCAATAACGGCCAGAATGCTCAGATGACCGTCGAGTCCATGAGCAAAAAGATCTCCCTCAAGATGATGACCCTGAACAACTCCCGCCAGAAGATCAACGATTGTCTGGGTAACCCGGTGGAGATCGGCATTGCGGTCATCTGGCGCGTGACCGATACCGCCAAGGCCGTGTTCAACGTGGATAACTATAAGGAATACCTCTCCCTGCAGTGTGACAGCGCCCTGCGCAACGTAGTGCGGGTGTATCCCTATGATGTTTCTCCCAACGTGGACACCACCGGCGACGGCGTAGCCGACGAGGGCAGTCTGCGCGGCTCCTCCGAGGTAGTGGCTGCCCGCATCCGGGACGAAATCCAGAAGAACGTGGCCGAGGCAGGCATCGAGGTGGTGGAAGCCCGCATCACCTATCTGGCCTATGCACCGGAAATTGCAGCGGTCATGCTGCAGCGCCAGCAGGCCAGCGCCATCATTGATGCCCGCAAGATGATCGTGGACGGTGCTGTGGGCATGGTGGAAATGGCGCTGGATCGTCTGAACGAGAACAAGGTAGTGGAACTGGACGACGAGCGTAAGGCGGCAATGGTGTCCAATCTGCTGGTGGTGCTGTGCGGCAACCGGGATGCCCAGCCCATCGTGAACAGCGGCAGCCTGTACTGATGGCCGAGCCGAAAAAACAGGTGCCCCTGCGCCTGAACGCCAAACTCTACGATGCCCTTGCCGCTTGGGCAGAGGATGACTTCCGCTCGGTGAACGGACAAATCGAATATCTGCTTACCGAGTGCGTGCGTCAGCGCAAAAAGAACGGGAAATATGTCTCCGACCAGTTGGACGTCCCGCCGGAACTGGATCTCCATTAAGACACCCGCGGTAAACGTAAATTATGAAATAAGGCCGCTGCACAAAACCGGTGCGGCGGCCTGTTGTTTGTCAGGGAAAGGCGGTGCTTTCCGGCGGGAAAGGGAACAAATAAAGGTCAATTTGATATATTAGTTGACCGCACAATGCTCCGGTATTCCGTCGAAAAAAGCGACCAAAGTCGCAAAAAAGTCTTGAAGATATAGGAGAAGATGGACAAATATCTGGGCGAAAACGTTTCTTTTTTGGATTTTTCCAGAAAATAACTTGCCTAAAAGTTTGCGGCGTGCTAAACTAACAGCGGGGAATTGTTTTGCGTAAGCAGACAGGGGGTGAAGCTATGAAAATACTGGTCGTGGATGACGGTCAGCTTGCGATCAATTCTCTGATCCGTATCCTGTGCCAGGTGGCACCGGACTGTGATTATATCAGTGCCATGACGACCGACGATGCCCTGACGTGGATGCGGCAGGGACCGATGGATGCTGCCTTTTTGAACTTGGAAATGCCGGGGATGAATGGCCTTGCCCTTGCCCGTATGATCCAGAAATTGCAGCCCCGCTGCAACCTTATCGTGGTCACCGAGCACCCGGAGTATGCGCTGGAAGCATTGCAGATCTTCGTCAGCGGTTTTCTGCTCAAGCCCGCCAACGAGGCCGATGTGCGCAATGTGCTGGAAAACCTGCGTTACCCGCCGGAGACTGCGCCGGTGGGCATCAAGATCCAGTGTTTCGGCAATTTCGAGATCTTTGTGGGCGGACGTCCGCTCTCCTTTAAGCGCAGTAAGAGCAAGGAGCTGCTGGCCTACCTTGTGGACCGCAACGGTGCCACCTGCACCAACGGCGAGATGCTGGCTATTTTGTGGGAAGATAAGCCCGATACCGCCTCGCTGCACAGCCATCTGCGCAATTTGATCTTTGACCTCAGCCATACGCTGGAGGATGCAGGGGTCAACGGGCTGCTGGTACGCGGCCGCAGCACGCTGGCGCTGGATACCAGCAAGGTGGACTGCGATTATTATAACTTCCTACGGGGAGACCGCTCGGCCTTCAACTCCTACCGGGGCGAGTATATGACCCAGTATTCCTGGGCAGAGGTCACCCGCTCGGCGCTGCGCCAGCAGGCCGCAGCTACGCCCAAAAGCGGGTCTATCCCAAGCTATTACGTTCCGCCCACGGGCTTTTAAAACTGCATAAAACACAAAAGGCTGTTGCGCGATGATGCGCAGCGGCCTTTTTTCCTTTTATGGGTTTGAAAGTGGGGCAAGGGAATGCCCGCAGGCGTGCTGTTATCCTATAATAAATTGCTTAAAATCGCTCCAATTCCAGCAGATATTCCTTGATCTCCAGTCCCTCGGCGTAGCCGGTCAGACTGCCGTCTGCGCCAATGACCCGGTGGCAGGGCACCACGATGCACAGAGGGTTGCGGTGGCAGGCGCTGCCCACGGCGCGGCTTGCCTTGGGCTTGCCCAGCGCCGCCGCCAGCTGACCGTAGGTGCGTACCTCTCCGTAAGGAATCTTGCGCAGTTGCGCCCATACCGCCTGCTGAAAGGGTGTGCCCCTTGCTGCCAGCGGCAGGTCGAACTCCCGGCGTACCCCGGCAAAATATTCGTTCAGCTGCTCCTCGGCCTCCTGTAACAGGGGCGTTTCCACCACCCTGCGGGGCAGTGGTTCCAACTCCGGCGCGCCGTCCGGGCAAAAATGTACCCCGCACAGCGCGTCGTTCTCCTCCTCTAAACAGATGGCACCAAGGATGCTGTTGATGTACCAGACGTTCAAAACCGGCCTCTTCCTTTCCTGCAAGAATGTGCTATACTGGTATTATCTTAACACAAAAGCTTCCATGAGGAAAGGGGCGTTTCAACTATGGTCAAGGCACTGGAAGACATCATTGCAAAAAGCAGCAGCATCGTCTTTTTCGGCGGCGCGGGCGTTTCTACAGAAAGCGGCATCCCGGATTTCCGCAGCGTGGACGGGCTGTACCACCAGAAATACGACTACCCGCCCGAAACCATCCTCAGCCATACCTTCTGGGAGGAAAACCCGGAGGAGTTTTACCGTTTTTACCGCGATAAGCTGATCGTAAAGGACGCAAAGCCCAACGCTGCCCATCTGCGGCTGGCAAAGCTGGAGCAGCAGGGTAAGCTGCGGGCGGTGGTCACCCAGAACATTGACGGCCTGCATCAGGCGGCGGGCAGCAAAACGGTGTACGAGCTGCACGGCAGCACCCTGCGCAACTACTGCACCCACTGCGGTAAGTTTTACGATGTGGATTTTATCGCAAACAGCACCGGCGTGCCCCGCTGTACCGAGTGCGGCGGCATTGTAAAGCCGGACGTGGTGCTTTACGAGGAGGGCTTGGACGAGGAGGTGCTGTCCGGCGCTGTGGATGCCATCCGCCATGCCGATACTCTTATCATCGGCGGTACCAGTCTGGTGGTGTACCCCGCTGCCGGGCTCATCCGGTACTTCCGGGGCGACAATTTGGTGGTCATCAATATGCAGCCCACCGGTGCCGATGCCTCTGCAGACCTGTGCATCGCAAAACCCATCGGGCAGGTGCTGAGCGAGGACATCTCGCTGGATTGATTTTTGCGCTGTAAGGCGCGCTGTTTCGCGCCGGTTTGCGCGCAGTTTTCCGTATGCTGATGGAAAGAACATCAGAACGGAGGAACTGCAAATGATCCAGGTATGCGCCCCGCCGCGTCAGCGGCAGGTGCGGCGGCTTTCCGCCGAAGAATTTTTTACATTGGTGCGCTGCGGCGGGGCGGGGTTCTACCGTCCCCGTACCGAGGTGCTGCGGATGCTGACCGCAGGCGAGGCGTGGGGGACAGCCGGGGCGGCGCTGCTGGTGCTGCCCCTTACCGCCGATACCGCCGCCGCAGCAGCACTGCGCAGCTGGCTTGGACGCAGGCAGCTGGAAGGCGGTTGTCTGCTCACTCCGCTGGTGCGTACCGGCGAGGAGCTGCCCGCCCGGCTGGTGGAAATTGCCGCCGCCCGGGCAGACCGGCTGCGCCGCAAGGGTACGGCATGGGCAGTGGTGGAGTGCACCGAAACGGCGGCAGCACTGTTGCCGCTGTATTTCCGGCAGGGCTTCGGATTGCGGGCGCTGCGCCCGCTGGAAAGCCTTGCGCCCTGCTTTTTGCTGCGCACCGGCTGCGTGCCCGTCCGCACTGCGCCGGTGTGGGTGCCGCTGGAGGACAGGGTGCAGCTTGCATTGCTGCTGGCAAAGGGCTATGCTGCACTGGACAGCCGCCCCTACGGCGGCAGTCTTGCACTGGCGCTCTATCCGCTGAAAGAAACGGAATGACGTAAACCAGAGAGGGAATGAGAAAGCTATGAAGGCAGTGATTCTGGAAAGCTATGTGATGGAAGAAGGGGACTTGGACTGGTCCGGGGTAAAGGCACTGGTGCCGGACACCACCAGTTATGTGCGCACCGACTACGCCGATATTGCGCCCCGCATCGGGGATGCAGAGCTGGTGCTCATCAACAAGTGCCGCATTGACGAAGCAGTGCTGGCGCAGTGCCCAAACCTTAAATGGGTGGGCATCATCGCCACCGGCACGGATAATATCGACCTTGAAGCCTGCCGCCGCCATGGGGTGGCAGTAGCCAACGTGCCGGGGTATTCTACTTATAGCGTGGCGCAGATGACCTTCAGCCTGCTGTTGGCCATCTGCCAGTGCGCCCAGCGGTACGACCAGGCGGTAAAGGATGGGTACTGGCAGCTGGGCATCCCGGCAGAGTACGGTTTGCTGCCGCAGGTGGAGCTGCTGGGCAAGACCTTTGGCATCTACGGCTACGGCAGCATTGGCCGACAGACCGCCCGCATTGCAAAGGCCTTTGGCATGGATGTGTTGGTATGTACCCGCACGGTGCGCCCGGAGTACGACGCCGACGGGGTGGAGTTCGTGGACTTTGACACCCTGCTTGCCCGCAGCGATGTGCTCAGCCTGCACTGCCCGGCCACCCCGGAAACCCGCGGGTTGGTCAGCCGGGAAGCCCTTGCAAAAATGAAGCCCGGTGCCATTCTGCTGAACACCGCCCGGGGCGCACTGGTGGACGAAGAAGCCGTGGCTGATGCGCTGGAAAGCGGGAAGCTTGCCTTTTACGGCGCCGATGCCTTTGCCACCGAGCCGCTGCCGCCCCAAAGCCGTCTGCGCGGCCTGCCGGGCGCGGTGCTCACGCCGCATATCGCGTGGACTACCAAGGAAGCGCTGCAGCGGCTGATGGACATCACCACCGGCAACCTGCGCAGCTTTCTGGCCGGGAAAGGCGAGAATATCGTCAACCCTTGATTTTGACAGGGCACTGTACTATACTGTTCCATGATTTCAGGCTCTCACGGCAAAGGAACTGCCGTAAAATAACGTATGCACAAGAGCATCCGGCAGCTTTGCCGCTGCTCTGAGGGAGGTAAAAATGAGCTACGCCATCGTATTCAGCAGCAAAACCGGCAACACCGCACTGCTGGCACAGACCCTGCAGGAGCAGCTGCCGCAGGCAGACTGCTGCTATTTCGGCGCACCGGACGCTGCCGCATTGGCAGCAGATACCCTGTATGTGGGCTTTTGGACGGACAAGGGCAAGGCCGACGCCGACACGCTGGATTTTTTGAAGCAGCTGCGCGGCAAGCGGGTGTTTCTGTTCGGCACCGCAGGCTTTGGCGGCAGTGCACCCTACTTTGAAAAGATCCTTGCCGCCACCCGGAAGGCGCTGGATGGCAGCAATACCGTCATCGGCAGCTTTATGTGTCAGGGCAAGATGCCGGTGTCCGTCCGGCAGCGGTACGAGGCCATGAAGGCAAAGCCTTTGCACATCCCCAATCTGGACGCCCTGATCGAAAACTTCGACAAGGCGCTCTCCCACCCGGATGCCGCAGATCTGGAACAGCTGAAACAGGCTGTAAAATAAGTGAAAAAGAGCGACCGCACATGGTTTTGTGCGGCCGCTTTTTCTGTATGGGACAAACGCTAGTCAATGGTGGTTTTGGTACGTCCGATGCCGATGACGGCGGTGGAGATCTTTTTCCAGCTGTCGCAGCCGCATACGCCGTCCACCCGCAGGCTGGTGCGTTTCTGGTAGCCGCGCAGAGCCTGCTCGGTGCGGGCACCAAAGATGCCGTCGATACGGCTGCCGGTCTGGTAGCCAAGGGTGGAAAGTGCGTCCTGCAAGATCATGACATAGCAGCCCCGGCTGCCCCGGCGCAGGGTGGGGTAGCCTGCGGTGGTGCCGCTGCACGCCGGGGTGCCGTAGCGGCGGTCAAAGTGCACCCATGTGGGGGTCTGGCTTAGCGGCTCCACATAGCCCCATGCGCCGGTAGCGCGGGCGGCGTTGTAAATGGCGGTGCGCTGGCGCTGGTCAAGGCTTTGCCCTACGTCAAACGCTACCCCTGCATAGTGCTGGCTGCGGGTGCCGTGACCGCCCTCCCAGATGCGGCGGAAGGCGTACCCTACCGGGATGCCCCTGCCGTATTTGCGGCGGGTCAGGTTCCACGCTTCCATAGCGGCAATGGTGGTCCACAGGGTAGGGCTGGCCGATTTTCCCCGGAACTCCCGCAGCCGCAGGGTGGTCAGGGTGCTGTAAGGCATGGGGTCGTTCTCGTTCAGGTTTGCGTAGGTGTACACCTTGTTTTCGTAGGCGTCATAGATCAAAAGGCGTGCCATCCCTCATTCCTCCTTCTCGCAGCCGTAGGGGTCGGTGCACTGGGCTTGCAAAGCGTGCCATGTTTCCCGGTACACGATGCCGTTTACCGGCTGCAGCCCCGCCTGCTGCTGGACAGCCCGCACGGCGGCAGCGTCTGCCGCGCCAAAGCGGTTGTTATCGGCCACATAGCCCTCGCCGCAGGAAAGTTGCGCCCGGCGGTTGATCCAGCGCTCCACCTGTCCCACCTCCTGCCCAGCGCTGCCCTCGGCGATGGCGCGTCCCGGGTAGGCAGTGCTGGGCGGGGTGTCCCGGTCGGGGTTCGGGGCATGGGCTGCCAGTTGCAAGCTCAGCGCCTCCACCGCCGTCCATGTGTCGGCATCGGCAATGCCGGTCTGCTCCAGCCCTAATAGCTGCTGGGCGCTGCGGGTGGCGGTGGCAGTCTCGTCGGTATAACGGTCGGCAAGGGGCGGAGCTTCCACGCTGGAAAAATAATAGGCGATGCGCTGCAAAAGCAGATTGTAATACAATACGGTCTCGCCGCTGCTGCCCACCGTCAGCGGGGTGCCGGGGTAGGGCAGACGCTTTAAGGTGACCACCGGGCCGGAAGAGCGCAGCTGGCTGGCGCGGCCATAGAGGGAGTTCCATGTGGTACGCCCCACTATGCCGTCCACGGTAAGCCCCGCAAACCGCTGGTACGCCCGCACCGCCCGCTCGGTATCCGCGCCAAACTTTCCGTCAATGCTTACCGGCGGAATGCTGCTCTCGTAGGCGCTCATGAGGTAGAGGTAAAATTGCAGTTCCCGCACTGCCGTACCGGTGGAGCCGCTGCGCAGCACGCCCGGGTATTCGCCGGGGCGCAGGGAGGAGGAAAGCAGCCGGTTGGCAATATCGTTGTACACCTCGTACAGCTTTTGCCATGTGGTGCGCCCCACCACCCCGTCTGCCGTCAGCCCGAAGTACCGCTGGAACCGTCGCACAGCCGCCGCCGTGCCTGCGCCGAATTTTGCGTCCACGGTCACGTTTTCAAGGCTTGTGTACACGGTGCGGGCGATCTTCAGCCAGAACTGCACCAGCCGCACATTCTGCCCGGAGGAACCCTCCCGCAGTGGCGTGCCGGGGTAGGCGTTGGGGGTGCCATTGTCGGACTGGATGCTTAAAAACTCGTCATACAGCTCTTTCCATGTGGCCTGCCCCACTATGCCGTCTACGGTAAGGCCGTATTTGCGCTGGAAGGCGCGCACCGCATTGGCGGTGGCAGTGCCGTATACGCCGTCCACCGTTACGGAGGGGATGGAGCTGTCGTACTGCGCCAGCGTGTTCAGCCAGAACTGTACCTGCTCTACCGCGCTGCCGGAAGCGCCGGTGCTCAGCACCGTGCCGTTCCATGTGCCGTTGGACAGGGTGCCGGTGGAAGTCTCGCCCTCACTGGTCAGCTCGGCGAGGTCCTTTACCGATACATAGATGTAGCTGATCTTGTACCATGTCTGCCGCCCCACCACGCCGTCGGCGGTCAGGTTGAACTGTTTCTGGAATGCCCGCACCGTGGCGGCCATCCGGCTGCCGAATACACCGTCCACCGTCAGTTTGCCAAGGAAGGGATAGTCCTTGGCGATGCGGTTCAGCTGCCGTTGCAGGGTGAACACCGCCGCGCCGCGGCTGCCCTGTCGCAGCGGCGTGCCGGGATAGCTTTGCGGAATGGAGCGGATGTTTTTGGTGCGCACGATCTCGATGCTGCTGCCGTAGTAGTAGCGTAAAATTTGCAGCGCGCTGCGCCCGTTGTTGGCAAGTGTCACCGTACCCCACTGCTTGAGCCCGGGACAGGTGACCGACTTGCCGTCGCAGTATTCGGAATAATAGGGGTTCACCGTGCCGCTTTTGCGCAGGTAGGTGTTGAAGATATCGTCCGTGATGCGTACCATCACCTCGAACACCGTGCGCCCATGGACGTAGTACTGGTCGTAGCTGGTGGAGTTGGTGATGTTGAAGGTGTAGCCCTTGCTGGGGTACCATTCGGTATAGATGCGGTTCAGCGCCAGCGAGATCTGGCAGTGGATGTTCGCCCGCAGTGCCTGCTCCGGCCAAGTAGGGTACACCTCACTGGAAGCAACGTTTGCGATATAATCCCGGAAGGACACCGTCACGTTGCGGGCGGCAGCTGCCGGTTTGCCCAGATGCACTGTGATATTTTTTGGGATGACGACCTGCTCCAGCACCCGGGGCGTGCAGTTTTCCCGCGGCTGCGGGCCGCTGTCGCCGCTGCCCGCAAACAAAGCGTGCGGCGGGATGATGATGGGCGCGTCCGGGATGTCCCGGTCTTCCTCGGTGTCGGGCAGCATCTGGGGCTGTGCCAGCGTTACCTGTCCGGCAAAGATCTGGATGCCCTCAATGCGCACGGTGCGGTAGCCGGGCTTTGCAGCAGTCAGGCTGACAATGGCGTAGGGGCGGGTGGTGTTGTCCTCGTCCAGCGAGAGGGCGCAGGCGGGGGCTTCAATGGGGATATCGGCGGCGCTGCCGGTGGCATCAGTGATGCGGTGCAGGGTAAAGCCGTCCCCCTGCACCGCAACGGTCACCCCCTCCACGGGGGCAGACTGGCGTGCCGCAAAGGTCTGGATGCGGAGAGTTCCGGTGTTTTTCATGGAGATACGCTCCTTTACTGGTAAAAGTATGCTTCTGCCCCCAGCGTATTCCGTCCGGCGCCCGGGCGTGCATGGCAATGCCCGCAGTAAACAAAAAAGCCGCCCGGAGGCGGCAGGGAATTACAGAAATCAAATTTTCTCTAAAGGCTTCCCCCGGTCGGGGGAAGCTGTCACCGCAGGTGACTGATGAGGG